>ERZ791645.2001-NODE-2001-length-11187-cov-2.862648_pt1 | contig 11187 bp, 9 predicted proteins | sample MGYA00509939_ERZ791645 | MGnify/ENA primary metagenome ERZ791645 (study PRJEB30046, sample SAMN00715249) | human gut metagenome | study: EMG produced TPA metagenomics assembly of the A metagenome-wide association study of gut microbiota in type 2... | reverse complement strand
CGAAAAAACGCTCCCGTCCCGTGATTGGGACGAGAGCGCATTGCTTCGTGGTGCCACCCAATTTCAGCCGTCGTGCGGCCCTTTCTGCTCCTGTTACGGGGAGCGCGCCGTGGATGTTTCCATCCCCGCTGGGGGACTGTCTTCGCTTCTCCTGCCGGGGCGCGCTTGCAGCCGGTGTCGCGCCTCTCTGGTGCCGGTGGTGGTGAAGGTGGTATAGCTGCCGAAGCTGCCCGTCTCCACCTTATGCCAGCTGCCGTCGGCCTGCTTGACGTAGACCTTGCCCTTGGCCCTGCCGGGGGTCAGATAACGGATCTGGTGGGTCTCATTGCCGTCATCGGTGAACTCCAGCAGCCACTGCTCTGTCACACCGTGGACATCGGCTGTGATGTCCTGCTGGGTGACCTGCACGGCGTTGGAACCGCCGAAGAAGCCGTCCACGAAGAAAACGGGGCGTCCGTTCTCGCGGGTGACGCTGCTGCTCAGAGACGGGATGTAGGGCGTATACTCCACATTGACCACGGTGTCGGTGTGGAGCTGGTCGAGAACGGGTGTGCTCCACTCGGCGTAGTATCCATTCTTCTGGGGGATCTCGGGGTAGTCGGCCAGAGTGAAGGACGCACCGTAGTCAAAGCTGATCTTCTTGATGATGTGGCCGTCGGCCTTGAAGGTCAGGTTCAGCTTGCGGAAGGAGTCCGGCACATTCTCCTGAGCCAGCAGGGTCTCATAGGTGACCGGCTCTGCCTGACCGACGCGGCTCAGGCGGTCGATGCCCTGCAGATCGTCGGAGACGAAGAGGTTGCCATAGAAGTCGCCGTCCTGTCCGCCGGAGACAGCGCCCACGTACTGCCGGCCTTCCAGCACAGAGACGATGGCGCGGTTGTTGATGGCGATGAGGCTGCCGTCGGTGAGGTCGCTGTCGCTGCCCTGACCCACGATGCCGCCGACGTACTTCTCACCGCTGAGGGCGCATTTTGCCCAGTTGCTGCGGAGCTTGGCGCTGGCCGCACCGGCAATGCCGCCCACCTGATTGACGCCGGTGACGTCGCCGTAGGACTCGCAGGCCGTCACAAGGCCCAGCTCCTCCTGACCGACGATGCCGCCGACCATGTCCTTCTTGGCGGTGATGCTGCCCTCGTTGATGTTGCCGATGAGGACGGCGCTGACGGTATAGGAGGTGCGCAGCAGCGAGGTGCCTTCGTCCTTGTTGTCCTCCTCGGGGTCCAGCAGGTTCTCGACGCCCATGGTACCGGCGATGCCGCCCACATTCATGTCGGCGTCGATGGTGCCGCGGTTGATGCTGTTTTCAATTTTGCCGTCGGACTGGGAAGCGATGAGGTCTTCCGACTCATCCTCGTAGATGGTCTTGCTGCCCGGGTCGCTGATCTCTTCCACAGCATCCAGCATCAGGTTGGACACGACGCTGACCTGTGCGGTCACAGCGCGCATCTTGTCGGTCAGCTGGCTGCTGGCGGTGCGCATGGTGCTGTTGATGTCGTCCATCTTGTCGTTGATGGCGCTGACAGCATCAAAGAGGGAGTCCTTGGTGTTGGTCAGCTCTGCCGAGGGACGAGGCACCTTGATGGGGTCCTGCTGGTTGAGCCAGTGGAGGATGTCGCGGGTCTGGCCCATCATATCGGTCAGGCCGCCGAGGCCGTCCTGCATCTGGCCCAGAGCCACGGAGGTATGCGCCAGCGTTGCGCTGGTGAGGGCGGCGTCGGTCTTAAGCAGGTCGAGGGAGTCGCTCAGGTCATCCATGGCGTCGCTCAGCTTGTCGGAAGCATCGCTCAGCTGATCGAGACCATCCTTGATGCTGCCGCCGCCGTTATTGCCGACCCAGTCCTTGATGTTGTCCATGATGCCGTCGGTGATGCTACCCATATCGTCCAGTGCATCGGAAGTCTTGGTCAGGGCTGCAGCCAGCTCGGGGTGGGCGGAGGCCGAGACGGACTTGGCAGCGCTACCCACGATGCCGCCCATCTGGGTGGCAATGGTAGAGATGGTGCCGATGGCACTTGCGATTTGGGAAGTAGCACGGGCAATGTCACTGTCGTTGGACAGGAGGGACGCCGTGCGCAGCAGGCCCATGCCTGCGGTGACGGCCTTCATTGCCAGAGCCATGCCGCTGCCCAGCGTGAAGACGCTGGCCACAGAGTTGGCCACCTTCAGCAGCTCAATGCCGGTCTTGAGGTTCTTATCGGACTTTGTATCCGGGGAGAGGGAGTCGTAGGCCGAGAAGATGCCGGAGATGGCCTGCGAGGCAGCGCTGTCATCGCCGGTATCGACAGACTCCAACAGCTGTTTGATACCCTCAGAGATAGCCGACATCCCGTCACGGCCATCCTCGGCCGCGTCGCTCACCTTGTCCAGACCGGAGCTGGTCTTGCTGAGGGCGCTGGATGCCATCAACATCTCAGCGGCCATCTCGCGCATGGCCCACTTGAGGTTTCCGGTGGCATCGGTCAGCTTGGTCATGGCATCTTCGCCGGTGTCCATGACGGGTTCGAGTTTGGTGAGGGTATCGGCCAGCAGAGTGGAGGCGCGGTCGATCTCGTCGGCCACCTCGTCGCCGTAGTCGCTGGCCTGGTCGTCCAGCTGACGGGCCGCTGCAATGGCGGTGTCCATCTGGCTGGTCATGGCGTTGAAGGAATTGGAGATGCTGGTGGTGGAGTTCTCGACGACGCCGGTGGTGTCATCGACAAGGCCGCGCAGAACATCCAGCTCCGAACGGAGACGCTTGATGGTGTCCTTGGAGAGGTCGAGTTCGCGATAGGGTTCCGCCTGACCGGCGATGCCGCCCACGTCCTTGCGGCCGTAAACTGCGCCCTGATTGATGCAGCCGGACACAAAGCCGTCGGTGCGCCCCACGATGCCGCCCACATTGACGACGGCGTTCATGATGCCGGCCACATTGCCGTGCACCTCGCCCTTGACGACGCCGTTGACGCGCACACGGCCCTTCACACTGGAACGGGCGGTGAGCTTGTCTTCCAGGCAATAGCCGTCCATGGCTTCGATGTTGGAAAGGCCCTTGATGCTGTCCACTTCGTCATGGCTCTCCAACTCGGTGATCATGGCCTTTTCCACGCTGTAGTCCGCTTTCGGGGTCACAAGGGCCACATAGTTGGACGCCGTAAAGTTTTCGTCGATCATGTTGCTGGCGATCTGCACATCGTTCAGCTTGGGAGTCTTGATGCTGTTCAGGCCGTAGGCATAGGGGCACAGGCTGGAGAAATGATAGGCGATCAGCACCAGCACCAGAAAGACCGGCGGGATGATCTTGCGGGTCTTGTAGGCAAATCTGCCCACGAAGGGGATCTTGGGCACAAAGCTCTTGTGCTCGGTCTTTTCCATCCAGGGGCCAAAGATCATCAAAAGGCCCGGCATGACGAGGAACACCGACAAAATGGAGTAGGCGATGGCCTTGATGAGGCAGATGGCCATATCCGGGCCGATCTTGAACTGCATGAACATCATGGCCACCAGACCGCCCACGGTGGTCAGACAGCTGGACGAGATCTCCGGGATGCTCTTGGACAGCGCTTCAATGACCGATTCCTTCAACGGCAGGGTCTCGTGTTCCTCACGGAAGTGGTTGGAGAAGATGATGGCGTAGTCCAGCGACAGCGCCAGCTGCAGAATGCTCGTGACCGAGTTTGACACGAAGGAAATGGTGCCGAACAGAAAGTTCGTACCGCTGTTGAGCACCATGGAAATGACAAAGGTGAGCAGCAGCACGGGGATCTCGGCGTAGGTCTGCGAGGTGAAGATCAGCAGGATCACCACGATCAGAAAAATCAGGTCGCGCCGTTCCACGATCTGACACGCCACTTTGTGCATCACATCGTTTTTCGGTGCGGCTTGTTCGTTCATTGGCATTCCCTCCCATTTAAAAAATCAACAGGAACAGGATAGCACAGCCACTTTTCAGATAAAACAGGCATTTCCGGCCATTTGTGCAAATACGGACAAATTCTGCTTTTTGTCCGGTATTTTTGTGCCAGATCTCCAGACGAACCGGTCAACTTGTCCCTTGATAGATTTGCCGGACAACTGTATAATAAACCCAAACGGAGGGATACCGCTATGAAACACGAAGAAGCCAGCCTGCAGACCCGCAAGGCACTTTCGGCTGCACTGAAAGCCCAGATGGAGCACAAACCTCTGCGCAAGATCACGGTGAACGACCTGATCGGCATGTGCGACCTGAACCGCAAGACCTTTTATTATCACTTTACCGACATCTACGATCTGCTCAAGTGGACGCTGGAACAGGAGGCCGTGGAGGTGGTCAAGCAGTTCGACCTGCTCACCAACTACCACGACGCCCTCCTTTTTGTGATGAACTATGTGGAAGAAAACGCCCACATCCTCAGCTGCGCCTACGACAGCATGGGGCGCGACGAGCTGAAGCGCTTTTTCTGCAGCGACTTCTACGAGCTGGCCGACGGTATGATCGACCGCTGCTGTGCAAACTGCGGCGTCACCATCCCGCCGGACTACCACCGCTTTCTGCGGGACTTCTACACCGAAGCCTTCGCCGGCATTCTGGTCAACTGGTTCCGCGAGAGCCATACCCCCGAAGAAAAGGAGAACACCATCGCGTATCTCTCCCAGTTCGTGATGACCTCGCTGCCCGCCGTGCTCCGCCAGAACGGCAAATAACTCCGCATTGCTCCCCATTCGTGCCGTTTTGTTGGTTTTCCTGCGGCAAAGATTCTGTTATCATGGAGACACTCTAACAGAAAGAAGCCGTTTTTCATGACAGAACACCGTTATCAGATCCAGGTCTCCACCCAGCTCGGCATGCGCCGGGGGACGCTCACATGGACCGAACAGGGCAGCGCATTGCAGGGGACGCTGCACTTTCTGCACCGGGCAAATCCGTTTTCCGGGCAGGTCTGCTCTGCCGGCCGGCGCGTCTTTTCCGGCCAGATCCAGACCCTTGTCTCCCGCATTTCCTATCAGGCCGACTGCTTTCTGACCGGCAGCGGCCTGACGGGCACTTTCCACACGGCATCCGGCGATCACTCCATCGTCGGGGAAGCGTTCGGGCCGGAAAGCACCCTCAGCGAAGAAACGACCTGAGTCCTCTGTCCGCGCTTCTTTGGCAGAATCATCGCTGTTTTACTCCCCCAAAAAGCCGGAAATCATTCTTTCTTGCAGCAAAAAGCCCCTCGGCTTCTATTACAGAAACCGAGGGGCTTTGTTTGCTTTATTTGTGCTTGTCGAGCATCAAGCCCTCACGCAATTACTTGCGGGGGTTCTTGATCGCAGCCTGGGCGGGTGCCAAAATTACAGAGCGTTCGGAGCAACGATGATACGTTATTTGTGAATTTCCAGTATGTTTTACCCCATCTCCGCAATGATCTTCTCCAAATTTTCTTCCTGCAAATAGAATTCCGGCAGTTTTGCCTTGTCATATAGAACGAATGGGTGGCGTTTGCAAGGAGCAGTCATGCACAAAACGCCCCCGGCTTCCTGTCATGGAAACCGGGGGCGCTGCGGTTTTATGGGAAACGTCTCAGGCGCTGCAAAGCCTCAGTGCAGCAGAGAGCTGACCCATGCCCGGGCGGCCGTCTTGGCCTGGAGCTTATTGTACATCTTCAGGGTGGTGTTGTACACCTTCTGGCTCATGGCATTGCTGGCGTTGGTGGCGGCAGCCTGCTTGGCCTCAAGCGTGTCGGCGGCGGCAACGGCGGCCTTCATATCGGCGTAGTCGGCCATGATCTCCTGCTGGAGCGCGGCATAGCTGGCCTTGGCTGCTGCCCGATCCTTTGCGGTGACCTGATTGCCATTGCTGCCGTAGGTCAGCAGGTTGGAGAGGGCGTCACGCACGCCGTAGAAGGAGTCGGTCCAGTCGTCCGGGTAGGTATAGTAGCGGCCCTTGGCATCCTGATACCAGACGCCCTCGGTGGGCTGCTCGTCGGAACGGGTGACCTTATGGACCGAGACCTTGTAGACATCTGCGGTGTCGGTGGTCAGCATCGGATAGTAAGGGACGAAGGCGTTGTACACGTCGTCGTCAAAAGCGGTCCACTCGGTAATGCCGGTGTTCAGATCGCCGGTGGCGCTCACCTGGAACAGATGAGTCTCCACATTGCCCGTCTTGCCGATGGGCTCGGTCTGAAAGAAGTGGATGGAATCCTCCACCGAGAACTTCTTGGTCAGCTGGATGTTGGAGTAGACCGGGACGATGGCACCGTTCTCGCCGACGTTGCTGATAGCAAAGTCGGTCTCGCTGTAGTTGTCCTTTGTAAAGGTGTCGGTGCCGTACAGGTAGTTCAGGCCGGCTGCCATGCGGTCCGATGCGATGTCGCCGTTGTAGGAGGCATCCAGATCGATGACATTGGCAGCGGCGTCGCCCACAAAGGTACCGGCCTTCTGGGCCACGGAGATCAGGTTGGCAGAGGCCACCACATGGTCGGTGTCATCCAGATCGATCTTGCCCATAGCGGCGATGTTGGGCTGCATGAAGACCACGCTGGAGGAGAGCTTCAGGGCAAGGTAGGTGTGGCCCGTCAGGTTCTCCACGAACCAGGTCTCGTTCTGGTCGGCAATGAACACGCCGGAGCCGCCGGCTGCACCGGCGTTGTCGTAGATGGAGGTCAGCAGGGCAACACCCTCGCGGGCCGTGGAAGCTTCGCTCAGCAGCACCGTGGTGATCTCGGCTTCCTCAATGCCGTTGTCCACATAGGGGTCTACGCTCAGCACGGCGTCGGTGCCGTAGAGAGACTCGGTGGCAGAGACCATGACGCCCTTCTCGTTGGTGCCAGCCTCCTCATAGGGGGTGTGCTCGTGGGTGCTGTCGCAGTCCGGGCAGACACCCAGACCGTTGTCGTCCCGGCGGGCGGTGTAGCGGTAGCTGTCGTGGGTGAAGGTGTAGGTAAAGCCGTAGCAGCCCTCGTACACCTCGCCCGCAGTGTGCTTCCCGGCGGGGCTGATGTTGAACAGCTTGTTGTAATCGTTGGTGCCCAGATCCTCGATCCGGCCAAACATGGTGGTGCCATCCTCGGTGAGGTCGCTGCCGACATAGAGTGCCGTGCAGGCGAAGGCGGAAGGAACCACGGCAAGCGTCATCGCACAGGCGATGAAAGCCGCAGCAATTTTCTTCTTCAAAGACATAATAGTATCGATCCCTCTCTTGTTGATTGTCGGCATTTCGTCGGCAGGTGTCATAATACACCCATTTTAATGAAAATGCAAGTATTTTCCCGAAATCTTAGCATATATTCATTTTTATATGGTATATATTCATACTGCGTTTTTCATCTGCCCCTCCGTGAGCGCAAAAAAACCGCCCAGGCTTCCTCTTTCGGAAACCGAGGCGGTTCATTATGCTTTATTCGTGCTTTCTCAAGCCCTCACGCGATTACTTGCGGGGGTTCTTGATCGCAGCCTGGGGGCGGGTGCCAAAATTACAGAGCGTTGGGGAATCACTCTTCTCCCGCCGGATACTGTTCAACACTTCCTTTTGAGCTGAGCAGCTTCGGCTTGTGATGCCTTTTTACTTCTTCTATTTTCATCACACGGATGGCAAACATCCAATCATCGCCAAAGTCATAATGGAGCGAGAATTTCTGTCCTTCGATCAGCCCCAGTTCATCCAATGCAATATCGGTTCCTTCTGCATCATCTTCGTCAAACAGGTCATCTTCCATCGGATTGAATCGATAGCAGTCTTCGCTGTACATCTTGTTGTCCATGCAAAATTCATACAGATGCTCTGCCGTAAAATCAAATGCATTCAAAATCGCCATGCAGAGCTGATCCAGTGTATCCGTACCACAGATGGTTATCGTTCTGTATACGCTGCGCCCAAGCCCTGCCGGATAAACCTTTAATGTATACTGTATCCTCATTACGATTCCACTTTCTTTTGATTTTATTTCAATTCGACTTTCTGCATCTGTCCCAAAATCGCGTTTTTCACACCATCCCTCAGGTAGGCCTCATTCAGCGTTTTCTTAGTATAATTCAGATATGTTCCCGCCGTTTTCTCCGTCAGAAGCGCCGTAAAGTAACGCTCCCAGCTAAAATATTCCTTGCTGTCGATGTAGTCAGACGGTGTCTGCAAAATCTGTGCAACCTCCGTATCTTTCAGGATCCCAGAAGAAAGTACTAACCATTCAAAAGATTCTGGCAAATAGAGTGCCAGATTCTCTCTTGTCAGCACCAACTGCAACACCCTATCCATTTCCGGGCCAAAGGCAGCGCCATCTGCAATCACCAGAATCTTTTCATCCTCATGCGCCTTCAAATAGGAAAACACATTTGACTTTCCATTTGCAGTATCACACTGCATTTGATGCTCTGCACAGACCGCGTCAAAAAACTGATAACCCGAATTGCTGTCCTCGGTCAGAATTTTCTCCGGCTTAATATTCTCAGTCGTACTATCCGGGTAAATTCGATAGAACGAATGATAACTCTGTTTCAGTGCCCCATACTTTCCAGAGGTTCGGATCCCATACACTTCTTCCACACTGTATGGCAAGGCTGGCAAACCCTCTCTGGTTACGATGACATAATAGTTGTCGGTCTGCTGAATCGCACGTGCAAAATCTTTGGTCTTGACAAACTCGTTTCCTTCGTCGATAAAAACAATGCTGTCCTGAATATTGTCAAGTTGTCCCTTCCAAAGATTCCCTTCTACCACATAGCAGTCTTTATCACAATTTAGCGTGACCGGCCCGCTTTCTCCATCGTTCATATACGTACGAATCATATCCACGAGGGTCGTTTTACCCGTTGCGCTATCCCCGCGAATGATGGTCAGGTTGCGTCGCAGTTCAAATTCATATTTCAGGTACTTTGTGCCAACGACCACTTTATGAATGCCTTTCATTTCTGTCAGCCCCTTTACACAAACTCACCTGCGGACAAGATCAGTTCTTCCATACTGTGAACGATTTGATTCGTATTCAGCACTTTTATTGTAAACGGCTTTTTGCCAAAATCCATCAGGTGACGCAAATTCACCGTGCGATCCTCCTGCTCTGCAATTTTGAGCAGCCACTTTGCACAGTTGTCGCCACAAGTCGATACATTGAACACTTTCTCCGGCTCAAACTTTACCAAAATCAGCGTCTTTACGCCACCAGACAAACCAATCGGTGGAATTTTACCCAAGACCGGGCTGTCAATGATACCACTGTCGATAACAACAGACTTGTCCACATCCTGAATCATTTCCTTGACCATCGGGTCAACGATCCAGTCTTCTTCGTAATCGTATTTGAAATAAGAAGCCGTATTGTACACCGCTTCCTTCATATCACCGTAAAAAATGTTCAGCATAGTATCACCTCATTGATGTGTGTACTTCTGCTATCATTGTACCCTCTTTCCGCTTACAAAACAAGATGCAAAAAGCTCTTGGCCTCCATTACAGAAGCCAAGAGCTTTTATCTTCTTTGTCCTACCAGATTTTATTTCCGGGGAGACTTAATTGCAGCCTGGGCGGGTTCCAAAATTGCAGGGCGTTGAAAAGAATAATAGTACGTTTCTATAGGTCAACAAGCGTTTTTATCTTCGCATGAATTCTACTCCAGAAATGTTTCTTGTTCGATTGTGACCCCATATTGCAAAATCTTATCAATTGCATCAACAAACAGCGTATGTCTTCCCGCATTCCGCTCTTCCTTCAGCTTCTTCAGATACTGCTCCGGCCGCTTCAGGCCATTTTTGTGGTACTGTTCCACAAAGCGCCCTTCCATACGCATGGGTTCAAGCTGTGGGAACACCGTTTGCAGGTTTTCAAACATGCAAAAACCGCCCAGATCAATATCTGCCCAGAATCGAATTTGCATGGTTTCCCCTGCCGCAGCAGCCAGTTTTTCAAAAAGTTTTTTCTTCCGCGGGCTCAGAAAGCCGCCGTGATAAACAACAAGTTCTTCCGGCTGTTTTTCCGCCAGCAAATATTCATCATAGTTCGTTTTATTTTCGATAAAGGTAATGCAGCAGATGTTTTTCAGTTCAATGTCCACAATCTCTGACACAAGTGTACTGGGCAAAGCCAATCCATAAGGTTCTGCTGCGCTGAGCTGTAGTTCTCCCTTCTTCAAGCAGATTGCGCAATCGCCCGAGAGTTCGTAAAGCTCCGGGCGGGCATAGATTCCCAGAAATGCAAGCTGATCCCGCTCACCAAGTTCCGCTTCTGTACAGGCCGCCGCCAGTTGGGTATTGTACTTTCGTGCAATGGTAAGAAACAGCTCCCGTACATTTCGCTCAAAATACTTGGTATCGTGAAAACACTGGCTGCTGAATGCACGCATCGTCACACTGCCGGACAGCTCCGCATACCGTTGAAACGTGAGCAAAAGCTCCTGCAGCAGACCGTCGTTTTCCCTGCAATACGTTGGCACTTTCATGCTGTTCCGCACCTGAGCACATACAGCATTCCTCCATGCCGCGATCCATGGAACGGGATTGTCTGCCAGCTTCTGCATGATGATGTTTGCAACCTCTTCTGCCTTTTTTCGCGGATGCACTCTGTCGGCGCATTCATAGCACTGTGCGACCCGTTCCAGATCCAGCACAATGCAGGAGAGAACGCTCTGCTTTCTCGCCCATTCCAGACGCACCAAAGCCTGCTGCTCCAGCTCCCGCGCTGCAATATTGTAAGCATCCCGAACCACCGCATCTTCGTATTGATACTCCGGCAACTCCCTTTTATCAATGCGCAGCATTACCCGACGTCTGGATGTGTTGGGTTCAGAAAGATGCTTACTGTTTTCAAACTTATCCAGCAGACGATTCAGGATCACCTGTGCTTCCTTCATTCTGCATCTCCTTTCCAAATGGAATGATGTGCATCCGGTATCCGGATTTGTCCACTAATAATGTACGGTCTGCAATGGGCATAATGTCCGAGACCTTATCCGGCGGCGTACAGATGATCGCCTGCAGCCCCATCTTTCGGAGAAGGAGTACACTCTCCGTGATCCGGTCACTATCCATTTTATTGAAAGCTTCATCGAACACCACCAGACGCACCGTATTACCAAAACGGGTAGCATCGTTGACGCGGTACAGCTGGGCAAACGAGGCCAGCACCGCAATATAGAATGGCGTTTGTGTTTCACCACCAGACTTCATATTCAGTGTTTGAGAAAGCAGCTGCTTGGAACCGTTCTGATCGGTCGTTTCCAAATCAAACTTCAGATACGTCCGGAAGTCTGTATAGCG
>ERZ791645.2000-NODE-2000-length-11199-cov-2.182879_pt1 | contig 11199 bp, 8 predicted proteins | sample MGYA00509939_ERZ791645 | MGnify/ENA primary metagenome ERZ791645 (study PRJEB30046, sample SAMN00715249) | human gut metagenome | study: EMG produced TPA metagenomics assembly of the A metagenome-wide association study of gut microbiota in type 2... | reverse complement strand
TTATAATTACATTGATTGCAAATTGACTGTAAAAGGTATGTGGAGAGATAGAAATGAATATGGTAAAAAGAACTTGGGCAGAAATTTCACTTAATGCAATTGAGCATAACTATAATGTAATAAGAAATAAGGTTGCAGACGATACAAAGGTCTGTTGTGTTATAAAGGCTGACGGCTACGGCCACGGTGCAGTTGAGCTTTCACAGATTTATGAAAAACTCGGAGCGGATTTTTTTGCTGTTTCAAATATTGACGAGGGTATAGAAATCAGAAAAAACGGTTCAAAACTTCCTATTGTGATTCTTGGCTACACTCCCGTTTCAGAGGCTGAAAATCTTGCTGAATATGATATTTCTCAGGCTGTTTTTTCACTTGAGTATGCAAAGGAGCTTTCCGAAAAATGTGTTGAAGAGGATTGTATCTGCAAAATGCACATCAAGGTTGACTCGGGAATGTCAAGAATCGGCTTTATGTGTCAGGAGTTCCCACGGGATGAATATTCTATTGAAGAAATTTGCGAGGCTTGTTGCCTTCCGAATCTTGAGGTTGAGGGGCTTTTTACTCATTTTTGTGTGTCTGATGAAGATGCCGAGGGCAGAGAGTTCACAAACAAGCAGTATGAAAACTTTATTCATGTGCGTGACAGCCTTAAAAAGCGAGGCGTTGATATCAGCGTTGTTCATTGCTCAAACAGCGGCGCAATTGAAGATTACCCCGAAACCTGTTGCGATATGGTAAGGGCAGGTATTATTCTCTACGGACTTGCTCCGTCATCAAAGCTTGCCGACAGACTTGACCTTGTTCCTGCAATGACTCTTAAAACAGTTGTCGCTTTTGTAAAAGAGGTTCAAAAGGGTGCAACAATTTCCTACGGCAGAACTTTTACAGCCGACAGAAAGATGAAAATTGCAACCGTTCCTATCGGATACGCTGACGGATTCATCAGACAGAATGCAAAAGACGGCTATATGACGGTGAACGGAAAGAAAGCGAAAATTGTGGGCAGAATATGTATGGATCAGACAATGCTTGATGTTACCGATATTGAAGATGTCAAGACAGGTGACGAGGTTGTCGTATTCGGTACAGGCGAAAACGGTGAGCCTACTGCAGATTCACTTGCCGAAAATACAGGAACTATAAACTACGAAACCGTCTGTCTTGTCGGAAAGCGTGTTCCGAGAATTTACATTAAAGACGGAAAAATTGAGAATGTGATGTATAAATTATGAGATTACTTGCTGTTGACGGAAACAGTATTGTAAACCGTGCGTTTTACGGAATAAGACCGCTTACTACAAAGGACGGTCAGTTTACAAACGCAATTTACGGATTTCTTACAATGCTGTACAAAATTAAAAATGAAGAAAATCCCGACGCCGTGGCGATTGCCTTTGACCTGAAGACACCTACCTTCAGGCACAAGGCCTATGCAGGCTACAAGGCAACACGAAAAGGTATGCCGGAGGAGCTTGCGTCACAAATGGAACCGCTGAAAAAGCTTCTTACCCTTTTAGGCTACAGGCTTGTTACCTGTGAGGGCTTTGAGGCTGACGATATTCTCGGTACGCTCGCCAAGGCTTGTGAAGAAAACGGAAACGAGTGCGTTATTGCAACAGGTGATCGTGACAGCCTTCAGCTTGTGTCGGACAAAACAAGCGTTCATCTTTGCTCAAACAAACAGGATATACTTTATACCCCCGAAAAGATTCTTGAAACTTACGGTGTAACTCCAAAGGAGCTTATAGAAATCAAGGCGATTCAGGGCGATACTTCGGATAATATTCCGGGTGTTGCGGGAATAGGTCCAAAGGGTGCAGGCGACCTCATTCAGAGATATCACACGGTTGAGTATATCTATGACCATCTTGATGAACTTGAAATCAAGGACGGTGTGCGTAAAAAGCTGACTGCGTCAAAGGAAAATGCAATTCTCAGCCGTATGCTCGGTGAAATAAACTGCAACGCTCCTGTTGACACAAATGTCGAAAATTATGTTGTAGATATGAAAGATGTCAATGAATGTGCCGGATTTATGGCAAAACTTGAACTGTTTTCTTTAATAGAAAAATACGGCATCAAGGCTGACAAAAATGCAAAGCCCGAAAAGGTTGAGAAAAATTCGCTTGAGGTTGTGTCTGATTTTGACGAAAATGAACTTTTAAAAAATGTTAAGTCAGAGAAAAAGCTCTATCTCAACTTTGAAACAGAGAATAAAGAATTAAAATCCTTTGCCGTACTTTTTGACGGCAAGGTGTATATAAGCACGGACGAAGAGCTTTTTGTTAAGTTTATTGCCGACAGTGAACTTGAAAAGTACACAAGAAACATCAAAACGCTCTACGCTTATGCCGATGAGAGAAATATTGATGTTGAAAATATTGTGTTTGATATTGAGCTTGCGGCATATCTGATTGAACCGTCGTCAAAGGATTATTCGGACAAAAATCTTTGTGCCTCTTACGAAATCGCTCTGCCTGTCTGCACTGATGAGCAGAATGAAAAATACGAGGCATTTGCCTGTTACGCAGAATTGTGCGAAAAACTCGGAGATAAAATCAAGGCTCACGGTCAGGAAAAGTTGTTAAGTCAAATTGAAATTCCGCTTGCAAAGGTGCTTGCAAGAATGGAAAATATCGGTGTCTGTGTTGACCGACAGGGCATTGAAAGCTACGGCGAAATGCTTTCTGCACAGATTAAGGAGCTTGAAACCGCAATTTACGAAAGTGCTGGCTGTGAGTTTAACATCAATTCTCCAAAACAGCTTGGCGTAGTTTTATTTGAAAACCTCGGACTCCCTTGCAAAAAGAAAACGAAGAGCGGTTATAGCACAAATGCAGAGGTGCTTGAAAGCCTGAGGTATGAACATCCCGTTGTTGAAATGGTGCTGAGATACAGAACGCTCTCAAAGCTGAATTCAACCTACTGCGAGGGACTTTTAAAGGTCATTGCAGATGACGGCAGAATCCATTCAAATTTCAATCAGACCGAAACAAGAACAGGCAGAATCAGCTCAACAGAGCCGAATCTCCAGAATATCCCCGTAAGAACCGAGCTTGGCAGAGAGATGAGAAAGTTTTTCTGTGCAAGAGAGGGCTGGGCGCTTGTTGACGCCGACTATTCGCAGATTGAACTCCGTGTGCTTGCCCATATTTCGGGTGACAAAAATATGATTAAAGCGTTCAAGGATAACGAAGATATCCACGCAATCACAGCGTCACAGGTGTTCAATATGCCGCTTGATATGGTAACTCCGATTATGAGAAGCCGTGCAAAGGCGGTTAACTTCGGTATTGTTTACGGAATCGGTGCATTTTCACTTGCAAAGGATATCGGTGTTTCAAATAAAGAGGCAAAGCACTACATTGAAAGCTATCTTGCCCATTACAGCGGTGTTGACAGCTATATGAAAAATGTTGTTGAAAAGGCGAACGCTGACGGCTATGTTGAAACGATGTTCGGCAGAAGAAGAAATCTTCCCGAACTCACCTCGAGCAAGCATATGATCCGTGCATTCGGCGAGAGAGTTGCAAGAAATATGCCTATTCAAGGCACAGCCGCAGACATTATCAAAATTGCAATGATTAAGGTTGACGAGCGAATGAAAGCCGAAAATCTCCGTGCAAGGCTTGTGTTGCAGGTTCACGACGAACTTATTGTCGAAGCTCCGCAGGATGAGAGCATGAGAGTTGCACTCATCGTTCAGGAAGAAATGGAAAACGCAGTTAAAATGAGCGTTCCGCTCACAGCCGATGCGGCAATCGGAAGGACTTGGTATGATGCAAAAGGATAACAGAACGATTGCCTTTGTATGCACGGGCAACACCTGTCGCAGTCCCATGGCAGAGGCAATTTTTAATGATATGGCAGAGAAAAACGGTGTTTGCGTCAGGGCGGAAAGCTTTGGCATTGCAACCTCAACGGGACTTCCCGTGTCGGAAAATTCCGTGATTGCCTGTAAGGAAATCGGAATTGACCTTTCGGGCAAAGCTTCAACAGCCGTAGCTGATGCCGGCATTGAAAAATACGAAAAATTTTACTGTATGTCGCAAAGTCACGCAAAAATGTTGATGCAGTTTTTTCTTGTACAGCCCGAAAAAATCGCCGTGCTCGGTATAAGCGATCCCTACGGCGGCGACATTGAGGTGTACAGACATTGCCGTGATGAGATTGTTAATTCTGTAAAGGAAATATTAAAAGCGTATGAAAATTGACAGAATGACCGAAAATCAGCTTGAGGCGGTTGCACAGCTTGAACAGCGGTGTTTTTCGCATCCGTGGTCGTTTAACAGCCTTGAAGAAGAACTGAACAACGAAACCTCGCTGTTTTTTACCGCAACGGAAGACAATGCCGTTGTCGGATATATAGGAATGAGCGTTGTTGTTGACGAGGGTTACATTTTCAATGTTGCCGTTGACGGTACACACAGAAATCGGGGAATAGGTTCGGCGCTTGTTGAAACGCTTGTGACCTATGCCAAGAAAAATAACCTTTGCTTTCTCACTCTTGAGGTTCGTGAAAGTAACGGGAACGCCCGTTCTCTCTATGAAAAATTCGGATTTATCAAGGTGGGAGAGAGGAAAAATTACTACTCCTCTCCAACCGAAAACGCTGTTTTAATGACACGCTGTTTTTGACATATATATGTAATAAAACATTATAATAACGATATTACGGAACTTCATCATAAATGTTTCGTAGTGAAAGGAAAATTATGAAGATACTCGCAATAGAATCGTCCTGTGACGAAACTGCGGCAGCGGTTGTTGAGGACGGCAGAAACATAATCTCCTCGGTGGTTGCATCTCAGGTTGAGGAACACAAGCTTTACGGCGGTGTTGTTCCCGAAATCGCATCACGCCGTCACGCAGAGGCAATTGTTCCTGTTGTAAGACAGGCTCTTGAAGATGCAGACTGCAGGCTTTCCGACATTGACGCAATCGGCGTTACATATGCCCCCGGACTTATCGGAGCGTTGCTTGTGGGAGTGAATTTTGCAAAAGGACTTTCACTTGCAACAGGAATCCCGCTTGTGCCTGTTCACCATCTTCGTTCACACATTGCATCAAATTATATTTCAAATAAAGAATTAAAGCCGCCGTTTCTCTGTCTTGTTGTGTCAGGCGGTCACAGCCATATTGTTATGGTTGAGGACTACACAAAGATGAAAATTATCGGCAAAACCCGTGATGATGCCGCAGGCGAGGCTTTTGACAAAGCCGCAAGGACAATGGGAATGCCGTATCCGGGCGGAATTGAAATGGACAGAGTTGCGGAAAACGGCAATCCGTTTGCATTCAAGCTCCCTCGTCCCGCAGTTCACGATGCACCGTATGATTTCAGCTTTTCGGGACTAAAAACAGCCGTAATCAACCTCATTCACAATTCGGCACAAAAGGGTGTTGAGCTTAACAAAGCTGATGTCTGTGCATCATTCCGCTATGCTGTTGTCGATTGCCTTGTTACAAACTTTATCAAGGCGGCTGAAGACTTGGGACAGAAAAAGCTTGTAATCGCAGGTGGTGTTTCGGCAAATTCACTTCTCAGAAGAACCCTTGCAGAAGAGTGTAAAAAGCGTGATTGGGAAATGTATATGCCCGAAAAATCTCTTTGCGGTGACAATGCCGCCATGGTCGGTTCACAGGGATATTACGAGTTTCTCAGCGGAAATATTGCAGGAACAGACCTCAATGCTTTTGCTACAATGAGTATTGAAAAAGGCTGATTTATTCGCAAATAATCACTAAAACACTTGCTATTTTATCAAGAATATACTAAAATAGTGTTAATAAACCGAAAGGACGATTTAAAATGAGCAATCCTATTGTTACTTTTGAAATGGAAAACGGAAAAACAATCAAAGCGGAGCTTTATCCCGAAATTGCTCCGAATACTGTAAATAATTTTCTCAGCCTTGTAAACAAGGGTTCCTATGACGGCCTCACATTTCACCGTGTAATCTACGGTTTCATGATTCAGGGCGGTTGCCCCGAAGGCACGGGTATGGGCGGTCCCGGATATTCAATCAAGGGTGAATTTGCCGTGAACGGCTTTGAAAACAATCTCAAGCATACAGAGGGTGTTCTCTCAATGGCTCGTTCAATGATGCCTGACTCAGCAGGCTCACAGTTCTTTATTATGCATAAGGATGCACCACATCTTGACGGTCAGTATGCCGCATTCGGCAAGGTGATTGAGGGTATGGATGTTGTCAATGAAATTGCAGAGTGTGACACAGACTATTCCGACAAGCCTCTTGATCCTCAGATTATGGCAAAGGTTACAGCCGAAACCTTTGGTGTTGACTATCCCGAGCCTGAAAAATGCTGATTGTTAAGAAAGGAATTTTAAAATGAATGTTTTGCTTGCAGGCGGCGCCGGATATATCGGCTCGCACACTTGTGTTGAACTTATCAACGCAGGTCACGATGTTGTAATTGCAGATAATTTTTCAAACAGCTGTCCCGTAGCGGTTGAAAGAGTTGAAGAACTGACAGGCAGAAAAATTCCGCTCTATGAGGCCGATGTATGTGACAGAGATGCCGTTGAAAAGATTTTTTCTGAGAATAAGATTGATGCGGTAATTCACTTTGCAGGTCTTAAAGCAGTAGGTGAAAGCTGTGAGAAGCCTGTTGAATATTACCGTAACAACATTGATTCAACGCTCACATTGCTTGAAGTGATGAAAAAACACGGTGTGAATAACTTTATTTTCAGCTCAAGTGCCACGGTTTACGGTACTCCGGAAACTGTTCCGCTTGTTGAAACAATGCCAAAGGGTTCTCCTACAAATCCGTATGGCTGGACAAAGTTTATGATGGAACAAATTCTTACAGACACCGCAAACGCAAATCCCGATATGTCTGTTGTTCTTCTTCGTTACTTTAACCCGATCGGCGCTCACGAAAGCGGCAGAATCGGTGAAGACCCTAACGGAATCCCGAACAACCTTATGCCGTACATAACACAGGTTGCCGCTGGCAGACTCAAGTGTCTCGGTGTTTTCGGCAACGATTATCCTACGCATGACGGCACGGGTGTGCGTGACTATATCCATGTTGTTGACCTTGCAAAAGGTCATGTAAAGGCTATTGAATATTCCGCAGAGCACAAGGGAACCGAGATTTTTAATCTCGGAACAGGTGTGGGCTACAGCGTTCTTGATATTGTAAAGGCTTTTGAAAAGGCAAATTCGATTGAAATTCCTTATGTTATAAAGCCACGCCGAGCAGGCGACATTGCAGAATGCTTTGCCGACGCAACAAAAGCCAAGAAAATACTTGGATGGATTGCCGAGAAAAGTCTTGAGGATATGTGCCGTGACAGTTGGAACTGGCAATCTCACAATGTGAATGGTTACAAATAACAAATAAATGATATTTTATTTGTGCATTCCTACAAAAAAACAATATTTTGTCAAATAATCAGTCAGCAAGAGTTTTTAGCATTGACTTTTGGTGGTTGATTGTTGTATAATTAAACTGCTTATAGAAGCATTATCACATAAGGAGGAAAAGAAAATGTTCAAAAAAGCACTTAGCCTTTTACTGTCTATGATGCTTGTTGTGACATCACTCGTTGCAACTGTAGTGAGCGTTTCTGCTGCCGGCGATTCGTATTTCGTATCCGGTTCTGAAGAACTCACAGGTTACAAGTGGGCTGAGACTGAAGCAACTTGCGGAGATAATGTAATGACAGAAAACGGCGATGGTAACTACGAAAAAGTATTTACCAACGTAGCAGTCGGCAACGGCTACCAGTTCAAGATCGTTAAAAACGATTCAGAGTGGATTGGTGTAGGCGATACCGGCAATGACAACTTCACATTCAATGTAACAAAGGAATGTGATGTAACAGTAACTTACAACCCTACAACAAATGAAATCACTGCAACAGGTGAAGGTGTTGTAATTCCGAAAGAACTTGTTGTTGACCACATTACAGTCGTTGGTAACGGTGAAGATGCATGGCTCAACGGTAAGGACTGGAAGGTAGATGCTGAAGCTAACTACATGACAGAAACATCTGAGGGTTCAAAGGTTTACCAGATTAAGTTTGAGAGCCTTGACGCTTATGAGAACTATCAGTTCAAGTTTGCTGCCAACGGTTCATGGGCAGATAACTGGGGCCTTCCTGAGCAGGGCACAGCTCCTCTCAATGAGTGGTTTGACCTTGCATACAACGGTCAGAACATGATCATTGATACAGATGCAGCTGGTTACGAAGACGGTTATGACATCGTTCTTACACTTGACCTTTCAAACTTTAACTATGCTACAAAGCAGGGTGCAAAGGGTAAGGTTGACATCGTTACTGATGCAGAGCCTACAACAGTAGCAGAGCCTACAACAGTAGAGCCTGCAACTGCAGCTCCTGCAAAGGGTCTCACAGTTACAGCTACTTCAAACCTCTTCCCTGAGAAGAAGGTTACTCTCAGCGCAGATAAGAAGACTGTAAAGGTTACATACATGTTCCAGTCTAAGGATAAGGACATGTTGGACTTCCAGTGGGATATGAACTACGATGCAAATGTACTCAAGCCAACAGCTAACACAACCAGAGCTAAATCATTTGAATATCCAAAGATTGGTAGTTATGTTTGGAATTCTCTTCCGGGTGTAATTAAAGCTAACGGTAATACACTCAGCCTTTATGACACAACATCAAAGGAAATCGTATTTGCTTCTGCTGAGTTTGAAGTAATTGATCCTGAGGCTACAGCAACTACTGTTAATCTTGATGTACAGGTACTTCGTCTTTCAAAGGTTGATCCTGCAACAGACATGGAAATCGGCGATGAAGAAGTTTCAGTTGCTGACAAGTCAATCGTTGACCAGGAAGTATTTGATAAGTATGTTGTAGCTAATAATACTGTAACAGATCCCGACGCTTCAGAAGAGCCTACAACAGAAGAGCCTACAACAGCTCCTGCTGCCGATACTACATATGTAGTTGCCGGTACAGAAAATCTTACAGGCTATGAATGGGTTGGTACACCTGACGCAGCTCCTGAAAATGTTATGACAGCTGACGGCAGCGTATTCACAAAGACATTCTCTGCTGTTCCTGCAGGTGAAAGCTATCAGCTCAAGGTTGTTGCAAACACAGGCGACGAGCAGAAGTGGATCGGTCTTGACGGTACAGATAACAATGTAACTTTCGATGTAGAAACAGCTTGTGATGTTACTGTAACATTCGATCCTGCTACAAACAAGATTACTGTAACAGGTGACGGCGTTAAAATGGTAACAGACCTTAAAGTTAACACCATTACAGTTGTTGGTAACGGTGAAGACAACTGGCTCAACGGTGTAGCATGGGGTGTTGACGCTGAAGTTAACCACATGACTCCTGTTGCTGACAAGGTATATCAGATTAAGTATGAAGACATTGAATCTGCAGACGATGCTTATCAGTTCAAGTTTGCTGTAAACGATACTTGGGCAGCTAACTGGGGTCTTCCCGAGCAGAGCGCAGCTCCTATAGGCGAAGAATTTGACCTTACATTCAATGGTGAGAATATGCTTCTTAACACAGTTTCTGCAGGTTTTGCAGAAGATTCACTCGTTGATGTAACAATCACACTCGACATTACAAACTTTGATTATCCAACACGTTCAGGCGCTAAGGCTACTGTTAAGGTTGAGCCTTCAACTCCTGCAGTTGATAATTTAACAATCAACGCTACATCTAATATTTGCCAGGCTATCGGTTCAGGCACATTTAATGTAGGCGACAAGGTATCAGTTTACTATCTCCTTGACACTAAGGACGCACAGCTTGAAGAAGTACAGTGGGCTCTTACATATGATAAGAACCTCCTTACACTTGATTCACTTACAATGCCTGAAATCGCTGACGGCATGGTAAATATGAATGATGTTTCAGGCAATGCTTCAAACCTTGCACTTTATGATTTTGCAGGCGGCAAGAAGCTTGTTGAGGCTGTGTTCACAGTTAACGGTACAGGTACAACAAATGTTGACCTCAATGTAGTTGATCTTACACTTGGTAAGCTCAATCCTGCAACAGGCACAGTTGATGCTGATTCAGAATATGAAGCAGTAGTTAACGGCGACATGGCTAATGATCTCTTTGATCACATTAACTCAGACGCTAAGGTTGAGGCATATGTTGAGCCTACAACAACAGAGCCTGCTACAGAGCCTACAACAACAGTAGAGCCTGCTACAACAGAGCCTGCTACAGAGCCTACAACAGTAGAGCCTGCTACAACAGAGCCTGCTACAGAGCCTACAGACGCTCCTTCAACAGAGCCTACTACAACAGAGCCTGCTACAGTAGCTCCTACTACACCTGATGCTACATCTGCTACACAGGCTGCAACAAAGGGTCAGTCAACAGCTGACACAGCTACTTCTGACACACCGGCTAACGGCACAAGCAGCAACGCAGTACAGACAGGTAATGCTTCTATGGCAGTAGTTATCCTCTTAGCTCTTGTTTCTGCAACAGGTGTTGTTTACTTCACAAGAAAGAGATTCAATAAGTAATTGAATTTCCTATTGTAAGACTGTTAACGGCGTTGACAGATTAAAAAAATAATTTTTCGCCTCTCGGTTTTCCGAGGGGCGTTTTTTTATATCGTAATGTTGTGAAAATCAGTTTGAATTATAATTTCTAAAATATCATTTCTTTAAAGGTGAATCTGCAATTAATTTACTTTTCACATAAATTTCACCGAGAATTGTTAAATTATTGATTGAAATTTTAGTCTTAATGATATATAATAGGGATATCAAACTAAAGGAATGAAAAAAATGTCTAAAAAAATCAAAAATATGCTTTCAATTCTCTTCGTGGCTGTACTTACCGTGTCAGCATTCTGTATTCCTGCAAGTGCTGCCGAGGATGACCTTACAATCAGCATTTCAACAGATGAAAAGGATTCCGTAACAGCTAAAGTCGGCGATACGGTAAAGTATGCTATTTATATGACCGATACAAAAGAAGAAGTAATCGGAGCTGCAATGAGTTTCTTTTACAACGATGAATATTTGAAGTTGAATGCCGATTCAATAAACTGTGAAAGCTTTAAAAATGCGATTGGCAACCCTAAACTTAAGAATTTTTACACCTTTACATGGACAGATGTTCAGAATCCCGTAAAGCTTAACGGTGACAAGGCTCTTGTTTCTGCTGAATTCAAGGTACTAAAGGGAGGCAAAACCGATCTT
>ERZ791645.1996-NODE-1996-length-11218-cov-8.217683_pt1 | contig 11218 bp, 5 predicted proteins | sample MGYA00509939_ERZ791645 | MGnify/ENA primary metagenome ERZ791645 (study PRJEB30046, sample SAMN00715249) | human gut metagenome | study: EMG produced TPA metagenomics assembly of the A metagenome-wide association study of gut microbiota in type 2... | reverse complement strand
GGGGGAGCCATAATCGGTCGGTTGTGCACTCTGCAACTCCCGATTTGCACATTTCTTTTTCAAGCTCTCAACACAACCGCATGGCTTCTGCGGGATATAAGAAAATCGGCTGTCGGGTTTTACTCGGCAGCCGATTGGTTTTATTTTTGCTTTTTTTACTTCTTCATCTGCTCGCGCAGGTGGTTTGAGAGCAGGGCGAGCGACGACGCCATGTTCTCATTCTGGACAAGTATACCGTCGGGCACAACAAGATGCACCGGAGCAAAGTTCCAAATGGCGCGGATGCCGCTGTTCACGAGCAGGTCGCATATCTCCTGCGCGCTCGACGCGGGAACGGTGATTATGCCTATATGTATGTTCACCTTGCGGCAGAAGCTCTCGAGCTGGGCTATCGGGAAGACCGTCTTGCCCTGGAACTCGGTGGGTTCTTCGCAAAGATCGAACGCCGCGATTATATTGAGGCCGTAGGCCTTGAAGCCGCTGTAATTGAGCAGAGCCTTGCCGAGGCTGCCTGCGCCGACTATAACGGCGTTGTCGATATCGTTATAGCCGAGAAAAGCCTCAAGCTCCGCGATAAGATCCTTGACGTTGTAGCCGACCTTCGGCTTGCCGGACGAGCTGACGCTCGCAAGATCCTTGCGCACCTGGACATCATTGAGCTGGAGCGCTTCGGCGATGGTCGTGGCAGATATGTTTTTCGGAGCATCCTCGGGAAGTCCCTTGATATAGCTCAGATACATCGGAAGTCTCTGAAGGGTATGTTTTGAGATATTCTGAGTCATAAAAGTTCACCATCCTGAAAATTATACTTGTTCTGCAACCATTGTATCACATTTTATCAAATAGTTCAAGTGAACTTTGAAGGCAAAAAAATCGGGGGAGCCGCCCGAGAGCGACTCCCCTTCTTACCTGCCGTTTAAAGCAGGATTTTCAGTTTTCGTTCGCAGCCTTAGACTGTGAAAGCAAAGTCGGTGGTATCCCAGACCTGTCTGTCGTTAGCGATGTACTTCGCGGTTGCGGTGTACTCGCCTGCACGAAGCTTGGCATTGATTGTCCAGATCTCGCCGTCGCCGTCGGGGGCGATGGAGACATCGGCATGATCTCTGTCATAGGTTCTGGTGGCGCCGGAAGCGTCAGCGATCTTGATCTTAGTGGCAGTGCCGTTGACGGTAACTTCGACGGAATCAGCAGAGGTCTTAACCTCGGTAACGCTGACAGCCGATACGGGCTTCGCGTCGATAATTACATCAAACTCAGTGCCGGCAGTCCAAGATCTGCCATACTTCGCCTTAGCAATGTGTCTGCCTGCGGGGATGTCAAGCTTGACAGTCCAAATCTCATAAGCGAGGTTGGTGCTGTTCGAATAGACCTCGATGCCCTCTGCGTCATATGACTTGACGGTAACTCTGGGATCAAGTCTCGAAAGAGTTATCGTTCCGCCGTCTGCGCAGACAACCTGAATCTTATCAGCCTTACCGGAGACCTTGAAGGTGTACTCCTGCTTGCCGCCGTAATTCGGGGTGTTGTAGGTTACTTCAAGAACGCCGTCCGGAGTCGGCTCTTCGGGTTTAACGTCGAATCTGACAGAGAAGTTATGTCCGTTCTCTTCCCAATCCTTGCCGAACTTCGCGAAGGCAACATATCTGCCCTCGGGAATGTTGACATTGATGGTCCAGATTTCGCCGTCGTCAGTCTTCTCTATCTTCAGAATACCGAGAGCATTGGCATCGCTTGTCATGGAGGTGTTTCTGTCAAACGTGCGGGTATTGCCGAATGCATCGACTATTCTGATCTTCTGAGGCTCGCCCTTGACCTTGATTGCATACTGGTGCATGCCGCCGTAGTTCGGGGACTCAGGAGTGACGGAGATGATGGACGAATTGTTGGCAACAAGGATAGCGTTGAAGCTAACATTCTCGATGCCCATAGTTCCGACCTCGGGATCCCAACCGGTGAAGTTGTAACCGTCGACAATCGGATCTGCGGGAGCTGCGATCTGCTCGCCGACCTTCGCAGTAACGGTTGCATGAACTTCGCCGTTTACATAGAAGGTAGCGGTGTAGGTCTCAAGCTCGAGAGCTGCGACTGCATCATTGATAGCCTGGGTGGCTGCGTCAACAACGCCCTGCTCGGAGTACTTCTTGCCGGAGACATCCTCTGCGAGGACTGCTGCAAGAGCAGCTCTGGTCTCGGCAGTGTACTTTCTGTCGTAGTTCTCTTCGCCCTGCTTAGCCTGAGCCGCTGCGACTGCCGCGTTGTAAGCGGTGTAGTCGGCATCGTTCTCGCTCCACTGGGAAACGAGGGTCAGGTTCTCTGCGGGCATGGTGGCGGGAATCTCAACATTCCAGCCGGTGAAGGTGTAGCCCTCTCTGGGAGCCGGATCGGCAATCTCAAGAGCTGCGCCGAAGTAAACCATGGACTCTACGCCGTCAACAGTAAGCTTGTACTGGTTACGGCTGTAGTAGATCTTAAGGGTAAGGCTGCCGTCCGCAAGGACTGTGCCGGAAAGGACGCTGTTATCAGCAACCGTGAAGCCGTTGCGGCCTTCGGGAATAAGAGATACCTCTTCGCCCGTGGTTGCGGGAACAGTCATACTTTCGGCAGCGCCGTACTCACCGTCAAGACCCATGACATAGGTCTCAACCGTGTAGCCGACGGTGCCTGCCGAGAACTTAGCGTCAAATCTAACATCCTCGACACCCATAACTCCGACTTCGGGGTTCCAACCTGTGAAGGTGTAGCCTGCCTTGGTGGGAGCTTCGGGGGCGACAATCTGAGCGCCAACCTCTGTGGCGACGGTACGGTAAAGCTCATTGTCAACATAGAACTCTGCGTTGTAGGTCATGAGTTTAAGACCCGCAACAGCGGCGTTTATCTTCGCTGTCTGAGCGTCAACAACGCCCTGTTCGCTGAGCTTCTTGCCGGAGACGTCGACTTCAAGTTCGGCATCAAGGGCAGCTCTGGTGTCGGCAGTGTACTTCTTGTCGTAGTCGGCCTCTGCCTTCTTGGCGTTGGCGGCTGCGACAGCTATATTGTACTCGTCGTAGTTTGCGGGAAGCTCATCCCACTTAGCCGTAAGAACAACATTGTTCGCGGGCATGGTGGCGGGAACTTCCTCCTCCCAGCCGAGGAACGTATGTCCGGCCTTTTCGGGAGTGCGGGCAACAACAGTAGCTCCGTAATAATATGTATCGGGCGCGAGGTCCGTATTAGCATATGTTACGGTGTACTGGTTACGCGAATAGTAAATGCTAAGGACAAGAGAACCGTCAGCGGCGATAGTGCCGGTAAGGACGCTCTTCGCGGAATCGAGCGAGAAGCCCTCTGCGGGAGCTGCGTCGGCGGTTATGTCGGCGGTCGAACCGGTCTCGCCGGCACCCTGATAGGTGCTGTCGGGAGCTGACGGATAAGCGCCGGTGGTGTCCATATTATAAACATTTACAGTATACTTTGTATCCGTGTTGTTTGCGAACACTGCCTCGAAGGAGGCGTCGGCGTCAAACGTTGCGGGTACATTGCCCCAGCTGACGAAGTGCATTCCGACAGGTGCGTCGGGCGCTGCAATCGTGCTGAGATCAACGGGATCGCCCTGGTTGCCGGTAAGAACCGCATGAGTTACACCGTTCACGGTGAAGGTGAAGGTAACGGTCGTTACTTCGGCTGCGATAAGGCGCTTCCAGTTGTAGATAAGGTTGTTCATAGCTTCTCTGACCTGCGTGCGCTTGGTCGTGGAGGCATTGAACGAAGTGGAAACATTCTGCGCGTAGGCAAATGCCTGCGAGTATGCTTCCCATCTCTCCGCGTCATACTTGGAAGCATCGGCGGGGTTGATGGTACACATTGCTATAGCCGCGTCGAGATACGTCTTAACAGCGTCAAGCTTTATGAGTCTGGGACCCCAAAGCGCTATCTGCTGCTCTGCATAAGCAATATCGACGGAGGATATAGTGGGTGCTTTCCACGTAGCAATCGCGGTCTCCCACGCTGCATGAGCCTTCTGCCAATCTGCATACTTCTTATTATAAGTAGCAAGCTGGCACTCGTTGGCGCCCTCGCCGGGATGCTCGGGAGCCACAGGCTCCTCGGGAGCCTTGGTCGAGTTGTAGAGATTCATCGCGCGGTTTCTGGCATCCTTCCAGCCGTTCCAGGAGACGGAATTAAAATCATCGTAACCGAAGAAGTTATATCCCTGATCCCAGTAGACGGAGCCTTCCGGATTGGGTGCGCCCTGGACTGCCTCAACGGCGGTCTTGAGCGAATCAACGGAAGCCGCAACCAGTTTTGCATCAAGAGCCTCGGCAGCTGCGGTCAATCTCGTGGAGATCGTCTGATAAGCTGCGATATAAGAGGCATTGTTGAAGTTGCCGAGGAGCTTGGGTCTGAGAGTGTAGTTGGCCGCCTGTATAAGAGCTGCCTGATACTCTGCCCACTCTGCGTCCGCATCCGCGCTGTAGTTAGCACGCTGACGCTGCTCGCCGGAATACTGGCTGTACTTCGCGGGAAGATCATAGTCGTTGTAGACAAAGACCGGAGTATCCCATTCCCAAGTGGTGTCATTACCGCTGCTTCCGCGGGTACGCTGACCAAACACAGAGAACTTAATGACATACTTGCCGTCCGGGACATCTGCTCTTGTAATGCCGGGCTTGGCCTTCCAAAGGTTCTCTCTCGAGGTCATGTCCTCGTTCTGCGTATCAACAACGAACATTTCGTCCGCGAAATACGCTCCGGAGCCGTTTTTAAAGGTCGAGGCATTCTGTCTAACTACAGAGTCTTTGCCGTTAAGGGTGTTCTTCTCTCTTCTGACTCTGACATATACCTTGCTGATGGCATCGATAGAATCGCTCGAGCCGATAAAGCCGGCGCGCGGATACATAAGATAATGCCTGTTATGGCTGGTTTTGTCCGAAGGCTTCTCATCCTTAGGATTGCTGTCGTCCTCGGTATCCGAGCAGAAGTAAGTATAGTACGAAGCGTAAAGCGGAGTAGTGCCTGTGAGCGATTCGCCGCTCTCGGTGAGGATAAAGTAGCCGACCGTGAGGACGACGGTGGTATCCGTTACACCGGGCTTGGACACGGTGAGATCCTTAGCGAATCCGCCGTTGATTATATTGCCCTTGCTGACTCCGGAGACGCCGACATTGGTTCCGTTGCCCGCCATATTATAGGCAGTTGCCGAAACGCTGTCGATTCTATACTTATAGAGAGCGTCCTGAGTGAAGTTGCCGTTCTTGTCAGTGTAGCCTCTGTTTATACCCCTAGATCCGTTGTAGATCGTAACGGTGTAAGCGTCTTTTGCTCTGGTCGGACCGGTAAACCTCATCTGGCCGAACTTAGATTTATCCGCCAGACCCATTACCTGGGACACGATATTGACGATAGGCGGAACGAGTTTGCCCTTGTTGCCGTTAAGAGAGCTGATAAGTCTCTCAACGATGTTGGCAAGCTCATTGTTCTTCACTATGGCGTCGAGCGAGTCATAGTACTTCGTCGTAATCGTTCCGGGGATAATCGCGTTGAGGATGTCTGTGACAAGTCTTACGATGCTCTTCTTGACAGTCTGAGTGGCGAATGCGCCGTCCGGATTTCTCTCGAAGAGGTCAGTAAGGCAGGTCAGATCCTGGTTAAGGATCAATCCGTTAAGGACAGAATAAACGACATCCTTTAAGATGGTCTCACTGTCGCTGTCAGCAAATTTTGCGGGAAGAAGTGTTTTGTCTAACAGCTTGAAGATGATATCATCGAGTGCTTTCCATCCGTTAGAGGTATCAACCGTCGTGTCGGGAAGGAGACCTGTGTAGAACTGCGGGTCAGCTTTAAGCCACTGAACGGCAGTAGTCAACATTCCTTCGAATCCGGAACCGTAATTGAGCGCCTCCTTGAGGCTGCCCGCATTAAGGTCGATACCGGGGTTGACGTTGTAAGCAATGTAATCCGCAAGCATATCAAGAATACCGTCAATGGTCTTGGGATAATTGCTGTAATCTCTTTCGGGAAGGAACTGAGCCATGAGCTGCTTGACAGCCTCCCATGTAACTCCGACAACAGTCGTAACATCCTCGGGGATGTACATATAGCCGACTGCGCCGTTAATGACCGAGCGAGCAATGTAAGCAATAAGCTCCTCCTTGCTCATAGCATCGATCTCTTCCGAAGTTGCGATATGCTTCTGCCAATCCGGGAAGAAGTAACCGCCGGTCTTCTTGAGAACAAATCTCGCAACCGAGACTACGTTGTCGGTGAGCTTGGAGTTGTCTCCGTCTACCCAGCCGGTGTAGCCCTTCAGAAGTCCGTTGACAATCTGTCCTGCGATGTTATTAAGTTCGCCGACCAAAGTGCTGCCCGCGGGGACAGTATAAGTCTGAACCTGATAACCTGTGTTGAACAGATCGGCAAGAGTGCCCGTCTCATCGCAGCGAATCTGCATCTCGAGCCACGGAATAATCTGCTCGTTGAGCATCGGGACAGCCATATCATTATAAGCCGCCTGAAGCAGATCCTCAATGAAGTCGTAGGTTGACTTTGTCGAATTGAGGTTAACGAGATTCCTGACGCTTTCGGGAATTATCGGTACGCCTGCGAGAGCATTCTGAATGATGGTCTGAAGCATCGTATCGACAGTCGTGTTGCTGTTGTATGCCGTATTCGGATACGCAAGACCCCAGAGAAGCTCTCTGAGCATGACTTCGATATTCAGATCGACCTTGACGAACGAGTTGGCAACACCAAGGCTGACGCCGCCGTCTCGTCTCTGCTTACCGATACCGCCGATAACAACCTTCTTGATGATCGGGTTGTTGTCCGCAAGGAACTGAAAGAGCGAGTTGATAACCGCTACATCGGTTCCGTTGCTTCGACGTGCGTCCTTTATTGCGGAAACCTTGACACTGTTCAGGTCGCCGGCAAGCCAAAGAATGGCTCCGTTGCTGTTGATGAGCTTATAGACGCTCGAAAGAGCATTGTCTATAGACGTCGCATCAAGCTTACCGAGAATCGAAAGATCCATCGTGATGTTCGCTTTGGCGAGCGCCTCATCGGCATAGTCAAGCAACATAGACGCATACTGCTCTGTGGTCAGAACCGCAGAATCGGTAAAGTCGTACTTTGTCAGCTTGCCATCCTTGTAAGAATCGTACTTGTACGCGCTCGCCGCGGCGGTTGCCGAGGACAAGATGAGCAGCGAAGCAAGGATGACTGCCAACAAGCGTTTCATTTTCTTCAAAAATTACACCTCCATTTAAAAATTTCACCATATATTGAGCATCCCGTCTCCCGCAAATTGACGGAACACATTGGCGACAGAATAATTGCTCTGCTCGGGCAATGCAAAGCAAGAGGGTATAACTATCCCCTCATGTAAAGAATACCCCTTTGCTTTGCGGCTTGTCAAGAAGTTTAAAAATTTTTAATCATTTTTGTGCGTTATGCACAAAAGAAAAGCGGAAAATTATAGGTAAAAGCCGATACACTTTTATCGAAACTGTCGAAAAACGTCATTTTCATTACATTTTCCGATTAAAAATGCCGCGTTATTTGTTCACAAGAACAATAGTTTGATTTTTTGTGGGTAATGTTGCACAAAAATTCATTATGTTTTAGAAAAATAAGGCTGATTTTTCGATTAAATGGCTTCAAGAGAAATATAAAAGACTCTATATGCCGCTGTTGAATCAAAAATATGATTTTGCGGGTATGTTTCTTTTATATATCCGCTATGCGAAAGGCGTATATATATAATGTATGATAACAGGGCACCGCGGCAGTGATTTATTGAGTTGAGGCGGGGAAAAACAAGGCTGGACCTGCGCGATTTTGGGGTATAAAATTTTCACCTACTACCTTCGCTACCTACCTTAACGAAATATTTTATCTTTCACAGCGTTTCGGCATTTTCTTTTTATTTGAAAAAGAAAACGCCTGCAAAAGAAAAGCAAACTCAGGGCTTCGCCCCGAGACCCCGCGAACGCCGCGCCGCAGTACATAGCTTGTGCTACTCAGTAGGCAGCTCGGCACATTCGCCCGTAAACTCGCTTCGCTCAAACAGTACGGTCTCGTGCGGCTTGCTTTGCAAGCCGTTCCCTCGCATTTCTCAGATAACCGTTCCACTGCGGCGCGGCTATTGGAGGCTTGTTCCTCGAGGTTTATAAAGTCGCTTACTTTACCTTTTTTGTGACCTGCAATGATTTACAAATTATAACGTCAAGATCAAACTTGCGGCGGTGCGTCGAGTCGCCGCACCCTACAAGGACGTTAAGAAACAAAGCAGTCTATGCAAAGGGGTAAATCCGTGCAATAACCCCTCAGTCTCGGCTTCGCCGATATTAATTTTGCAAAAAATCGGATGACAAGGTGCAGACTGATACAAAAAATCAGCCGTAAAGCTATTGTACTTTACGGCTGAGAACTGCACTTTTTTCACTTTTTCCCGCGGCAAACGGCGATTATGCTCAGCGCCGAGCACGCGGCCGCCGCTATCGCCGCCGCGGCAACGAGCTTTTTGACTGCATCGAGTCTATGCATCGAGGTCAGAGCGAAGCTCAAAAATTTAAGACTGTTTGAAATGCACTGCACAGTATCCATTGCTATCCCCTTTCAGTTTGTCAGCAGGACGGCATGGGCTATCGACGGCACGGTTTCGCCCTGCAGAGGCGAGACGGCCGAGAGCAGTGCGCCCGTGCCGACAAAGAGCACTCTTCCGAGCCTGCCCGCGCGCAGCTCGTCAACTATATGCGAGCAGACCACCGCCGCGCTGCATCCGCAGCCCGAACCGCCGGAGTTCACATCCTGCTCGTCGAGCCGATAGAGCATAAGTCCGCAGTCCTTGTGGCGGGTCGTGATATCGATATGCTCCTGCTTCAGCATGAGCTCGCGCAGAAGCGTTGAGCCGACATAGCCGAGGTCGCCCGTGAGAATCAGGTCAAAATCCTCCGGCTGCGTTTTTGTGTCCCGCAGAAAGGCTGCTATCGTCGAGCACGCGGCGGGCGCCATCGCCGCGCCCATGTTGTTCGCATCTTTCACGCCGTAGTCGGTTATTCTGCCGAAGGCGGCGGCCTCGATATGCGGCGATGCGGCTTCGCCTATCACGGCGCAGCCCGCCGCCGTCGCCGTCCACTGGGCTGTCGGCGGGCGCTGACCTCCGTATTCGAGCGGCGTGCGAAACTGCTTCTCCGCCGAGCAGAAATGCGACGAGGTCGCGGCGGCGACAATCCGCGCCGCACCCGAATCCACGCTCAGCGCCGCCAGAGCCAGCGACAGCGCCATGGTCGAGCACGCACCGTAAAGCCCGACAAACGGTATGCCGAGGTCGCGCGCGCAGAACGCCGAGCCGCTGCATTGACTGAGCAGATCCCCCGCCATGAGCAGATCGATATCGGCGGCTGTCATACCCGATTTTTCAATCGCCTTTATCACCGCGCGCTGCTGCAATGCACTCTCCGCCTGCTCCCAAGTCTCCTTGCCCAACGTGCCGTCGGCTATGACCTCGTCGAAGCACCCGCCCAAAGGGCCGTCCCCCTCCTTGCTGCCGACTATTGCGGCGGAGGCGATTATACCCGGACGGCTTTTGAATTTCAGCGTATACTCCCCTATTCTCTCCGTCATCCGCTCACCCCGCAATTTTCTGCGCGATATAATATATCACGCCGTAGACTGCCGCCGCCGCACTGCCGTAGACTATAACCGGGCCCGCAACCTTGAACATATTAGCGCCCGTGCCCAAAATCCTGCCCTCGCTGCGAAACTCCATGGCGGGCGAAACGACCGCGTTTGCAAAGCCCGTTATCGGCACGAGCGTTCCCGCGCCCGCGTGACGGGCTATTTTATCGAACACGCCCAGAGCCGTCAGCACGGCGGCAATGACAATGAGCGTGCACGGCACAAGGCTCGACACGGTTTTTTCGTCTGCGCCGAGAGACTCATAGAGCATGGAAAAGCCCTCGCCTATCGCGCAGATGAGCCCGCCTATAAAAAACGCCTTCAGAAGATTCATCAGCTTCGGACTCGGCGGCGAGGCGCGCTTCGTCATTTTTTCATATTCCTTTCCGGACAGCGACATCATCTCATCTCCTCGCGTCTATTTTCTGCAAGTGCGAAAGAAATATACCGCCGCTAAAATAATTTACAAATGGTGACTTGACTTAATGAGTAATATTGCGATAAAATTATAAAAAACACTTGAGGAGCTTTGCTATGCCGCATCTTATCGAAATCAAGGACGCATACAAAATATACAATCCCGGCGAAAACGAGGTTCACGCGCTCGACGGAGTCTCCCTGACCGTTGACCGCGGGGAATTTCTGATGATAGTCGGTCACTCCGGCTCGGGCAAATCGACGCTGATGAATATGCTCGGTCTGCTCGATATCTGCACGAGCGGCGAATATCTCATCGACGGCAAGAATGTTTCAAACCTGACGGACGATGAGCTCTCTGAGATACGCAACAAGGAAATCGGCTTTATCTTCCAGGGCTTCAACCTCATTCCGAGCCTCACGGCAAAAGGCAACGTCGAGCTTCCGCTGATTTACAGGGGCGTCAAAAAGGAGGAGCGCGAAAAGCTCTCCGTTGACGCGCTGCGCAGAGTCGGACTCGAAAAGCGAATGAACCACCTGCCCTCGCAGATGTCCGGCGGTCAGCAGCAGCGAGTTGCGATAGCCCGCGCGGTGGCCGCGCGCCCGCCGATAATCCTCGCAGACGAGCCGACCGGAAACCTTGACTCGCACTCCGGCAAGGAGGTCATGAAAATACTCCACGAGCTCAACGACGAGGGGCGCACGATAATCTTAATCACCCACGACAACGAAATCGCCGAAGAGGGCACGCGCGTTGTCAGGATATCGGACGGAAAGATAATCGAGGATCGCCCGAGCAACAGAGCATAAGCATTGGGGCTATACCCTACCAAAAAAACAGCAGATCCTACCCACGTTTTTGTTGGGTAGGATTTGTTTTTTATATTGTGCGTTATTCGTCCGACAAATAGGGATGTGGCGAGCAGCTGCAAGAGGTAAACCGCAGGAGCAAACTTTGTTCCCCCGCAAAATACAACGGCCAACATATATTGAATCGCGTATGAGCGAATATTATCTGTCCGCGGTTTATATGGTAATTTACGGCTTTCCTAAATTCGCAGAACACGAAAAAACGGATGAGGACATTTGCCCAAAGGTAAAGCAAGCGACTTTATAAAACCCGATGAACAAGTTTCCAATAGCCGCG
>ERZ791645.1979-NODE-1979-length-11297-cov-4.760452_pt1 | contig 11297 bp, 7 predicted proteins | sample MGYA00509939_ERZ791645 | MGnify/ENA primary metagenome ERZ791645 (study PRJEB30046, sample SAMN00715249) | human gut metagenome | study: EMG produced TPA metagenomics assembly of the A metagenome-wide association study of gut microbiota in type 2... | reverse complement strand
AAAAACCGGATCTCTGTCTGGTCGTATCCGACAAGCTGTGCCGTGCTGCCGGCGTGTTTACTTCCAATAAGGTGAAAGCTGCACCGGTGCTGGTTTCCAAGGCACATCTGGAACAGACCGGCGGTAAGGCATGGGGCATGGTGCTAAGTTCCAAGAATGCCAACTGCTGTAATGCAGACGGTGTTGACAAGGCGAACCGTGTCTGCGAACTGGCGGCGGAACAAATGGGCGTTCAGCCGGAAGAACTGCTGATCGCACAGACTGGTGTCATCGGTCAGGTCCTGCCTATTGAGCCGTTTGAACAGGGCATGGGCAAGGTGTATGACGGCTTGTCTGCTGAAAATCATGAGCAGGCAGCCATTGCCATTATGACAACAGATACCGTGCCGAAAGAAGTGGCAGTGGAATTCCAGTTGGGAGGAAAGACCTGCCACGTAGGTGCAATGGGCAAGGGCAGCGGTATGATCTGCCCGAATATGGCAACGACGCTGAATGTGGTAACGACGGACTGTGCGATCTCTGCGGAACTGTTACAGACAGCCCTCAGTGATGTGGTACAGTATACGTATAACTGCCTGTATATCGACGGCGACCAGTCCACCAATGATACCTGCGTGGTACTGGCAAACGGTCTGGCAGAAAATGCGGAGATCACCGAACAGAATGACGATTATGCCGTATTCCGTCAGGCTCTGTATATCGCGATGTCCAACATCACCAAGATGCTGGCAAAGGACGGCGAGGGTGCGACAAAACTGCTGGAGTGTACTGTGACCGGTGCGAAAGATCGGGAAAATGCACTGGCAGTTGCCAAGAGCGTGATCGCTTCTGATCTGCTGAAATGTGCCATGTTTGGTGCAGATGCCAACTGGGGACGGGTGCTGTGTGCCGTGGGCTATGCACCGGCGGAATTCGGCATCGATCAGGTGGCTGTGACACTGGCTTCCCGTGCCGGTTCTGTGGACGTGTGCAAAAACGGTGCCGGTATCGACTTCTCCGAGGACATCGCCAAGACGGTGCTGCTGGAGGACGAGATCGAGATTCTGGTGTCTGTCGGCGACGGTCCGGCGGAGGCAACGGCGTGGGGCTGCGACCTGACGTATGACTACGTAAAGATCAACGGCGACTACCGTACCTGAACCGGGAGGGACACCATCATGGACATCACAAATCCGCAGCGCGCAAAGGTACTCGTCCACGCGCTGCCCTACATTCAGGAATACAGCGGCAAGATCGTCGTCATCAAATACGGCGGCAACGCCATGATCAGCGACAAGCTCAAAGACTCCGTCATGCGCGACATCGTGCTGCTGTCGCTCATCGGGGTGAAGGTCGTGCTCGTGCACGGCGGCGGGCCCGAGATCACGGATATGCTGCAAAAGCTCGGTAAGCAGACGCAGTTTGTCGACGGTCTGCGCGTCACGGACGCCGAGACCGCCGATGTCGTGCAGATGGTGCTCGCCGGAAAGATCAACAAGACGCTCGTCAATCTCATCGGGCAAAAGGGCGGCCGCGCGATCGGCCTGTCCGGCATCGACGGGCAGATGATCCAGGCGCGCGTGCGCGACGAGCGCCTCGGCTACGTGGGTGAGATCACGAAAATCGACGTGCGCCCCATCCTCGACGTGCTCGACAAGGGCTACATCCCGGTCGTGTCCACCGTCGGGTGCGACACGCAGGGGCACGTCTACAACATCAACGCCGACACCGCGGCCGCGCGCATCGCGGGCGAGCTCGGTGCCGAGAGTCTCATCGCCATGACCGACATCGGCGGCATCCTGCGCGACAAGGACGACCCCGGCACGCTCATCCCCGTCATCCATACGGCAGAGGCGCACGCACTCATCACGTCCGGCGTCATCTGCGGCGGCATGCTGCCGAAGGTGACCTGCTGCATGGACGCCATCCGCTGGGGCGTGCACCGTGTCTTTATCATCGACGGGCGCGTGCCGCACGCCATACTCATCGAAATGCTGACAAACGAAGGCATCGGCACCATGTTCGTTGCCGGACAAGGAGGAAATGCAAATGAATACACAGCAACTTGACCATACCTACATCGCCAACACCTACGCCCGCTACCCGGTCACGATCGTGCGCGGCAAGGGCTCGCTCGTCTGGGACGAGAACGGCAAGGAATACATCGATCTCGCGACCGGCATCGCCGTCAACAGCTTCGGCGTGTCCGACCCCGCGTGGGTGCGCGCCGTAACCGAGCAGCTGTGCACCGTGCAGCACACCTCAAACCTCTACTTCACCGCGCCCGACGCGCAGCTGGCGCAGCTGCTGTGCGAAAAGACCGGCATGAAAAAGGTCTTCTTCTCCAACTCCGGCGCGGAGGCCAACGAATGCGCCATCAAGGCCGCGCGCAAATATGCGGCCGAGCACAAGGGCCCGGAATACCACACCATCATCACGCTCAAAAACAGCTTCCACGGCCGCACGATCACAACACTCGCCGCGACCGGTCAGGACGTGTTCCACCACGACTTTCTGCCGCTGACGGAGGGCTTTGCCTATGCCGAGGCGAACGATCTCGATGATCTCAAGGCGCAGGTGGCCGCGCACAAATGCGCCGCCATCATGATGGAGGTCGTGCAGGGCGAGGGCGGCGTCATCCCGCTGACGCAGGAATTCGTCAAGGGTGCGGCGCAGCTCGCCGCCGCGCAGGACATCCTGCTCATCTGCGACGAGGTGCAGACCGGCAACGGCCGCACCGGCAAGCTCTACGGCTATATGCACTACGGCGTCAAGCCCGACATCGTCTCCACGGCCAAAGGGCTCGGCGGGGGGCTGCCGCTGGGCGCAACGCTGCTCGGCGAGAAGGTGCAGAACGTGCTCACCCCCGGCAGCCACGGCTCGACCTTCGGCGGCAACCCGGTCTGCTGCGCCGGTGCGCTGAGCATCCTGCACCGGCTCGACGGGCCGCTGCTGCAGTCCGTACAGGAAAAGTCCGACTTCATCGTCAACACGCTCACCGGCGCGCCGGGCGTCAAGAGCGTCACGGGGCTCGGCCTGATGCTCGGCGTGGAGACCGAGCGCCCGGTCAAGGACGTCATCTGCGCCTGCGCAGAGCAGGGCGTGCTCGTCATCTCGGCGAAAAACAAGGTGCGCCTGCTGCCGGCGCTCAACATCCCCATGGCGCAGCTCGAGCAGGCGATCGGCGTGCTCAAGGCCGTCTGCGCCGAGGTATAAGGAGGAACACCGATATGAATCTCAAAGGCAACGATTTTCTCAAGCTGCTCGACTATACGCCCGAGCAGATCGACTACCTGCTGCAGCTCGCAGCCAGGCTCAAGGCCGAAAAAAAGTCCGGCATCCCGCACCGCCTGTGCGAGGGCAAAAACGTCGCGCTCATCTTTGAAAAGACGAGCACGCGCACGCGCAGCAGCTTTGAGGTCGCGGCGCACGATCTGGGCATGGGCAGCACGTATCTCGACTCCACCGGTTCGCAGATCGGCAAGAAGGAGAGCATCGCCGACACCGCGCGCGTGCTCTCGGGCATGTTCGACGGCATCGAATACCGCGGCTACGGTCAGAGCATCGTCGAGGAGCTGGCGCAGTACGCCTCCGTCCCGGTCTGGAACGGCCTGACGGACGAGTTTCACCCGACGCAGATCCTCGCGGACTTCCTGACCATCCGGGAGCATTTCGGCTCGCTCGACGGCATCCACCTCGTCTACATGGGCGACGCGCGCTTCAACATGGGCAACTCCCTCATGGTCGGCTGCGCGAAGATGGGCATGCACTTCACGGCCTGCGCGCCGGAGGGATTCTTCCCCGATGTGCAGCTCATCGCGGAGTGTCAGGCCATCGCGGCGCAGACGGGCGCGGTGCTCGACTTTATCTCCGACCCCGCCGCGGCCGTGCAGGGCGCGAACGTGATTTATACCGACATCTGGGTCTCCATGGGCGAGCCGGAATCCGTCTGGGCCGAGCGCATCGCGGCGCTGGCGCCGTATCAGGTCAACGCGGCGCTCATGGCCAAGGCAGCCCCCAACGCCATCTTCATGCACTGCCTGCCGGCGTATCACGACAAAAAGACCGTCATCGGCAACGAGATGTGCACGCGCTTCGGCCGCGAGGCCATGGAGGTCACGGACGACGTGTTTGAAAGCGCGCAGTCGGTCGTGTTTCAGGAGGCCGAAAACCGCATGCACACCATCAAGGCGGTCATGGCGGCGACGCTTGCGGAGATCGAGCTATGAAGCGCTATCTCGTACTTGAAAACGGCGAGGTCTTTGCAGGCCTCGCCCTCGGCGCGCCATGCGACACGTTCGGTGAGCTGGTGTTCACCACCGGCATGAACGGCTACATCGAGACGCTCACCGACCCCAGCTACTGCGGCCAGATCGTTCTGCAGACCTTCCCGCTCATCGGCAACTACGGCATCATCCCGGCCGATTTTGAGGGCAAGTGCTGCGTGCGCGGCTATGTCGTGCGTGAAGCGTGCTCCACACCCTCGAACTTCCGCTGCGCGCAGACGCTTGACGCGTTCCTGAAAGAAAACAACATCCCCGGCATCGCCGGCATCGATACCCGCGCCGTCACGCGCATCCTGCGCGAGGCGGGCACGATGAACGCCGCCATCTGCGACACGGTGCCGGAGGATCTCGCGCCGCTGCGCGCCTACCGCATCACGGACCCCGTGCCGCAGGTGACGACGCCGGAGCCCTACACCCTCCGGCCGGAGGGCGGCGTGCTGCACCGCGTGGCGCTCATCGACTACGGCGCCAAGCGCAACATCGCGCGCGAGCTCTGTAAGCGCGGCTGCGCCATGACGGTGCTGCCCTGCTCGGCGAAGGCGGAGGACATCCTCGCCGCCGGGTATGACGGCGTCATGCTCTCCAACGGCCCCGGCGACCCGACGGACAATGTCGACCAGATCGCGCAGATCGCCAAGCTCTTCGGCCGCATCCCGATGTTCGGCATCTGCCTCGGCCACCAGCTCATGGCGCTGGCGCAGGGCGGCAGCACCGTGAAGCTCAAATACGGCCACCGCGGCGTGAATCAGCCGGCGCGCGACGTGTGCGGCCCGCGCACGTTCCTCACCAGCCAGAACCATGGCTACGCCGTCGTGCCCGAGAGCGTCAAGACCGGCGTCATCCGCTACGTCAACGCCAACGACGGCACGTGCGAGGGTATCGACTACCCCGACCTGCAGGCCTTTTCCGTGCAGTTTCACCCCGAGGCGTGCTCGGGCCCGCACGACACGGCCTTTCTCTTCGACCGATTCTGTGACCTGATGGGAGGTACGCACCATGCCGATTGATACCAGCATCCGCAAAGTCATGGTCATCGGCTCCGGCCCGATCGTGATCGGGCAGGCAGCGGAATTCGACTATGCCGGCGCGCAGGCGTGCCGCGTGCTGCACGACGCGGGCGTGAACGTCGTGCTCGTCAACTCCAACCCCGCGACGATCATGACCGATAAGGCCCTCGCGGACGAAATTTATCTCGAGCCGCTCACGCTGACCTCCGTCAAGCGCATCATCGAAAAGGAGCAGCCCGACAGTCTCCTCGCCGGTCTCGGCGGCCAGACGGGACTGACGCTCGCGATGGAACTCGACAAGGAGGGCTTTCTGCGGCAGCACAACGTCCGCCTCATCGGCACGAACGCCGCCGCCATCGACAAGGCCGAGGACCGCGAGCTTTTTAAGGAGACCATGGCCGCCATCGGCGAGCCGACCATCCCCTCCGGCATCGCAAACACCGTGGCCGAGGCGCTGGAGTTAGCGGACAGCATCGGCTACCCCGTCATCATCCGCCCGGCGTTCACGCTCGGCGGTGCGGGCGGCGGCGTGGCCTACAGCGCAGAGGAGCTCACGCTCGTCGCACAGACGGGGCTCGATGCGTCCCCGATCACGCAGATCCTCGTCGAGCGCTACATTTACGGCTGGAAAGAGATCGAGTTTGAGACCATGCGCGACGGCGCCGGCAACGTCATCGCCGTGTGCAGCATGGAAAACTTTGACCCCGTCGGCGTGCACACCGGCGACAGTATCGTCGTCGCCCCGGCGCTGACGCTCGCGGACAAGGAGTTTCAGATGCTGCGCAGCGCGGCGCTGAACATCATCTCCGCGCTCGGCATCGTCGGCGGCTGCAACTGCCAGTTCGCGCTCGACCCCGACAGCTTCGACTACGCCGTCATCGAGGTCAACCCCCGCGTGTCGCGCTCGTCCGCACTCGCCTCGAAGGCGACCGGCTACCCGATCGCAAAGATCACGACCAAGATCGCCCTCGGATACACGCTCGACGAGATCCGAAACGACATCACCGGCAAGACCTGCGCCTGCTTTGAGCCTGCGCTCGACTACGTCGTCGTGAAATTCCCCAAGTGGCCATTCGACAAATTTGCCGGCGCGTCCCGCCGCCTCGGCACGCAGATGAAGGCCACGGGCGAGGTCATGGCCATCGGCACGAATTTTGAGACCGCGCTGCTCAAGGCCGTGCGCGGCGCCGAGATCCACCTCGACACGCTGCACGCCGCCCCGCTGTCCGACCGCCCGGTGCGCGACCGGCTCGCCGACTGCGACGATCACCGCCTGTTCACCGTCTTTGAGGCGCTGTGCAGCGGCGTGTCCATCGACGAGATCCACGACATCACCCGCATCGACCGCTGGTTTCTGGCTCGCCTGCAAAACCTCGTGGACTACGAGGCGAGCATTCAGGGCGGCCTGACGCCGGAGCTGTATCAGCGCGGCAAGTACCTCGGCTATCCGGACGCGGCGCTGCGCCGCCTGTCCGGCAGCGAGACGCTGCCCGCCTTCCGCGCAGGCTACAAGATGGTCGACACCTGCGCCGCCGAATTTGACGCGCAGACCCCGTATTTCTACGCCAGCGCGGACACGCGCTGCGAGGCGCGCAGCTTCCCGCGCAGCGGCAAGCCCGTCGTCATGGTGCTCGGCTCGGGCCCGATCCGCATCGGGCAGGGCATCGAGTTTGACTATTCGTCCGTCCACTGCGTGTGGACGCTCAAGGCCATGGGCTACGACGTCGTCATCGTCAACAACAACCCCGAGACCGTCTCCACGGACTACGACACCGCCGACCGGCTGTATTTCGAGCCGCTCACGGCCGAGGACGTGCTGCAGATCATCGATGTCGAGCACCCCGTCGGCGTCGTGGTTGCCTTCGGCGGGCAGACCGCCATCGCGCTCACGCAGACGCTCGACCGCCACGGCATCCGCATCCTCGGCACCTCGGCCGAGGGCATTGACATCGCCGAGGACCGCGAGCGGTTTGATGCCCTGCTCGAGCAGTTTCACATCTCGCGCCCGAAGGGCATGGGTGTGCAGACGCTGCCCGAGGCCCTGCACGCCGCGCAGACGCTCGGCTACCCCGTGCTGCTGCGCCCGTCGTACGTCATCGGCGGCCAGAACATGAAGATCGTCCACGACGATGACGAGGTCACGACGTATATGCAGCGCATCCTCGCGCAGGGCATCGACAATCCCGTGCTCGTGGACAAGTACATGATGGGCACGGAGCTGGAGGTGGACGTCATCTCCGACGGTACGGATGTGCTCATCCCCGGCATCATGGAGCACATCGAGCGCGCCGGCGTGCACAGCGGCGACTCCATCGCCGTCTACCCGCCGTACAACCTCAACGACATCATGACGGACAAGATCGTTGACAGCTCGCGCAAGCTCGCCCTCGCGCTCGGCACGAAGGGGCTGGTGAACATCCAGTACCTCATCTGGGAAAACGAGCTCTACGTCATCGAGGTCAACCCCCGCGCCTCGCGCACCGTGCCGTACATCAGCAAAGTCACGGGCGTGCCGATGGTGGATGTGGCGGCGCGCGTCATGCTCGGCACACCGCTCAAAGACCTCGGCTACGGCACGGGGCTGCACCCCATCCCGCCGTATTACGCGGTCAAGGTGCCGGTGTTCTCGTTTGAAAAGCTTGGCGACGTCAACGCCTACCTCGGCCCGGAGATGAAGTCCACGGGCGAAGTGCTCGGCCTCGGAAAAACAATGCAGGAGGCGCTGTTCAAGGGGCTGACCTCGGCCGGCATGGTCGTCGGCCGGCACCCGGACGGCCGCCACGGCGTGCTCGTGAGCGTGGACACGCACGACCTCGGCGAGATCGTGTCGCTGGCCAAGAAGCTCGACGACCTGCACTTCGCGCTCTACGCGACCGCAGAGACCGCCGCCGCCATCGCGCGCCTCGGCATCGACGTCGTGACCGTCGACGGCATCCGCGAGAGCGACCACGCCTTCGCCCTGCTCGAGAGCGGCTGCATCGACTACATCGTCTACACCGGCGCGCTCAAGGACGCGACCATGGACGATTACATTGCCCTGCACCGCCGCGCGCTGCAGCTCGGCATCCCGTGCTTCACCTCGCTCGACACGGCCAACGCCCTCGCGGACATCATCGCCAGCCGCTACAACGAGCACAACACCGAGCTCGTGGACATCAACCACATGCGCACCAAGCGCCAGCGCCTGAAGTTTTCGAAAATGCAGGCCACCGGCGATGACTACATCTACGTCGAGAATTTTGACGGACACATCACCTGCCCCGAATCGCTGTGCATCCCGCTGTGCTCGCGTCATCGCGGCATCGGCGGCTACGGCATCGTGCTCATTGAGCGCAGCGCCGTGGCCGATGCGAAAATGCGCGTCTTCAACCGCGACGGCAGCCCCGGCGGCATCGGCGGCAACGCCATCCGCTGCGTGGGCAAGTACCTGTACGACAACGGCATCGTGCCGCGCGCCAATCTCACCATTGAGGCCGGCGGCCGGGTGCACCGGCTGCACCTCTACACGCGCTTCGGCACGGTCGGCCTCGTGACGGTCGAGATGGGAAAGCCCGCCTTCGCGCCCGAGGCCGTGCCCGTGTCGCTCGAGGGCGAGCGCGTGATCGACCGGCCCGTGACCATCGCGGGCGGAGAGTACCGCATCACGTGCCTCTCGATGGGCAACCCCCACTGCGTCGTCTTTGTCGACCGCGTAGACGAGGTGGACGTCGCGCACCTCGGCCCGCAGTTTGAGCACGCGGACCTCTTCCCCGCGCGCACGAACACGGAGTTCATCCGCGTCGTCAACCGCACGACGATCAAAATGCGCGTCTGGGAGCGCGGCAACGGCGAGACCCGCGCCTGCGGCACGGGCGCGTGCGCGGCCGTGGTGGCCGCCGTGGAAAACGGCCTGTGTCCGAAGGGCGAGACCATCACGGTCAAGGTCACCGGCGGTGACCTGCTCGTCACCTACGATGACGACGGCGTGCGTCTGACCGGCAACGCCGAGCTCGCCTTCACCGGCGTGACCACATACTGAGCCGCAAAACGAAAAAATCACCCGCATCCGGTTTGGATGCGGGTGATTTTTTTGCTGCCGAAAAGGCGCTTTCCGTTTGCCGCGCCGCTCAGCTGCGCATGGCGGCAGCGAACGCGTCGATGCGCGCGATGTCGAAATCGGGCTCGGAATACTGCGCGCGGTACTGGGGCGACGTCATCAGTGCGCCGAAGAGCTGCTTGTAGACATAGCTCATCTTCGCATACTGCATCTTGCCGCCGAGAATATCCTTCGCCGCCGCGTGCTCCAGCAGCGCGGGCGAGAAGAAGTGCTCAAGATACCCCTCCGTGCCGGGCGTGGTATAGCAGCACAGATACAGGCCGAGCTTCTTTTGCAGCAGCGTCTTTTCGTTGCGGCGCAAAAAGCGCTTGATGTGCTTGTCGAGCTTGAACATATACACGCAGCTGCCGATGATGACCGTGTCATAGTCTTCGAGCGAGACGCCGCGGTCGCGGACATTGCACACCGTCACATCGCCGCCGACGGCGCTCTTGAGCATATAGGCGATCTCCTCCGTCGCGCCGTAACGCGAAGCGAACAGGATCAGCGTTTTCATGCAGTGACCTCCTTTTCCGCCCTCACGGGCGGCCTTTCCACATATATGTATATAAGAGTATAGGAAGCCGCCGCGCCGCTGTCAAGCCCGCGTGCGATTTTTTTATCCGACCGGCACGGGTTCGCCCCGCTGCGCGTCCGGCTCGCGCCGCCGCGCCTTGGGGATGTTGATGGTGAGAATGAGCGCGTCGTCCGTCTCCTGCCGCTGCATTCCGGCGTCGATGCCGCCCTGCTTCATGAGGTCGAGACTGTGGGCGATCGTGTTGAGAAACACGCGCACGTCCTTGAGGATGAAGGTCTTCTGCCGCTCGCTCTCGGGCGCGGCTTTGGCCTCGAGCAGGCGGTCGATATAGGCGTCCGTCGCGGCGACGTTCAGGTCGCGGCTGAGGATATAGGCCAGCGCCGCGCGCTGCTCGTCCGGCGTCTCGAGCCGCAGCAGCGCGCGGCCGTGCCGCTCGGTGAGCCCGGCGTTGCGCATGGCGTTGAGCACATCCTCCGGCAGACGCAGCAGACGGAGCTTGTTCGCCACGGCCGACTGCGACTTGCCCAGCCGCCGCGCGCACTCCTCCTGACTGAGCCCGAAGAGCCGGATGAGCTGCGCGATGCCGCGCGATTCCTCAAGGAAATCGAGGTCGTTGCGCTGGAGGTTTTCCACCAGCGCGATGAAGCTCGCCTCCTCCAGATCGAGCTCCATGACGATGCACGGCACCTCACTGAGCCCCGCCATGCGCGCGGCGCGCAGGCGGCGCTCGCCGGCCACGAGCTCATACCCGTCCGGACGCGGGCGCACGGTCAGCGGACTGAGCACGCCGTATTCGGCGATGCTGCGCGAGAGCTCCTCGAGCTGCGCCGGGGGAAAGTTCTGCCGCGGCTGGACTGCGCTCGGCGCGATCGCATCCACCGCCAGATACACGATGCCGCCGCGCTGTGCGCGGCCGGATTGGTTGGAAAACTGCATAGCAAACCCTCCATATCTTGTGTTTTGCAACACAAAAATAACCCATATATTGCGCAAAACACGGCGAATTCGGGCGCGCGCCGAAAAAAAGGGGGCGGATCGGGATCGATCCGCCCAAAACAGGGTCATGGGATAAAGCTATGAGCCGTGGCTTCCAAGGTGCGGAAGTCAATTGGATAAGCTGTATTGTTATTGTAGCGCCGGGGGCTGAAAATGTAAAGAGCGAACGGTGTCGGTCGGGCACCGGTTTTGTCGGCGGCGGAATCTTTTTTCCCACACCCGGGCATACTGTCCGGGAGTACACGAAAAAGGAGATGGAAGCATATGCAGGTAATCGACCGCATCGCGCTGATCCTCACGATCGTCGGCGGGCTCAACTGGGGCAGCATCGGCCTGTTCGGCTTTGACCTCGTCGCGTTCCTCTGCGGCGGTCAGATGGGCACGGTCAGCCGCGTGATCTACACGCTCGTGGGCCT
>ERZ791645.1970-NODE-1970-length-11338-cov-3.361163_pt1 | contig 11338 bp, 7 predicted proteins | sample MGYA00509939_ERZ791645 | MGnify/ENA primary metagenome ERZ791645 (study PRJEB30046, sample SAMN00715249) | human gut metagenome | study: EMG produced TPA metagenomics assembly of the A metagenome-wide association study of gut microbiota in type 2... | reverse complement strand
AGTTCGGGAGAAATATTACAAAAAAAATAATGCAGAGCTTCCGGTTGTTGTTGCGTTGAACAGAGTGGATGGAGTTATGCCTGCGAGAGAAACGGATCCAAATAGTTATTCCGAAAAGAAATTAAATCGGATTCAGGAGCATGCAGCGTTCTTTGAAGAGAAGTTTGATAAGAAACAGTTTAATGCAAGTGCTGTGATTCCTGTATCTTCATTGATTGATTGGAAAAATGATCAGGGAGATGAAATAGATCTGGATGATATTAACGAACTTTCAGCGGAAGAACGTAAACGGTTGGAAATCAGTTATGATGGCCGTTATAATATTGATAAACTTCGGGAAAGTTTGGAAAATGCAATTGCTGACTATGAAGCTCAGATGGGGATGAGAATGGCTTTTAAATTGGAGGAATTGGTTTTAAAAATTGCCAATCATGTCAACAAAGCGATGTCGACTATTTCTGGGACAGTTGCACTCAGTCCAATTCCGATCAGCGATATTTATATCTTATTGATTATTCAGGCATTAGATACGGTTATGATAGCAGCTTTAGCCGGAAGTGAGATATCAATAAACACAGCCAAGGATTTTGTTATACGCTTAGGAGGTATGGGAGGAGCCGGATTCGGTTTTAGATTGGCAGCACAGCAGGGATCCAAACTTGCAAATATGTTATTCCCGGGAGCCGGTTCCACGATCAGTGCGGCGATTGCCAGTGGAGGAACCTATGCCATTGGAAAAGCAGCTATCAATCATTACATTTTAGGGTACAAAGAAACTGATGTGAAAAAGTTATTTGAAAAGGACAAAAAAGCTGATAAAGAAAATTAAATATAAAATTTGGTAAAATTGATAGGAGCAGAGGCAATATGTCTCTGCTCTTAATGCTTTGGGTGCAATTCCTGTTATTGGTGATTCACCTAAGAGTGTGATTATCAGAACTAACGATAAGGTGAAGATGAATGGATGTTTTTGTCTTAAAATATTATATTCGACATATGGATGATGTCAAAAAAATAAACCACTTCATCCACATAGTTGTTATACTAAATTTATAAACAACGGGAGTGGTTTAGTAAAGAAGGTGATATGATGTCGTGGTTGATTGATCCAATTATTTCCTGGCTGACGATTCTGGTTATGCGTAGTGGAGATTCTATAGGTGTTAAGGGAATATTGATATTTCTTTTGGCGGTGCTTGGAACAGGCATTGCACTGTTTGTTGGTGCATGGCTTTCCGGGAAAAATAATGAGTGAGGAGGACTTTGAATGAAGAATGTAAAAAGAATTTTATTGTCAATGATTTTAGTGGTCGTTATACAGCTGTGCTTTCCGTGTGATACGATCAGTGCGACAGAGTTGTCTGCTTCAGGAAGAATTACCGGATTGCAGAATGGTGATGCTGCAAATGTTATTTTGTATAACAATTATCAGTCGTACAGTGCTGCAACAGATGAAAAAGGCGATTATTCTTTCAGAGGCATAGAGTCGGGTGATTATTTTGTCAAAATTGATATGGCAGGATATTCTGTACCAAAACCTGTACAGGTGAAAGTAGAGAGTGCGGGTGTGGTCGTGCCGGACATGGAAGTGACAAAGGCAGCGGAATCGGATTATTTTTATCAGTGGAAGGCTGATGATACTTATTTCGGATACGAAGAAACGGCGAATGTTGTCAGTCCATGGAAAGTAGAATTTCTAGATGAAGATGTATATCCAAGTGATGCCACAGATTCCATTCGTTTATATCAGAAATATAAGGTTATCTTAAGTGATGAAGAGGAAAAATGGGCGGGAGATTACACCTCTCGTTTTTATGAATTGTATCAAAATATTCCGCAGCAGGGAGAGAAAAAGCCAAGTAAGTGGATTCTGACCGATAAACATATTAATAATGATATTACAATTACATATGGCGAAGAAGCAAATACGGTAACTTTATCAAAGGATGTTTTTCAAAACGCAATTCCAAGAAAAGCAAAAGTGAATGGAACTTTGGGAACTTTTTTCTCCAATCGTCTTTATGATGCTTTGGTGCGCTATGTTACACATGACGGGGAAGATATTGATGCAGTAGACTATATTCTGGTTCAGAATTTTGGGTGTTCTATCAAGGTTCCGGATTATGAGGAATTGACCGCAGGGATAACGGATGAGACAGCGGCGGCTTTTGAAATGTTTAAGCCGGAGGAGCTGGTTGCTATTTTAAATATGTTTGAAGAGATGCCAAGTGAGACACCAAGTAAGGAGCCAAGCCAGACGCCGTCCCCAAGTGAGACGCCGAGTGCAGCACCGAGCCTGACGCCGGTACCGGGGATCGTCACAAGTGGAGAGACGGGATTTTTCTGTTATGCGGCGTGTGCGTGTTGAAAAATCGAAAAATATAAAATAAAACACTCGAAAAAAGCAAAATAAGCTACTCGAAAAACATAAAATAAAACACTCGAAATATATAAAATGACTTGCATAAAATACAGAAAAAGTGATATAATGAGTCCTAAGGAACTCATATTATGAGTTCCTTTGAAACTCTGCCATGCGCAGAAATCGCATGCAGATATGCGATATAATGCCCCCAATCCAGATGCTTCGTCTGCACTTTAGGAGTTTGTCGTGCATTGTGTTTTATGTTGCTCATGAAAAGGAGATGCTTATTTGTGGAATATATTAGAAGAATTGTTGATGATGTTATAGATAAAAGAATGGAAGCTTTTAACGCTGTCAGTATCACCGGACCAAAGGGCTGTGGAAAAACACGAACGGCAAAAGAACGTTGTAACACGGTGATTGAGTTTCAGGATGAAGATAATAGAGAAGGTTATTTGGCTGTAGCAGAGACCGCTCCCAAATTATTTTTGAAAAATCCAAAACCAATCTTATTTGATGAATGGCAGGATGCAGTGAAAATTTGGGGGACAATAAGAAAGGCTTGCGATGATAATCCGGACAATGTGGGTGAGTATTATTTGACAGGTTCTTCCGGTAAGAAAATCAATACACCGCATACAGGGACAGGACGAATAACAGAGGTTACGATGTATCCGATGACGTTATATGAGACGGGAGAATCTAATGGGAAAGTTTCCCTATCTAAGTTAGTTGAAGAGGGCGATTATGATATTGACGGAATGACGTCAGATATAGAATTAGAAGATTTGTTTTTTTCTGTATGCAGGGGAGGATGGCCCAGATGTATGGCATTGAAGAAGGACAGCGCAAAGCTTGAAATCGCAAAAGACTATTATAGACAAATATATCAGAAAGATATATCGGCAATTGACGGAACTTCCAGAAATCCGGAATGGGCAAGGACGTTAATGTGGTCCTATGCCAGAAATATGGCTACAACGGCAAAGCGTAAAAATATTTATGCAGATGTAAAGGCAACGCAAAATGTTACAGATGTAACGCTGGCGTCGTATGTGGAAGCTTTAGAAGCTCTGTATGTTGTCAAAGATATTGATGCATGGACGCCGCATCTTCGTTCTAGGACTGCAATAAGAGCAGCCAAGAAACATATTTTTATTGATCCATCGATTGGTCTGGTGGCTTTGGGGATTAGTCCGAATTATTTTGTAAATGATTTAGATCTGTTTGGGCATGTATTTGAAAATATAGTGCTGAGAGATCTGCTTGTATATGCGGAAAAACATAATGCGCGACTATTGCATTACACGGATGATATGGGGCTGGAAGCTGATGCGGTATATCAGATGGCAGATGGCAGATATGCACTGATAGAGATCAAAACAGGAACAAATAAAATCCCCGAAGCGGAGAAATCATTATTAAAATTTAAGGAAGTAATTAGGAAATATAATGATAAAGCATTAAAAAATCAAGCGCATCCGCGTGATATATACAGAGAACCCTCTGCTCTTGTTGTGATTTGTGCAAACGCTAAAATGGCGTACACGACAGAGTCAGGAGTGAGAATTGTTCCCGTTGGCTGTCTCAAGGACTAGTTGAGCGAATTTGTATACGATAAAATCTGGTCAGAATTGTCACCCAAAGACCGTGATTTCCCGCATGAGCCAAGGGAGGAAATAAAAATCCCCGGATCGTGAAAAGATCCGGGGATGGAAATAGCTATAGATTGTTGTGGGCGGACATTAAAGCTCGGTTGACACCAGACGGAATCGGATGCTGTGCATGTCCAGTCCGCCCTGCGCAAAGAAGAGGCGCAGATTGGTATAGCGCGAGAACAGCGGAATGTCGATTCGGTGGGATACCGGAAGCCCGTTTGTGCCGTTCCAGGTGAAGGTGCCGTATGCGGTTCCGAGACTGAACAGGGTAACAGGGATCTGCGCAACCTCATTCTGGGTGGAGCTTGCGGTGAGTGTCATTTCGTAAGTGCCGGCGGTCAGGATATCCAGACCGAAGCTGTAGTTTGTCCCTTTATCGGTACAGATGTCCGATAGATCAATCGTAAGATCGCCATCCAGTTCATAAAATTTGACGGTAGATTCGTCCACATCGGACTCGTCTGCCGGACGATTGATAATATTGATCTTGCATTCTGTGCCAAGCAGCCGGTTCATCGCATGGGTGTTCATGAGGAAACGGCAGATGTTGGCGGCACAACGCTGCAATTCGCTGCGCTGCAGGGAACCGTCCTTCAGAGAGGCGAGAATGTTGTCGTCATTTTGTGCACCGCAGGAGCATACCATGTAAACATCGTTCTGTGCCATTGCCATGGCAGCGAGGTCGGACTTGTCGACTGCCTGTCCGCGGCGGTTGATCTTTGCCCACCAGTCGGTCATGGCAAAGCCGGTAAAGCCCCAGTCGTTTCGCAGAATCTGTGTGGTCAGATCGTAGTTGGCAGCTGTCCAGACGCCGTTGACCGGTCCGTAGGTTGTCATAATGGAGTCCGCATTGCCCTCCTTTACGGCAATCTCAAAGCCCTTGAGATAGATTTCGCGAAGAGCACGCTCGGAGATTACGGCATTCGTATCGTGACGGTCGGTCTCCTGGTTGTTTCCGCAGAAATGCTTGATCGTTCCGGTGACGCCGGCACTGTGAAGTCCCTTTAACTGGGCGCTTGCAATGGTTCCGGTGAGGAACGGATCCTCGGAGAAATATTCAAAGTTTCTGCCGTTTAACGGGTGGCGGTGAATGTTCATGCCGGGTCCCAACAGGCAGTCAACCTTATTGGCGATCATTTCGAGTCCGGTCAGGGAGAAAAGCTCCCGGATCAGTGTACGATTAAACGTACAGGCGATCATTGTTCCGTTTGGCAGGCTGAATGCTTTGGTACCGCAGTCGAGACGCATGCCGGATGGACCGTCATCACAGCAGCCGCATGGAATGCCGAGAGCAGTAAGCTCATCAGAGACACCACCGAAGGCAGCAGCTGTTCCTGCAGTTACCTTTGGACTGTTCATGCCCTCTCCACGGATCATGCAGGATAGATCATAGTCGGTCAGTTGGGCGATAAATTCGTCCATGGTGTGCGTGCCGTTTTTGACATCGGCGAGGCGGATGCCCTTGTCTCCGGTGAAAGGAATTTCCTTCGGAAGATTGTCCTGACGGCGCTTTGCTTCATCCACATGAGAAAGCGGAACATTTTCCATGCGGATCACATAGCGGCCCTCGGAGATCTCCGGATGGATACGGTCAAATGATTCCACAGGGGCAAGAGCCTGCTCATGGCGGGAAATGACCTCTGTACTGTTTTGTGGACAATGATAGAACTCCTTCGCACTGCGCACATCAGAGCCTGCATAGAAGCGATAGGTTCCTTCTTCGAGGACGAAGCAGTGAGCGTGTCCTGTCACACCGGAATCATCATAGGAAGCAATCTGTGCATTGGACACGGAGATCGTCATGACCTGGGACTTTCCGGGAGCCAGAGTGTCCGTCTTTTCGTAGCCGCAGAGAACGCGGGACGGCTTGCCGAGCCTGCCCTGTGGTGCCTTACAGTAGATCTGGACAACCTCTTTGCCACTGTAATTTCCGGTATTGGTGACTTTGACAGTGAAGTCCCATTTATCGGACAGTTGTTTTGCGCCTGTAATCGCAATATCAAAGGTTGTATAGGAAAGACCAAAGCCAAAAGGATAGAGAACCTTATCGCGGGCAAATGTCTCAAAGTAGCGGTATCCGACATAAATATCCTCGGAATAGAAGTTTCTGTATGGATCACCAAAGTATGGAGCGGAAGGATAGTCGTTTACATTAGCGGCGATCGTGTCGGTCAGCTTACCGCACGGACTGATCTTACCGGTAAGCACGTCAGCAGTACCGGTTCCGCCGGTCATGCCGCCCTGCCATACATACAGGACAGAGTCCGGATCAAAGGACAGCAGCTCGTTCATGTCAATGATATTGCCGACATTGAGCAGTACGATCATTTTCGGAAAATGGCGGCGGACCTTTGCAAGCATGTCCTTTTCGGCAGCAGTCAGAAGATAGGAGCCCTCATGCAGAGAGTTGTCCTGTTCTTCGCCGGCAGTACGTCCGATGATGACGATCGCGGTATGGCTGCTTTCAGAGACATGTGCGACCAGCGCCTCGTCCAAAGGCATCTCGGTTTGTGACCATGGCTCCTTACCCCAGCCGTCTCCGAGATCAAAGGGGTTTTCACTGTCCCATTTCCGGTACACATCGAGCAGTTCTTCGTTGACGGAGACACCGTTTTCCAGCAGACCATCCGGAATGCCGGTGATCTTTGATACATTTACCATACCGCCGGATCCTGTTCCGCTTTTATAATAATGAAGCTGAATGCGTCCGAATAACGCGATCTCATCGTCCGGATTTAACGGAAGTGCATCGTTATCGTTCTTCAGCATGACAATTCCCTCAGAGACAACCTGTGCCGCTGTTTTTAAATATTGCTCCCAATCAAGTGTTTTTTCTGTCTGTGCCATGATAATCCTCGTTTCTCTTAATATTTCTTACTTCACATCATATCGACCTTACAGAATAAGTCAAGAGGAAAGCAGATAATTCATTTTATTTTAATGTTTTCGTGCTGTGTTGTATTTCCATCGAATATAGTATATGATTGTAGAAATTGCGACATATATTAGGTAGGGATACGTGTTTCCCATGGATGAGGAGGAGTGCATGACAAATTACATATTGATTGTTGCGGCAATTATTTTACTCTGTCTGTTTCTGAATAAAATATCTGCGAAGCTTGGCATTCCGGTGCTGTTGGCGTTTATTCTGCTCGGTATGCTGTTTGGAACAGATGGACTTTTGAAGATTTCATTTGACAATTATCAGATAGCGGAGCAGATCTGTACGGTTTCGCTGATCTTTATTATGTTTTACGGCGGCTTTGGAACGAACTGGAAGCAGGCGAGACCGGTGGCGGGAAAAGCAGTGCTGCTTTCCACGCTGGGTGTGCTTTTGACGGCAGCGGCGACGGGGCTTTTCTGCTGGGGCGTACTCCGGTTTGATTTCTGGGAAAGCATGCTGATTGGTGCGGTATTAAGCTCCACAGATGCGGCTTCTGTGTTTTCAATCCTGCGTTCAAAACGCCTGAATCTGAAGGACAACACGGCATCCATGCTGGAGATGGAGAGTGGTAGTAATGATCCCTGCTCGTATATGCTGATGGTGATCATTCTGGCAGTGATGAAGGGCGGCTTTACCGGGGAAAGTCTGGTGAAGCTTGTACTGCTGCAGGTGACCTTCGGCGTGCTTATCGGTGTTCTTACAGCGGTCTTTGGTGCATGGGTGCTGTCGCGTATGAAGAATGCGGGGGACGGCGTGGATACGATCTTTGTATTCAGTATGGCGCTTTTGTCCTATGCCGGTGCGGCAATCCTTGGAGGCAACGGTTATCTGGCGGCTTATCTTGCCGGTCTGATCATGGGAAACCGTCCGCTTCATAATAAGAAGTCGCTGGTTCATTTTTTTGATGGTCTGACAGGGCTGATGCAGATGCTGATCTTCTTTCTGCTCGGGCTCCTGGCGTTTCCGTCGGCATTGCCCGGGATCATCCCGGTGGCATTTACGATTGCATTGTTTCTGACCTTTGTTGCAAGACCATTGTCCGTGTTTGCGATATTAACGCCATTCCGGTGCTCCGCCCGTCAGCAGCTTCTGGTGTCATGGTCGGGATTGCGAGGTGCTGCGTCTATTGTATTTGCTATTCTGGCGACTGTGGATCCGGCATATACGAAGAACGATCTCTTTCATATTGTAATTTTTATTGTGCTGTTCTCAATCAGCATTCAGGGATCGCTTCTGGGTTTTATGGCACGCAGGCTTGATATGATCGATGACAACAGCAACGTTATGAAGACGTTCAGTGATTATTCCGAGGAGGTTCCGGTCGAGTTTGTCAAGATTATGATCAAAAAGGATCACCCATGGGCGGGGCACCGGATCAAAGATGTCACATCTCTGCCGGATCTTCTGTTGGTGTTGATCCTGCGTGGGGAGGAACGGATCGTGCCGAACGGCGATACTGTGATCATGGAGGGCGATAAGATCGTTCTCAGTGCACTTTCGCCGGAAGAAAATCTGGGGCTTTATCTGTCGGAGATTGAGATTGACAGGGAGAGTCCGTGGATCGGTCTGCCACTTTCCAGGGTCAAGCTTCCGGAGGACAGTCTGGTGCTTGTACTGATGCGTGAGGATCGCGTGAAAATACCGAACGGTAACACTGTGATACGTGAAAATGATATTCTGGTCATTAGTCAGGTATAGACTTTATTGATAAAAAATATCAATAAAGAAATAAATGCTTGATTTCTTTGGGAAGGAAGAGTATAAAATTGTTTAATTATAAATAAAACGTGGGGGATTTTATGTATTCCCACGGACAATACAGGAGGCGTATCATTATGTTAGATTGTTTAAAGAAAATTGATAAGGCAAAGACAGGAATTTTTGCAGCAGGCGTTTTATTCGGAACAGCAGGCATCAAGATTCTCGCCAGTGATGATGCGAAGAAGCTTTACACAAACTGTACAGCAGCCGTTCTTCGTGCAAAGGAATGTGTTTTAAAGACTGCAGCATCTGTTCAGGAGAATGCGGAGGACATTTATGCAGGTGCAAAGCAGATCAACGATGACCGTGCAGCAATGGACGAGGAATTTGAGGATGAGTCTTTCACAGAGGTTGAAGACGAGGAAGAAACAGAGGCGTAGGTCGATATGAGATTTCAGATCAAACATGAGATAAAGGGAAGACTTCGTGTTCATGTGATCCAGAAGCGGATGAGCTTTTCGCAGGCAGACACACTTCAATATTATCTGATGGGACTTACGGGTGTACAGAAGGTGAAGGTCCAGAACAGAACCTGTGATGCCATTATCGAGTATGACGGGGATCGCGGGGAGATTTTGAAGGAGCTTCAGAGATTTTCGTATCAGCAGACCGAGGTGCCGGCGGATTATCTTAAGAATTCCGGACGGGAAATGAATCAGTATTACTGGGATAAGCTGGTGAATAGGGTCATTCTTCATTATGGAACGAAGCTTTTCCTGCCGATATCGGTGAGAGACGTCATTGCGACCGTGAAGTCTGTGAAATATGTCTGTGAGGGCGTGCGGACGCTGCTGAAAGGAAAGATCGAGGTGCCGGTTCTTGACGGAACGGCGATCGGTGTTTCGGTATTCCGTGGAGATTACAGCACGGCAAGCTCCGTCATGTTCCTGTTAGGTATCGGCGAGATCCTGGAGGAATGGACTCACAAGAAGTCCGTGGAGGATCTGGCACGAAGCATGTCGCTCAACATCAGCAAGGTATGGCTGATCAGAGAAGGAAAGGAAGAACTCACGGAGCTTACGGCGGTGAACTCCGGAGACCGGGTCGTTGTCCATATGGGCAATGTGATTCCGTTTGACGGCGATGTGGTTGCCGGTGAGGCGATGGTTAATCAGGCGTCCCTGACCGGTGAGTCCAATCCGGTCAGAAAGATTGAGGGCGGTTACACCTATGCGGGCACGGTTGTCGAGGAAGGTGAGATCACAATCTGTGTCAAGGAGGTCAACGGCTCCAGTAAGTATGAGAAGATCATGACAATGATCGAGGATTCCGAGAAGCTTAAGTCCTCACTGGAGGGCAGAGCGGCTCATCTTGCCGATCGGCTTGTACCGTATACCTTTGCGGGCACAGGTCTTGTATGGCTTCTGACGCGCAACACGACCAAGGCGTTGTCGGTGCTGATGGTTGATTTCTCCTGTGCACTCAAGCTTGCAATGCCGCTGACAGTTCTGTCAGCGATACGCGAGGCAAGTACATACGATATCACCGTGAAGGGCGGTAAGTATCTTGAGGCGATGGCTGAGGCAGACACGATCGTGTTTGATAAGACAGGAACCCTGACGAAGGCACAGCCGACCGTTGTGGATGTTGTATCCTTCAATGGACAGTCTTCGGATGAGCTGCTTCGTATTGCGGCATGTCTCGAGGAGCATTTCCCGCACTCTATGGCTAAGGCTGTTGTCGAGAAGGCAGTGGAGCGTAATCTGGTTCATGAGGAGCTTCATTCTAAGGTCGAGTATATTGTGGCACATGGCATTTATTCTACCATCGAGGGTAAGGAAGTCGTGATCGGAAGTCACCATTTTGTCTTTGAGGATGAGCATGCCGTGATTCCGGAGGGTAAGCAGGAGCTGTTTGATCAGCTTCCGGAGCAGTATTCCCATTTATATATGGCAATTGAAGGCAAGCTTGCGGCAGTCATCTGCATTGAGGATCCGCTCCGCAAGGAGGCTCCGGAGGTAATCCGCCGGTTAAAGCAGTGCGGCATTTCCAAGGTTGTCATGATGACCGGTGACAGTGACCGGATCGCATCCACGATCGCACACAAGGTCGGCGTGGATGAGTATTATTCCGAGGTGCTTCCGGAGGATAAGGCGAAGTTCGTTGAGAACGAAAAGAAATCCGGCAGAAGGGTTATTATGATCGGAGACGGCATCAACGATTCGCCGGCATTGTCGGAGGCAAGCGTAGGTATTGCTATCAGCGACGGTGCGGAGATTGCCAGAGAGATTGCGGATGTGACGATCAGTGCAGATGATCTGTATGAGATCGCGACACTCAAGCGGCTCAGTGATGCCATGGTCAGACGGATCAATAAGAATTATCATATGATCGTCGGTATCAACACCGGACTGATCCTGTTAGGCGTAGCAGGGGTCTTCCAGCCGACGATGTCTGCTCTGCTGCACAATACCTCAACGATATTGATCAGCTTAAAGAGCATGGAAAATCTTCTCGATGCAGGAACTAAACTATAATTTTTGCTGCATTACCGTAAGCGATGAATCATTTAAAAACTAAAACTGTGGTGCCGAAAATGATGCACCACGGATCAGTTAATAACTCAAACTTCGCACACCGATTAGTTGATTGCGCCCATACTATTTCTTA
>ERZ791645.1967-NODE-1967-length-11350-cov-3.557503_pt1 | contig 11350 bp, 8 predicted proteins | sample MGYA00509939_ERZ791645 | MGnify/ENA primary metagenome ERZ791645 (study PRJEB30046, sample SAMN00715249) | human gut metagenome | study: EMG produced TPA metagenomics assembly of the A metagenome-wide association study of gut microbiota in type 2... | reverse complement strand
CGGACATAAGAAATAGTATGGGCGCAGTGATATATTTTATGTGCGAAGTTTGAGTAAATTACTAAGACTTCCCATACCTCAAATTGATGTATTCCCATAAGAAATATCAAGGCATACTCCGATTTATGCCGCCAGAATTTTTCGTGATTTATTTTGACAGTCATCTGTTTCCCGAACACATGAAAAACCCGATGCATAATGCATCGGGCTTTTCACAGTAACACTCAAAGGAGTGGTCATGAAACAGAGGGAGCTGCCTCATGACCGAAAATGAAAAAAATGAAAAAGAATCTATAACAAACATTAGTCAGTCGGCTTATTTATTGTTGATAAATTCATTATAAGAAGGAGTTGTGTTGTAATATTGTTCAATTTATAAAAAAAGTGTGAACTTTCCAAACTGGCACGAAAAAATAGTCAAAAACACGGGAAAAGAGCATTAAAGCCATAGAAAGGGCAAAAACAGCGTTTGACTTTTGATCTCCGCTTTGCGACTTTTCAATATAAAAAGGAGTTCTGAATTATCTCAAAACTCCTTTGAAGTCATACTTTCATTATTGTAAAAACAGGATGCCTCGTGCTTTTATCATTCCAAAAGTCGGATGCTTTGCTTCGGACTTCATGCCTTCGTCATTCCAAAAAGTCGGATGCGATGCATCTGTCAGGCGTGTATGTTAAGTTTCCTATCTCTGACCGTACTTTACCAGAATGTTCTGAATACGCTCGGTAGGATTCAGCAGGTCGCTGATGGACTGATCGTGATTTAAGGTATCGATCAGAAGAGCGACATACTTGCTCATGTCAACGGAGATGTAATAGTCTCTGGACAGGAGATCCTGTGGCTGGTATACCAGATTGGTGGTCATAACACGGTAGATCAGACCCTGCTCTACTGCTTCGTCAAACTTGTCCATACCATTTGTGAACAGACCGAAGGTGGCTGCTACGAAGATACGGTTCGCTTTACGGCGTTTCAGCTCTGTTGCTACGTCGATCATACTCTCGCCGGAGGAGATCATATCATCAATGATGATGACATCCTTGCCCTCAAGGTCAGCACCGAGGAACTCATGAGCGATGATCGGGTTACGACCGTCGACAATCTTGCTGTAGTCGCGGCGCTTGTAGAACATTCCGACATCGATGCCGAGAACGTTTGCATAGTAAACGGCTCTGCCGAGAGCACCCTCATCCGGGCTGATTACCATCAGATTCTGTGCATCGATCTTGATGTCAGGCACATTCTTGAGAAGCGCCTTAATGAACTGATAGGTTGGCTGAACCGTCTCGAAGCTCTTGAGAGGAATCGCATTCTGCACGCGAGGGTCGTGTGCATCGAAGGTGATAATACTCTCAACGCCCATCTGTGTCAGCTCCTGCAGTGCCAGAGCGCAGTCAAGAGACTCTCGGCTGGAACGGCGGTGCTGACGGCTTTCATACAAAAATGGCATCATAACAGTGATGCGTCTTGCCTTGCCTCCGACGGCGGCGATCAGACGCTTCAGATCCTGATAATGATCGTCTGGAGACATGTGGTTTACCTGACCGCATACCTTGTAGGTCAAGCTGTAGTTGCAGACATCAACCAGTAAAAAGAGGTCATCGCCTCGAACAGACTCGCGGATCAGTCCCTTGGCTTCGCCGGAACCGAAACGTGGACAAACACAGTCGATCAGATAAGAATCCTTGCTGTAGCCGGCGATGGAAGAGGCTGGTGCTTCCATGCGGGAACGTTCCTGACGCCATTCTACGATGTAGTCATTGACACGCTGTCCCATTTCCTTGCTGCTTTCCAGAGCTAAGATTCCCAGATTGCCAACAGGTATTGTTTCTGCCAATTTGTCATGTCGTTTCATGTTATGAAATCCTCCATTCTTGCATGTGAATTATATAGTTTTCGGGGTGTGATTCCGGAACCTTTTCAGAGGCCGGATGTCATTCCCGATAATCTTACAGAAGTTATAGTAGCCGGTAAAACGGGAGAAGATACGCTCGCCGTACCGGTCGTGCAATTCCTGAAATGCCAGATTCGTAGACAGGATCGTGGATCTTTGCTGCAGGTGTCTCTCTTCAATGAAGTGATAAAGCTCGGAGGTTGTAAAGCTGTTGGTAAGCTCCGTTCCGAGATCATCAATAATGAGAAGATCACTGTGGATCAGGTAGTCCATTTTGACCTGAATCTGTTCGCTTTCTTCTCCCTTGCCAAACCTGCCTTTCTCTAAAATATCAAATAGCTGTAAAGAAGTCAAGTAAACGACCGTGTGACCGGAGTCCAGAAGCTCCTTGGCAATACAGTGAGTCAGGAAGGTTTTGCCGACACCGGTGGGACCGTAAAATATGAGATTATCGTATGCATCGTCAAAATGCCTGATAAAATCAAGACAGATCTCCCTAAGCTTCGTGATATTTTCCTTTGGAGTTAGAGAAAGATTATCATCAACGGTTGTGTCATCGTAGTAATCGCTGCGGAATGTATCAAAATTCTCCTCCAGTAAAATATCGCTCAGATTCGCATTGGCATAGAGAAAATCGGCCTGTGCCTTTGTCAGACAATGGCAGGGCTTGGAGCCGATGTAGCCGGTATCGTGACAGTCCGGACAGCTGTAGATCGGAGAGAGATAGTCACGGGGATATCCGTGTTTCTCCAGAAGATCCTGCTTCTTCTCGGCAAGCTCTTTCATATGGAGCATATACTGTGCCGCAGTGGAAGAGGCGCTGTCCGGCTGAAGAAGCTCGCTGCGCGCCTGCTGGAAGGAAAGATGGATGATCTCTCCCTGCAGCTTTTCAATCTCCGGAATTTCTTTGTGAATGGATGCTGTGCGCTCATCAAGGATCCGCTGATTCTTCATGCGTGTACGGTCATATTTTTCCATGATATTGCCATACTGGCTTGCTGAGATACCCATGCTATGCTTTCCTTTCTTATTAGATGCTGTGATGCCGAAGCTGATGACTCCTGCATTATGATCTGACATCTGAGGCGATGATCCCTTACGTCATACTAGACATGAAGAAGCTGCTTTTCGAGCGCGTCGGCCTCCTTCCGGGACAGCCCATGTTGTACCATGCCCGACTTGTTGCCGTGCTGTGCGGCTGCTGCCTGTCTCTTTGCGGCTTTCTCTCTGGCAAAGTTCTCGTCTGCCTTGTGAACATCCTGAAGTGTGTGGACGCCGGTGCGATACCAGCGCTCAAGGATTCCGTCAGCATACTTGAAATCGCCGTGCTGAAGCTTTAACATTGTGCGGTTGCATGCCTCAAGGATAACGCTCAGATCCATTTGCCACTGGTTCTGCCAGCGGTCAACAAATTCCCTCTCGATAGCGGCGAGCGTGCGCCCAAGTGCCATAGATTTGGAAATGGCGGTGTAGGTTGCATTGTACTCCATAGAAGCATTCTGCGCATCCTCGGTGGTCTTGACACCCTTCTCATCCCAGGCGAGTGCGACTGTCTGGATATAGGAGATATTAGTCTTGCCGAGCCCGATACAGTATTCGTACAGATGCAGTATCAGCTCGGAAGAAAAATGAAGTGTATCATATAAATATGTAACAAACTCTAATTCCTTCGGCTTGATCGGATGCCTGAGATAACTCTCAACGATATCGCATGTCCAGCAGAAATCATCGTTGCCGGCAAGACGATTCATCTGCTCGGTTGTTACGGTGGGTGCCGGAAGCTTGTCTGCGGAGGCGGTCGTGCTGCCGGTGGCTTTTGAAGCGGCAGGGGAAGTATGTCTGCCTGACTGCTGCGTGAAAGCCTGTCCGTCGGTCTGAGCTGCGGAATCTGCCGGGGAAGTATGTCTGCCGGTTTGCACTGCGGAATCTGCCGGGGAAACCGGTCTGTCAGTCTGTGCTCCGGAAGCTGTCACTGCAGCCGAAGTATCTGACTGCTTCGGAGAAGCAGCGGTCTTTGAGGAAACGTGCTTTGCTGTGCCGTTCGAAGCAGCCTCTGCTTCTGCGGACTTCGACGTGTCTGCCTTGCCGGTGGAACCCCTGACAGAGGTACCGGTCACTGCTTCGGTTCTGCCGGATGATTTCATGATTGGTGTCATCGTACTTTCAGTGTGTGATGCGCTGCCGGTCATCGGTGCAGCCGTATCTGTCACAAGCTCATCCGGATTAAGAACATCGATGCCGAGGATCTCAGAACCGTCCTCACTGCGTGTGATGCGTAAAAGACCCTGCTTCTCCCAGTAATTCAGCGCGCGGATGATATCCTTCTCGGTATTCTCCATCTGGTCTGCCAGCGAGGAGATCGACAGATCGTCCTGTCCTGCCTGAATACATTTGGAAAGGTAAAGATACACCTTCACATAGCTGCCGTTTGCTCTGAGCATATACTTCTCGATAAATGTATTGTGAATCGAAGTGACCAACGGGATATGGTTGGAACACAACAAAATATTATCCATGAAAATCCTCCGTTCTCAGCGAAATCTCCGCAGAAATCCCGTATTCTGTATCAGTCTGTACCCTATAATAACACAAAGAAAAAAACTTGCAAACACCGATAAACAGTGGATTTGTGTGGATTTAAAAATGTGGATAATGTGAATGAAAATTAGTGCCTTCGACGAAAACCCCATAAATTCATAGGTTTTTACCAAAAAAATTATCCACAATAATTGTCGACAGTTTTTGACAAAAAATTGTGGATAATGTGGATAACTTATTTATTTACCAGATCTTCTCCGATAGATACTACGTTACCGGCACCCATAGTTATCAACAAGTCCCCGTTGATACATTTTTCTGATAAAAATTTTTCGATTTCTTCAAAAGAAGGAAAATAGTAGGCGTCCTTGCCGAGCTTTTTGAGTTCTTCCTGCAGCGTGCGGGAGGAGATATCGCCCGGATCTGCCTCGCGTGCGGCGTAGATGTCTGCCAGCACGACATTCTCTGCCTGGGACAGTGCCTGTGCAAACTCCTTTAACAGGGCACGGGTTCTTGAGTAGGTGTGTGGCTGGAATACGCACCACAGATGCTTGTGTGGATACTTCTCTGCAGCAGTCAGTGTCGCTGTGATCTCTGTCGGATGGTGTGCATAATCGTCCACGACAGTCACTCCGTTGAAAGATCCCTTCAGCTCGAAACGGCGCTCGGTTCCTTCAAAAGCAAGAAGTCCCTTCCGGATGGAATCCATATCAATGTGGTAATACTGTGCCAGCGCGATGGCGGACAGTGCATTGGCAATGTTGTGGCGACCGATCACATGCAGGTCGATGTGCGCCTCCTTTGTGCCGTTGCAGATCAGGTCGAAGTGACCGTAGCCGTGCTCGTCGAAGCTGATATTATCTGCGAAGTAATCACATTCCTTTGTCAGACCGAAGGTGATCACTGGGCAGTCAAGATTGTCGGTAATCTCGTCAAGTGCAGGAATCTCGCCATTAATGATCAGCACACCGTTTGAAGGGAGCAGCCCGGCAAAGCGGCGGAAGGAATGGCGGATATCGTTGATATCCTTGAAAAAGTCCAGATGATCCGCATCAATATTTAGGATGATGCCGGCGGTCGGATGGAATTTTAGGAAGCTGTTCGTATATTCGCATGCCTCCGTGATGAAATCGTCCGAATGACCAACGCGGATATTGCCGTTGATCGCTTTGAGGATGCCTCCGACAGAGATGGTCGGATCCTTCTGTGCCTCCAGAAAGATATGCGATACCATGGAGGTTGTCGTTGTCTTTCCGTGCGTGCCGGAGATGGCGATCGCATTCTGATAATTCTTCATGACCTGACCGACCATTTCTGCACGTTCCATCATAGGGATGCCCATTGCCTTGGCTGCCTTAAATTCCGGATTGTCCGGGTGTATGGCTGCCGTGTAGACAACCAGATCGATGTCATTTGTAATATTTTCGGTGGACTGGCCATATATTATATCGATACCAAGTGACTGCAGATGATCCGTGATCTTGCTTTCGTGGGCATCTGAGCCATGTACCTGAAAACCGTAATCGTGCAGAAGCTGGGCAAATCCACTCATGCTGATGCCGCCGATTCCGATGAAATATACATTTGCCGGATGGTTAAAGTCGATTTGATACATAATAAAAACCACGCCTTTCTTCTATGAAATATGTAATGTTCTTACAATATTATAGCGAATAGGAGGAAAAATACAATTCTTTTGTGTCATATTTATTCGGAATTTCGTCAGTGTGTGATTGATTTATGTTTTTGAGGGATTCGGCGGCGCCATTGTGCATTTTTTTTGTGAAAAAGGAGGTGATTATGCAAAATTTTGACAAAAATTGGTCGAAATGTATAAAAAATAGAAAAAATTAACAAATTATTTGTCAAATTTATTCCCATTTTATGAAAGGTGTGTTATAATACAATTATTCTGAACAACAAGGGGTGATATCGTGATAAAGAAAGAAATGATTGCAATGTTACTGGCAGGTGGTCAGGGCTCTCGTCTTGGAGTACTCACAGCAGATGTTGCAAAGCCTGCAGTTGCATTTGGTGGTAAGTATCGTATTATCGACTTTCCATTGAGTAACTGTATTAATTCGGGGGTTGATACAGTTGGTGTCCTGACACAGTATCAGCCGTTGCGTCTGAATACTCACATTGGAATCGGTATTCCGTGGGATTTGGACAGAAATGTCGGGGGAGTTTCCATTCTGCCGCCGTACGAGAAGAGTACGAGCAGTGAATGGTATACAGGAACTGCAAATGCGATTTATCAGAACTTACGGTATATGGAGCAGTATAATCCTGACTATGTACTTATTTTGGGTGGAGATCACATTTATAAGATGGATTACGAGGTGATGCTCGATTTCCATAAAGCCAACAATGCTGATGTTACGTTAGCGACGATTCCTGTTCCGCTGGAAGAAGCAAGCCGTTTTGGTGTAGTTATTACGGATGAGAACAAGAAGATCCAGGAGTTCGAGGAGAAGCCGGAGCATCCGCGCAGCAATCTCGCATCCATGGGTATCTACATATTCTCATGGCCGGTACTGCGTGAGGCACTGCTGAAGCTGAAGGATCAGCCGGCGTGTGATTTCGGTAAGCATATTATTCCTTATTGCCATGAGCAGGGCAAGCGTATCTTTGCATACGAGTACAATGGATACTGGAAGGATGTTGGAACACTTGGCTCTTATTGGGAATCCAACATGGAGCTGATCGATCTGATTCCTGTCTTTAACCTTTATGAGGAGTTCTGGAAGATCTACACGAAGAGTGACCGTATTCCGCCGCAGTATATTGCGAAGGATGCGATTGTGGACAAGGCAATCATCGGCGAAGGCTGTGAGATTTATGGAGAGGTTCATAACTCGGTGATCGGCTGTGGTGTCACGATCGAAGCGGGAGCGGTTGTACGGGATTCCATCATTATGAGTTCTACCACGATCGGTGCCGGGACAACGGTTGACAAGTCTATCATTGCAGAGGGCGTTACTGTTGGCAAGAACTGTGAGCTGGGCATCGGTGAAGAGAAAGAAAATAAAGTAAAACCTAGCGTTTATGCGTTTGGTCTGGTAACCATCGGAGAGGATTCTGTGATTCCGGATGGCGTCAAGATTGGAAAGAATACAGCAATTTCCGGCGTGACAGAGCCGGCAGATTATCCGAACGGTCTTTTGGACGGCGGTGAGACTTTGATTAAGGTAGGTGACAGAGAATGAGAGCGATAGGTATTGTATTAGCTGGTGGTAATAGCAGCAGAATGAAGGAGCTTTCCAACAAGAGAGCAATCGCTGCAATGCCAATAGCCGGCAGCTTCCGAAGCATTGATTTTACATTAAGTAATATGACAAACTCACATATTCAGAAGGTGGCTGTGTTTACACAATATAATGCAAAGTCGCTGAATGAGCACCTGAATTCCTCTAAATGGTGGGACTTTGGTAGAAAGCAGGGAGGATTATATGTATTCACCCCTACCACTACACCGGAGAACAGCTATTGGTATCGCGGAACCGCTGATGCGATCGCACAGAACATCGGATTCCTTAAGAGTAGTCATGAGCCTTATGTTGTTATTGCATCCGGTGATGGTGTGTACAAGATGGACTACAATAAAGTCCTTGAGTATCATATTGCAAAGAAAGCAGATTTTACGGTTGTTGCAACTGATATGAATGAGAAGGATGATCCAAGTCGTTTTGGCGTGATCTCAACCGATATGGACGGGCGTATCGTCAACTTCGAGGAGAAGCCGATCCAGGCGAAGGGACAGCAGGTTTCTGCGGGAATCTATATTGTCCGCCGCCGTCTTCTGATCGAACTGATCGAGAAGGCCGATCAGGAGGAGAGATACGATTTTGTAAAGGACATCCTGATCCGTTACAAGGATATCAAGAAGATCTACGCATATAAGATGGATACATATTGGAGTAATATTTCCAGCGTGGAATCTTATTTCCGTACCAATATGGACTTCCTGAAGCCGGAGATCCGTGATTACTTCTTCAAGCAGTATCCGGATGTATATTCCAAGGTACAGGATCTGCCGCCTGCAAAATATAACGCAGGATCAGATGTCAGAAACAGTCTTGTATCAAGTGGATGTATCATCAATGGACAGGTAGAGGATTCCATCCTGTTCAAGGAAGTTTATGTTGGAAATAACTGTGTGATCAAGAACTCAATCATTTTGAATGATGTTTATATTGGAGACAATACACATATTGAGAATTGTATCGTAGAAAGCAGAGATACGATTCGCGCTAATACAGAGTATATTGGTGAGAATGGACAGATTCGTATCGTGATTGAGAAGAATGAGCGTTATGCACTTTGATGCCGGACGCGAATGAATAAAGGGGAGAAGTTACCTCGTATTTAAGTAGAATTTGTCTGGAATCAAAGGGGGTTCAAACATGCAGATAACAGATGTGCGTATTCGCAAGATCTCAAAAGAAGGGAAAATGAAGGCAATCGTTTCTATTACTCTTGATGGTGAGTTTGTTGTTCACGACATCAAGGTGATCGAAGGCGAGAAAGGTCTTTTTATTGCAATGCCTAGCAGACGCGCAGGAGATGGAGAATATCGTGATATTGCTCACCCGATCAATTCCCAGACGCGGGAGATGATCCAGAATATCATTTTGGAAAGGTATGAAGCTGTGCTGGAGGAGGACGAGACCGACAGCGCACAGATCTGACCTTAAAGCCCGGAGGGGCAGCAACACAAGAGGGAGATCTTAGAACAGCAGTAAAATGCTGAATATGGGGAAGGTGAATTCACAATATACACCATAAAACGGAGACGGGGGAGTGCCTGTCTCCGTTTTCGACAAAAGAAAGTAGGGCAGACATATGAAAATGAAACCAAAGAAACTGAAACCAAAGAAAATGAAACCAAAGAAACTGAAAACAAACAAGCGGGCGAAAGCGGGAATGCGCAAGAAGATAGACATCAATTCCGTGAAGTGGAAGGTAATGGTGCCGATTACAATGCTCGGCGCGATGCTTTTGATCTGCAGTATCCTCTGTATTGGTCAGCTGCGTGGAATGCTCCGCTCGAGCCAGACGATCTCTGACCGCTATGCGCAGAATATTACAAAGCTTGGCGAGATCGCAGAGGATTTCCAGTCGCTTCACCGTGTGATCTATGAGCATTGTCTGACAAGTGACAGTGCATCGCTGGAGAATCTCTCGACAGAAGCAAGTACCCTTCGCAGCAACATTCAGACTGCCAATATCGAGTACGAGGAGATGATGGGAAAGGGCAGTGAGACGGAGAAGTTCCAGAAGTTTGAACAGGACTACGAAGAATATCTCACAAACTTTGAGCAGGCAATCCGCCTGAGTAATAAGGGCAGGAAGGATGATGCGCAGAATCTTGCAAATGGAACGCTGAGTACACTCGGAAGTGACCTGTCTGATCAGATCAGCGAATTGATTCAATATAATAAGAAGGGAATGGATTCGGCAATCGTAAAGCAGAAGAGAAAATATAACTCTTCCTTATTTATAGTGGCAATTCTTCTGATCCTCGGTATGATCGTGGATGTTCTTGGTGTGACAATCAGCCACCGTTGCATCAGCCTCCCGCTTGGCAGAATTGACGGGAAGTTGTCCAAGATTGTTGACGATGTCCAGTCGGGTCATGGTGATCTGACGGAGCGAATCTCTGTGGACAGCCGGGATGAGATGGGCAAGATCGCAAAAGGAATTAATGTATTCCTCGAGGCATTACAGACAATCATGAAGGAGATCACTACAAGTGCTGCCAGTCTGGATGAGATCGTCGGTAAGGTATCCGACCATGTAGCAACGGCGAATGACAGCTCTGCGGACATCTCTGCATTGATGCAGCAGCTTGCCGCTTCCATGCAGGAGATTTCTTCAACTATTTCAAATATCAGCGAAAATGCAACTGATGTGAATGGCAATGTGATCGAGCTGGCAAATGCCTCCGGTGACCTGCAGCAGTATGCGGCTGAAATGCGCGTGCGTGCAGAAAAGCTGGAAAGCACAGCGGTTGAAACGAAGAAAAATACCAGCGTTGTGGTGAATGATATCATCAAAAAGCTGGAGGAGGCAATCGAAGGAAGTAAGAGCGTTGAGACAGTTAATGAGCTGACCAACGAGATTTTAAGCATTTCCAGCCAGACCAATCTGCTTGCACTCAATGCTGCAATTGAGGCAGCACGTGCCGGTGAAGCCGGAAGAGGCTTTGCGGTTGTTGCGGACGAGATCAGTAATCTGGCGGAGGAAAGCCGTAAAGCAGCCAACAACATCCAGAATATCAATCAGGTCGTTGTGGGTGCCGTTGAAGAGCTGACTGAACAGGCGAGAGCAATTGCTTCCTATATAATGGAGAACATTTCGACGGATTATGATGACTTTGTGGCATCCGGTGCACAGTATAAAGAGGATGCTGTGCATGTTGATGAGATCGTTACGCGGTTCCACCGCATGGCAGACGAGGCGCAGGTGCTTGTAGATAATATTACCCGTGCGATCCAGGGGATCAGTGCTGCAGTGGATGAGAGTGCGAACGGTGTGGGGTCTGCTGCAACTAATACTGCAGATCTGGTGCAGGGCATTGGTTCGATCTCTGCACAGATGAAAGAGAACAAAGAGATCGCTGAAAAATTAAATGACGAAGCCGGAAAATTCGAACGTGTCTAATGCGAGCCGTCACCGGATCGGGAGTTGTGCAAATTGACAACAACCGGTTTTGGTGGCGGATTTTTTTGTGCAAATCGTAGAAAAATAAAAAAAGATGAAAAAAACGAAAAAAAACCTTGAAAAGCCTGTAAAATCTTGCTACAATAGCAAATGCTGTGACATTGATAGCTGTGAAGCGCGAGGTTGCTGTCATCTGGTAACGAATGACAGGTTTTCCGTGGAGCGAATGTCAAGTTAGGAAACTGGCGACA
>ERZ791645.1966-NODE-1966-length-11353-cov-2.692777_pt1 | contig 11353 bp, 10 predicted proteins | sample MGYA00509939_ERZ791645 | MGnify/ENA primary metagenome ERZ791645 (study PRJEB30046, sample SAMN00715249) | human gut metagenome | study: EMG produced TPA metagenomics assembly of the A metagenome-wide association study of gut microbiota in type 2... | reverse complement strand
TTCTTTTCAGGGGTTAAGGAATGCTTCCATCGTCCGATATATTATGTGTAAATAAAAATGCAACATTCTATAAAAGAATGTTGCATTTTTATTTCTATATTTATTTTACTCAAACACGATCCTATTTATACTACTTACTTTTTATGGTATCTTCAAACGCTTTCCGCACATCATCATTATGGCTTGTGATAATAAGGACTGCATACTGCCCTTTCGTAAAAATCAACCCATCCTGAATCCGGCTGACCTGCTTCGGTTCATAGGACTGCAGCAAATTATACCGATCCTGCTGATGCTTTGTCAGGCTTTCTTTTGCCTCATCCACATCTGCCTTATCTTTCACGGCAATCACTACAATTTCATCTGCTTTGTGTCCATCCGAAGAGTAACTCACAAAATAGCTGTCCACTTTTTTATAGTCCATGTCAGAAATATTGGAAAACTTATCTTCTGCATCTTTTTCTGTGCTGCTGGCATTAAGCATCTCCGGCAGATCCGGATCCGCTGCTTCCATCGCCGTGCGCAGGTCATACATACTGACAGAACCGGAAGTGTTTTTCTTCGCACCACATCCCACACACATCACCAGCATGGTCAGCACCAGCAGAAGTTTCCAACCCGTTTTTTGTTTTTTCATCTGTTATCTGGCCTCCACAGTTTCTTCTGTACTGAACGTTGCCCCATTTTGTGCCGCATCATCCATAGTCATATCCTTATTTCCGATATCAGCACTTGCGCCATCCATCATCATGCCATCTCCGTTTGCAGATTCCAGTCCCTGAAATGCTTTCTGAACAGCCTTGTCGATTTTTTTCTGTTCTTTTTCGCTGATATTCTGGCTTGTATTGTCCGTGTTATATCCCGGCATGGTAACATTAAACAAATATCCTTTTCCATCCGGATCCTGAATCCAGTTGTAAGTTCCCAGACTGTATGGCATATCCTTATAGTTTCCGGACATCAGGAAATTGTCAATGGAAGAAGCTATGGCATTTGCCACCTGCGCTTTTTCCTCTGTAATATCCTCTTTAAACGCAACCATGACCCCGCCAAGCTTTTTGTCCATAGCAGCACGCAATGCTTTCGGCAGATCATATATACTGTCCACGGTTTTCTTATTCTGGTATGCCATATTGTACTTTAATGAGTTAGCTGCCGGGAAGTAATCGCGATCCCAGCTCTGGGACTGTCCATACATGGCATCCGTCACATTAAAGTTCGCATAATTTCCATTTCCTGCATCGGAATAAATATCGGTAATGTACCAATCTCCGTCAATTTTTACCACATCCCAGCTATGGAATTTTTCTGTATTATGTTCCACTTTACATTCAATTCCCATCATCTGCATGAACATGCGGAATGTCGTTGCATAACCGACGCATACGGCATTGTGGTATTTTAACACACCGTATGGATTATCACAGTCTTCCTGTGTACTCGGAATAACGGTCAGTGCCCCGGAATCCTGCTGGAGCTTTTTGGTCATCCAGTCATACACCGCCTTTTCCTTTTCAAAATCAGACATGCTGTCCGTAATCTTCATATCTTTGATCGCTTTTTTTGCCATATCAAGGGTTTCTTTTTCTTTGTCTGTCAGCTTTGAAGTATCGCCGGATTTGTAGGCATCCGAAATATTTGTGGTAGGTTTGATCTCATAATTATCTGCGATCTTTACGTAATCCTCGGTAGTCTCAGGATTTTCTTCCTTTTTCTGCTCTGCAATATAGGATTTTAAAGTCACCAGATTAAACGCAGAAATCGTGGTACTTCCCACAACGCCTGCTGCAAGAATCACCGCTACAATCCCTTTCCATGCACCGCCTTTTTTCTTTTCTTTCTGCTCCGGCTGCACCGGATTACTTTTTACGCTTTCATAAGTTTCCATATGTATTTACCTCATATTTTAATTGATGTATTTTTTCTACTGCACCTTTATTATAGCAGTTTCACATCCAAAAAAGGCTATCTTTAAAGAAACTTAAATAAATATTAAGATCCGTCTGTACGAAAAAAAGGACATCCACAGCGAATGTCCTTTTCTCCCATATGGTATCATCCTTATATTGCATCTTCCTCAATATGCTCCCTGCCCTGTGCAATGATTGACCGGACGTGGTCATCTGCCAGGGAATAAAAAACAGATTTTCCCTCCCTGCGGCATTTGACTAACTTATTCTGTTTTAAAATCCGAAGCTGGTGGGAAATTGCAGACTGTGTCATTGACAATGCCGCTGCAAGATCACAGACACACACCTCTGCTTCAAACAGGACAAACAGGATGCGGATACGGGTGGAATCTCCAAACACTTTAAATAATTCTGCAAGATCATACAGTTCCGTTTCTTCCGGCATCGTGTCATTCACAATCTTTAGCAGATCCGGATGTACCTGATTTTCACTACAGCATTCAATCTTTTCTTTTTCCATGAAGTTCCTCCTCTCCACCGGAACATTTCCGGCAGAATTATACCCTATAATTTTTTTACAAAAAGTGCGCGGATTGCATTCAGCACAGCAATCACCATAACACCGACATCTGCAAAAATTCCCATCCACATATTTGCAATACCTATCGTTACCAAAAACAGGCAGAGCAGTTTAATCCCGATTGCAAAACAGATATTTTCATATACAATCCGCAGGCACTTTCTTGCGATACGGATTGCTTTCGCAATCTTAAGCGGATCATCATCCATCAGTACCACATCTGCTGCCTCAATCGCCGCATCCGATCCAAGTGCTCCCATAGCGATTCCAACATCAACACGGGAAAGCACAGGTGCATCATTGATGCCATCCCCGACAAAGGCAACGGTACTCTTTTCTTCCCTGGTCTGCAACAGTTTTTCCACTTCGGAAACTTTATCTGCCGGAAGCAGCTGGGAATGTACTTCCGTGATTCCAACCTCCCCTGCTACCTGCTGTGCTACACGGTCATCATCACCGGTCAGCATTACCAGCCGGTGCACACCGGAATTTTTTAGTGCCTGCATGGCAGCCGGCGCATTCGGCTTAATCATATCTGAAATCAGTATATGACCGGCATAGACACCATCGACTGCCAGATGTACGATTGTACCGGTACAGCTGCAGTTGCGATACGCAATTTTTTCTTTTTTCATGAGTTTGTCATTTCCTGCCGCAACCCTGTGTCCGTCTACCGTTGCGATCACACCATGTCCACCGATTTCCTGTACATCTGTGACCCGGTCCACATCCAGTTTCTTACCATAGGCTTTCTGCAGGCTGATACTGATCGGATGTGTACTGTGACACTCTGCCAGTGCCGCATACTCCAGCAGCTGTTCTTCCTCTTTCGTATATACCGGATGTCCGGACTCAACCGGACAGCTGCCGGATGCACAGTTTGTTCCATGAATTCCGCAGACTTCAAATACCCCCTGCGTAATGGTTCCTGTCTTATCAAAGACAACCGTACGCGTTCCCGCAAGTGCTTCCAGATAGTTGGAACCCTTTACCAGAACACCCTCTGCACTGGCACCTCCGATTCCTGCAAAAAAGCTGAGTGGAATACTGATGACCAGCGCACACGGGCAGCTGATAACCAGAAATGTCAGTGCACGGTAAATCCAGATGCCCCAGTCTGCCGGAAGCCCCATAAACAGCATGCGGACAAGCGGTGGCAGTATTGCCAGTGCCAGCGCGCCGTAGCAGACTGCCGGTGTATAATAATGTGCAAATCTGGAAATAAAATTCTCGGAACGTGATTTCTTGGAACTTGCATTCTCCACCAGATCAAGAATCTTAGAAACCGTAGACTCTCCAAACTCTTTTGTGGTGCGGATCTTTAACAATCCGGAAATATTGATACATCCACTGATGATTTCCTCTCCCACAGCGACTTCCCGCGGAACACTCTCTCCCGTCAGTGCACTGGTATTCAGGGAAGAATGTCCTTCCACAACCACACCATCGATTGGAACTTTTTCGCCCGGCTGTACAATAATCACCGTGCCGATCTCCACCTCATCCGGATCTACTTTTTCAATCTGACCGTCTGTTTCAATATTTGCATAATCCGGCCGGATATCCATCAGATCACTGATATTCCGGCGGCTCTTACCGACTGCATAACTCTGGAACAGCTCTCCGATCTGATAAAACAGCATAACTGCAACGCCCTCTTTGTAATCACCGAGGGCGATCGCTCCGATGGTTGCCACTGCCATCAGAAAATTTTCATCAAACATCTGCCTGTTACAGATTCCCTTCCAGGCTTTCCGCAGAATATCATAACCGATCACAAAATACGGAACCAGATAGAAAAGAAACTCCAGCCACTTTGGTATGGAAACAACGCTTCCTGCAATCCCGATGATAACCAGAAGCACTGCTGCCACAATAATTCGTTTCAATACTTTTTTCTGCTTTTTATTCATGGTGCCCTCCAATCTGACTGATACCTATGGAAAAAGCCGGATTTAAAGAAAGATCTCACAATCATCTTCCACTTTCTTACAGTTCTTTAACACATCCTGCATAACCGCTTTTGCATCTGCACCCTCTTCAAATTCTACGTTCATCTTCAGTGTCATGAAATTTACAGTTGCATCCTTTACTCCGGTAGTAGCTTTTGCAGCTTCCTCCATTTTATTTGCACAGTTTGCACAATCCACATCAATTTTGTAAGTTTTCTTCATCGTCGGTTTCCTCCATACTTTCCTTTTTTATTTTATCATTCTTTCATATGAGCATTTGTTCATATGTTTGATTCTATTATAGCGTAAAGTTCGTAAATGTCAATATATTTTTAATACGCTGGGATTGTTTCGGAATTGAATTTTCCAGACCATTTTTTAACAAACAGATTTGCATGTGTTTTTTAAAAAAATCAAGTATTCTATCACTTTCCAAATTGATAGTGGACATATAGAAAATAAAAGATTGATTATGTCCCACTTGCATCGTGTGTTGGGACATATATGATATATTTTTCCAACTATGTCCCACTTATCACCGCCATCGGGACATATTCATATACTTTCTTGATATATGTCCCTCATCTCTATTCTTTTGGGACATATCACATACTTTTTTCACATATGTCCCACTTTCTTTTAGGTTCGGGACATATCTCATAACTTTTTTCACATATGTCCCATTTAAACATCTTCCCCGTATTCACCGTCTGTTTCCGGTTCTTCATAATCATCTGAGCCATCATAAATGTCCTGCATCAATGGTTCTTTTACTATCTTTTTCTTTCCGATAAGCACTGCCGCTACGGCTGCGGCAATCGGTACGGTCAGCACAACCCCAAGAGTTCCCGAAAGTCCCTGCATGATTTCTGTTCCGATTACATAAGAATTGATCAGCTGATTATAACTCAGATTGTATGCATAATTGACAACGAGCGTAGACAACGAACCACCGACATAGGCAAAAATCAGTGTATTGGCCATGGTTCCCATCATATCGCGCCCCACACGGATTCCCGACACAAACAACTCTTTTGTCCCCAGCTGCGGACTGCGTTCGTGCAGTTCCTGAATCGTGGATGCAATTGACATGCCAACATCCATGGTTGCCCCAAGTGCGGCTATAATGATTCCCGAAAACAGAAGCTGTCCTATTTTTATCTGTGTATTCTGTGCCACATAATTCAACGTTTCGATATCAGACACATTATACCCGGTAATGCCTGCGGCTTTTCCAAACACAACTGCGGCTGCGGCTGCCACAACCACACCGCTGACCGTTCCCACCACTGCAGATACCGTCTTTTTAGAGACTCCGCCCAAAAGCCACAGGGTCAGCAATGTCGAGAGAATAACAACAACAATGGTAATACCGATCGGTGAAATGCCCCGGTACATCAGCGGAAACATCAGATAAACAATACACACACCAGTAAATGCCAGACTTGCAATGGCTTTGACTCCTTTTTTCCCACCTATAATACATATCACCAGACAGAAAAAAAGTACAAACAGATAAATTGCCATAGTACGGTCTTTGCTGTATACCGTAACGACAGCATTATCATCTGTGGAACTGACAATGACAATTACGCGCGAACCAACTTCACAGTTCTCCATGCCAAACAAGGAACCGCTTGGATTGACGGCATCAAACTCTTCCCCTGCATATGCTCCGGATTTAACCTGTACGCGCACCTCCTGTGTCCCGTATCGGTTTCCATCTTCTGCCAGATTATCTTTCGTGATCTTTGTCACGACTGCTTTCTCATAGCTTTGCCCTTCCGTGGAAATCAGGGATACTTTTTCGAACTGGTTTCCTTTGACTAATAACAGTAGGAACCCCACCAGACAAAGGGTTCCCACTAAAACTTTTTTCCAGTTTTTCTTCATTATTATTTAGCTGCTTTCTTTACTGCTTTCTTTGTAACAGTAATCGTAATTGTTTTACCTGCTGCCTGATACTGGCTGGTTGCTGCTGCCTTCACCGTAATTGTAACCTTTCCGGCCTTTTTTACGGTAACTTTTCCGTTCTTATCAATAATTGCAATCTTTTTATCGGAAGAGGTATAGGTAAGCGGTGTTTTTGCTTTTGCATTTAAGGAAAAGGCTTTGTCTCCTACGGTTTTTTTGTAAGAGTTCTTCGCCTGAATGGTCTGCTTTACCGCATCTTTTACGATCGTATATGTAGTAGATCCCTGTAACTGTTTTCTGGTCGTTGCATCATAAGTTGTTACAGAAAACTTTTTGTCCGTTACTTTTACGACGGAATAGGTTGGTGTCCAGGTCTGGCTTCTCTCAGAAATGAAGTCCTGTTTGGAAGCAATCAGGCTATAGAATTTTGAACCTGTTGCAGAGTTTGCCTCTAAATATACGGTTCCTTCCGGATTGGTAACGGTTCCGCCAACGGTCTTGTTTACGATTTCATAGCAGTTATTCTGTGCCTGATAATCACTGTCTTTTTCAGCTTCCTCTACAGATTTGTATCCATAAGTGCTGTAAGAAGTATGATCCTTTCCATCCCCCTCAAGCTGGAAGGTTCTGGAATAGGTATGATCATGTCCCTGCATCACCACATCAATCTTATACTTATCCATCAGTGGAGTAAGCTGTGTACGAAGCACCATACCATCGGAATCGGAATGGTCGTAACCACTGCCGTAAATATCCTGATGGAATACCACAATACGCCATTTGGCATCTTTATTCTCATTGATTGCTTTTTTCATAACATTCTCATGCGTTGCACAGTTATAGTTGTTTGTATCAAGAACAATGAACAGGACATTTCCATAACGATAATAGTAATCGGTTCCTGCCTTTGTCTTTCCCTGTACATAATTGGTATCGGTATCGGAAAAAGCATTTGGATTATTAAAATGCAGGCTGTACTGATTCGAAACACTGTCGTGGTTACCAATGGTCGTTGCTACCGGAAGGGAAGTCAGTGCCTCTGCCCCAAGATATCCTGCATATTCCCGCTCGTTGCTTCCGTAGTTCACCTGATCTCCTGCGGACACAAGAAAACTTACATCGGAATGATCCTCGAGTGCTTCATTTAATACGTTGTTCCAGTTATAGCTGTCATTTCTTGCTGCAAGATTTTTTTCCGGTGCAGAAGTTACAACATTTCCTGCATTTTCCATCTTTTCACTCTCACTGCTGGTCTGACCTTTCGAAGCACCGATCTGCGGATCCCCGACATACAGGAAAGAAAATTCATCAAACTCCTGTGTGGTATAGTTTTGTGTATCCTGCCACTTTCCATCCTGAAATACCTGATAATAATAGCTGGTATTTTCTTTGAGCCCGCTTACGGTTACTTTATTGGAAAAATATTTTGTGGTATCTATGGTCACAGCTTCGGTCTGCGCTCCGGTGAACTCTGTCGCACCATCCATATTCTGTCTGGTAGAGATTCTCACCTTTGGAGTCTCAGCCGTTTTGCTGTACCATGCATAATTTAATTTTGTCTCATCCGCACCCGGAGTCAGCGATACATGTTCATACTCACTGCTATAAGCAGCCCAGTTCTTTTTCCAGTTGCTCCAGTCTGTAGATTCCCGGGAAGCATCATTCCAGTGTTCCGTTGCTGCTGCAATCTTTGTCGGGATACCAGTGGCAAACATTCCTGCCAATACAGCGGTGGAGAGAACTCCTGCTGTAAGTTTCATCACATTTTTTCTCATAATTCTTTTGTTCTCCTTGTGAAATCTGTAAGATTTATTACAGGATTTATAATAAACGGGTTATGTAAGATGCACTATCCGTTTTCTGTAATCCTTTTGTAAAAACAAAAAGAGTGGATGCTTTGGGACATCCACTCCACATGCCGGCTATGCCATGCCGTTTACGGTTTTATATTTATAGAGCATCTCCGCGTGGTTTTGTTCTTCCACCTGGATATCTGCCAGAAGTTTGCGCACATCGGAATCCCCGAATGCAAACACATCGGTATTATACGTTCCGGACACCATTTTTTCAGAACCAATGCTGTCTGTGGCAAGGAAATTATCGTTTTTCTTATCTTCCGGATTGGTCATGGAATCATAGGTTGCCTTTGGCTCATACATCTTTCCATCCCTGTCATTGACGTTACAGGATGGGACGCTGCCTTTCATGACCTGTTCCAGAGACTCCACATGCTTCTGCTCCTTTTTTTCCAGATCGGCAAACAAATCCCGAAGTACCGGGTCTTTTGCTTCCTGTCCGTAACGTTTGTACTTCTCCACGCAGGACAGCTCCTGTGTGTGCAGATCCTCAATTGTAGCCATCTCTTTTTCTGTTAAAACCATGGTTTATACCTCTTTCTTTCCATAAGATAATCTTGTTGATTGCAGAACATGAACACTCCGCAACCTTCTCCTCTAGTATCTGTAAAAAAATACAACACATACCTGGTAAAATTTCGTCAAAAAGGGTTGAAACTTCTCACAACAGATTGTATAATTTCGTTTGTATTTTATACAATGTTTACAAAAAGGTGGATTATTTTATGGAAGAACGAGAAAAATTAAAATCCCGTCTGGGATTCATTCTCCTGTCAGCCGGATGTGCGATCGGAATCGGAAACGTATGGAAATTTCCATACACTGCCGGACAGGGCGGAGGCGGTGCCTTTGTGCTGTTTTATCTGTTGTTTCTGATTATTCTCGGACTCCCGATCATGACGATGGAATTTGCGGTTGGGCGTGCCAGCCAGAAAAGTCCGGTCAAAGCCTACCAGGCACTGGAAAAACCCGGACAGAAATGGCATATCCACGGGATTATCACATTGATCGGCTGCTATCTTCTTATGATGTTTTATACAACGGTCACCGGCTGGATGCTTCATTATTTTTATATGACGGTCACCGGACAGTTTCAGGGACTGGATGCCGACGGTGTATCCGGACAGTTTACCACAATGCTGAGCAAACCTCTGACCATGGGCTTCTGGATGGTGGTAGTTGTTTGCGCCGGCGTATTTGTCTGCTCCCGTGGACTGCAGAACGGTCTGGAAAAAGTAACAAAGGTCATGATGACTTCTTTGCTTATCATCATGATCATTCTGGCGGTCAACAGCTTTTTTATGGATGGTGCAAAAGAAGGCCTTGCCTTTTATCTGATCCCGGACTTTGAACGGATGAAACAGATCGGTATTGCAAAAACCATTACGGGTGCCATGAACCAGGCATTTTTCACGTTAAGCCTTGGAATCGGCGCGATGGCAATTTTGGGAAGTTATATCGGAAAGGAACGCTCTCTGCTTGGTGAATCGGTAAATATTGCCATTCTGGATACGTTTGTTGCTATCACCTCCGGACTTATCATTTTTCCGGCATGCTTTACGTTCCATGTTGACCAGACTTCCGGACCAAGCCTGATTTTTATCACCCTGCCGAATATTTTTAACCATATTCCGCTTGGCAGACTCTGGGGAAGCCTGTTCTTTTTGTTTATGTTTTTTGCAGCGTTTTCCACAATCCTGGCAGTATTTGAGAACATCATCTCCTGCGGTATGGAACTGACCGGATGCAGCCGCCAGAAATCCTGTGCCGTTAATCTGGTACTGATCATTGTACTCTCCCTGCCATGTGTACTCGGATACAATGTATGGAACTGGAAAGGTTTTTCAATCTTTGGCGGGTCTGTGCTTGACCTGGAAGATTTTCTGGTAAGCAACCTGTTCCTGCCTCTCGGTTCCCTGGTATATCTGCTGTTTTGCACAAGCCGCTACGGCTGGGGCTGGGAAAACTACACAACCGAAGCCAATACCGGAAAAGGATTAAAAATTAAAAACTGGATGCGCGGCTACATTACCTATATTCTGCCGCTGATTGTGCTTTTTATCTTTGGATTTGGCATTTATGATAAATTTTTTACAAACTAAGGAGGATTTCTTATGTATCACGCAAATGAATCACGTTACGAAACCATGAAATACCACCGCTGCGGCGACAGCGGACTGATGCTGCCGGAAGTATCTTTGGGCTTCTGGCACAATTTCGGAGATACCGGTGTTTATGAAAATATGAGACAGATGTGCTTTACGGCATTTGACCACGGGATCACACATTTTGATCTGGCAAACAATTATGGACCTGTACCGGGCAGTGCGGAGGAAAATTTTGGACGGATCCTTGCAAAAGGACTGGGAAGGTATCGAGATGAACTGATCATTTCCACGAAAGCCGGTTATGATATCGAATTGACCCGTATGATCGCGGACAATGTATCAATTCCTGTGATCGCATCCGGCGGAGCGGGAACGAAGGAGCATTTCTATGATGCTTTGACGGAAGGACATGCGGATGCGGCGCTTGCAGCTTCATTGTTCCACTACAAGGAACTTGAGATTATGGATCTCAAAAATTATCTCGCGGACCGTGGCGTGTCAGTGCGACGATAAAGCGCTATGTGTTTCATACATAAGAAGAAAATTTGTGAAACGTTTAAAAGTATGACAAACAAAAGGAGTAATGCAGCATGGCAATGATATCAAACGATTGGCTGCCGGCATTGGACCAGGAATTTCATAAAGCATATTACAGAGATTTATTTACATTTGTGAAGCAGGAATATAATACACATGTGATTTATCCGCCGGCAGATGATATTTTTAATGCGCTTCATTTTACACCGCTTAGTGAAGTGAAGGTGCTGATCCTGGGACAGGATCCGTATCACAATGAGCATCAGGCACATGGTCTTTCATTTTCGGTGCTCCCGGATCAGAAGGACATTCCACCGTCGCTTCAGAATATTTATAAGGAATTACAGGATGACTTAGGCTGTAAGATACCGAATAACGGATATCTTAAGAAATGGGCGGATCAGGGCGTACTTCTGCTCAACACCGTACTTACGGTGCGGGCGCATCAAGCAAATTCCCATCAGGGAAGAGGATGGGAACAGTTTACAGATGCAAT
>ERZ791645.1963-NODE-1963-length-11384-cov-5.141054_pt1 | contig 11384 bp, 5 predicted proteins | sample MGYA00509939_ERZ791645 | MGnify/ENA primary metagenome ERZ791645 (study PRJEB30046, sample SAMN00715249) | human gut metagenome | study: EMG produced TPA metagenomics assembly of the A metagenome-wide association study of gut microbiota in type 2... | reverse complement strand
CAGCCGATGGTGCCGTGGCGTTCCTGAACAACCTGCCTGCCAAGGGCAGCAAAACGTTTGCGGTCGTACCGGCACAGGTTTCGGCTGCGCCTTTTGAAATTGCGACCGATGGACATAAGATTGACACCCCGTTCTATACTGTCACCTTTGATGAACACGGTCAGATGACCGGCATCTTTGACAAAGAGAACCGCCGCGAAGTGCTCAAGCCCGGTCAGGCAGGCAACCTCTTCCGCGTATATGAGGATAAGCCCATCTATTATGACAACTGGGATATCGATATTTTCTATACCGAAAAGTTCTGGGATGTCACCGACCTGCAGGACTTCACATGGACGGAGAACGGTCCCGTGCGCGCCACACTGCACATCGAACGCAATTACAGCAACTCCACCCTGGTGCAGGATATCCATTTCTATGCAAAGCAGCGCCGGATTGAGTTTGTTACAACCGTGGACTGGCACGAACACCAGAGCCTGCTGAAGGTTCATTTCCCGGTAAATGTCCATACTGACGAAGCTACGTTTGAAATCCAGTACGGCAACCTGACCCGCAAGACGCACGCCAACACCAGCTGGGATCGCGCACGCTTTGAAAGCTGCGGTCAGAAGTGGATGGACCTGAGCGAAGGACATTACGGCGTCAGTATGCTGAACGACTGCAAGTACGGTCATTCCGTCAAGGATTCTGTGATTGGGCTGACCCTGATTAAGTCTGGCATTGAGCCGAATCCTACCACGGATCAGGAAGTTCACCATTTCACATACGCCATTTATCCGCACGCCGAAAAATGGCAGGCAGCCGGCACGGTGCCGCAGGCGTTCTTCCTGAACCAGCCCGCGTTGGCTGTGCAGGGCGGAAAGCCGGGCGAAAGCTTCAGCCTTGCCGGACTGGATGCACCCAATGTGGTGCTGGAAACCATCAAACGCGCCGAGGATGGCGATGGTGGCGGGCACTGCGCCGTTGTCGCGCAGGGTCTGCTCGACGAGCAGGGCCGTTTCCACATTTTTCGGATAGGGCATGCCGTGCGAGATGATCGTGCTCTCGAGCGCAACGACCGGGCGGCCGTCTGCGAGCGCCTGCTGCACCTCGGGTGCGATGTCCAGATATTTGTTCAGATTCATATCAAAAACCTCCTTGTAGACTCTTCAGATCGGTTCGCCCTATATTGTAAAAGGTTTTCCGGAATTGTCAAGCACGATCCCATGCGCAAAACGCACAAAAAGGAAACCGCCCGCACGGGTCTCCGTGCGGGCGGGGGGGATTGCAATTACGCTGCGGTGGGCATGCTGGGCTGCTCGGGTGCGCTCGGCTGCTCGGGCGTGCTCGGCTGGTCGGGCGCGGCCGGAAGCTCGTCGAGCGCAAAGGTCAGCTGCGTCTCGTAGAAGCTGCGGAACACCTGCGCGAGCTGCGCGCGGCTGAGCAGGTCGGTCGGCTTGAAGGAACCGTTGTCGCCGACCATGATCCCGCTGATGTAGCAGACAGCGACCGCCTCGCGTGCCCAGGAAGCGACCGTGTCGCCGTCCTTGAACGCGCCGAGGGCGATCTTGATGTCATCCTCGACGAGGATGGAATCCGTGCCAAAGAGCATGCCGTAGAACATGACGGCCATCTCCTGACGGGTGATGGCGCGGCCCGGGCGGAACGTGCCGTCCTCATAGCCGCTGACCACGCCGGCGTTGTAGGCCCAGGTGACCGCATCCGCGTACCACGCGGTGGAGTCGACATCGCTCAGCGGGCAGGTCAGGCCGGACACGTCGGGCTCGTCGGCGAGCTCATACATCACCTGCGCGACCATGGCGCGGGTCGTCGTGACGTCGGGGGCGAACTTGTTGTCGCCCATGCCGGACATCAGGCCGGACGCCTGCGCAAAGTCGACAGCGGGCTTATACCAGCCGCTCGTGGCGTCGTCAAACGTGTTTTCAACAATCTTCAGACCGGAAACCGCGGCGCGCAGCTCGGCGCACAGCGCCACGCGCTCGGCCTCGGTCTTGGCAGCGGCCAGCTTGGCCTCGACGGCGGCATAGGCCTTGTAGCTCTCAGCCGTGTAGGAAGCCTCGCCCATGACCATGCTCTGCACATCGGCGATCGCCGGGGCGACACCCTGATCGACCACGATGCGTCCGGCAGGCTCGGCATAGGCCTCACCGATCACGCCCTTGAGCTCCTTGGTGATGTATTCCATGACCACTTCGTCCAGCGGCAGGCCGGTGTCGAACTGGTTGGTGGCTGCGGCAAACGCATAGTACGTGTCGCCGCCGCCGGCCACGAAGTTGTTCGTGATGACGGCATAGGTGGCCTCGGGGTCAAAGTCCTTGCCGTTGATCGAGCCGATGGTCACGCGGTTGATGGTCTTGGGGCCGTAGTACGTAGAGCCCGGATAAGGCTCGGCGTTCGCGTCGTACTTCTCATACGTCGTGACCTTGAACTGCATGCCCGCCACCTGCGGGAAGCCGCCGATGGACTTCGGCGTGCAGAACGTGCTGGCCTCGAGCGCCTCGAGCAGCTCGGAGCCCTTCACGTAGACCACGGCGAGCGTGTTGCCGAACGGCAGCACGGTGTTGATGTCCTTCTTCGTGACGTCGCCCACGCCGATGCTCGCGCGGATGCCGCCGCCGTTGGTAATGGCGACCACGTTCTCCTTGGCAACAGTGATCTCCGCGTCGGCAAGCACCTTCCAGAGCATGGCGTCCGTGATCAGGTCGCCGAGGTTGGTCTCGGAGTCACGGTTGCCGTTGGGCGCCTTCGTGCCGTTGAGCGCCACCTCGCTCACGGCAAACTTCTCACCGTAGGCCTTGTCGATGGGCTCCTTGATGGCCTTGGCAGCCGCGGCGACGGTCTCATCGCGCTTTTCATATTCAGAAACCTTGATCAGCTCGTTGCCGACGATCTTCTTCGTGGCGTTGTCGATGGTGATGACGCCGATGTTGGCAAAGGCCGTGCCGGTCGACTGGATGGCCTCACCGTTCGGGCCTGCGGTCATGACGGTGTGGGAGTGGCCGTCGATGATGAAATCGATGCCCTGCACGTTCTTGGCCAGATCATAGGAGGTATAGGGCTCGGAGCTCTCGTCCACGCCCAGATGCGCGAGGCAGACGACGAGGTCTGCGCCCTTCGCCTTCAGGTCTGCGACCTGTGCGGCCGCGCAGTCATAGAGCTCCTTGCCGTCCGCTCCGGCGAGGAACTTCAGGCCCTGAATGAGCTTGGGGTTGGCCTTGGTCTGCGCCTCGGGCGTCTCGAGACCGAAGAAGCCGATCTTCACGCCGCCCTTTTCGATGATGGTGTTGGCGTCATAGATGGTCTTGCCGTCGGCACCGAGCACGTCGGCACACAGGACCTGGAACTTGGCGGCCTTCATGTTCTCCACCAGCTGCGCATAGCCGTAGTCAAACTCGTGGTTGCCGAGGGTGACAACGTCATAGCCGGTCGCGTTCATCATGGTCACCGCGTCCGCGCCCTTGTTGACGCTGACATAGACGGTGCCCTGACTGTAGTCGCCGGCGTCGGCAAGGATGACCTCCGCGCCCTGCGCCTCATAGTCCGCCTTCAGGGCTGCCATGGCCGCGTACAGATCGATCGCACCGTGCACGTCGTTCGAGTGCAGGATGACGGTCTTTCCGTCCAGCGGCTTTTCCGCTCCGGCCGCAAATGCCGTGCAGCTCAGGCTCAGCACGAGGCAAAGCACCAGCAGCAGAGAAAGCAATTTCTTCATGTGCTTCATGTGATATCCTCCGTTTCATGATTTGGGGTATCGCTTCTTTGATTATAGCATCCCGCAGCCGAAAACGGGACAGTTTGTGCGCAAAAAGCACGTCAAATCCCCGGGGCATTTTGACCAAATTTATCCGACGTTTTTGGGCCTTTCGTCAAATAACCGCAACGCGACCCATTTCCGCCTTTCTCCATTTACAACCCCGGCGTCCGTGTGATAAACTGATATGTCATTGTTTTTTCGAAAGGAGCCGAATCATGAGCTACGCAGACGAGGTATTCATCCGCAACTGCCGCGACATACTGGAAAACGGCGTCTGGGATACCGACCGGACCGTGCGCCCCCACTGGGAGGACGACGGCGCTCCGGCGCACACGGTCAAGAAGTTCGGCATCGTCAACCGCTACAATCTGGCCGAGGAGTTTCCGCTGCTGACACTGCGGCGCACCTATTGGAAGACCGCCGTGGACGAGCTGCTGTGGATCTGGCAGCAGAAGTCAAACAACATCCACGACCTGCGCGGCCACATCTGGGATCAGTGGGCCGACGAGACCGGCTCGATCGGCAAGGCCTACGGCTATCAGCTCGGCGTAAAGCACCAGTATCCCGAGGGCGAATTCGACCAGGTGGACCGCGTGCTCTATGACCTGAAGCACAACCCCGCCTCCCGCCGCATCCTGACGAACATCTACACGTTCGAGGATCTGCACGAGATGGCGCTCTACCCCTGCGCATATTCGATGACCTTCAACGTCTCGGGCAACACCCTCAACGCCATCCTCAACCAGCGCAGTCAGGACATGCTCGCGGCGAACAACTGGAACGTCGTGCAGTACGCCGTGCTCGTGCATATGTTTGCGCAGGTGTCCGGGCTGCAGGTGGGCGAGCTGGTACACGTCATCGCCGACGCGCACATCTACGACCGCCACGTGCCGGTCATCGAGCAGATCATCCAGAACGAACCCAAGGCCGCGCCGAAGTTTGTCATCGACCCGTCCGTCAACGATTTTTACGCCTTCACCCGTGACAGCTTCCAGGTTGAGGGCTACGAATACAGCGAGTTCACGGGGAAGATCCCCATCGCGGTGTAAGGAGGGCCTGCCATGGATGCGATCGTTGCCGTCTATGCCGACTGGGGCATCGGAGCCAAGGGCACACAGCCGCTCGTGATCCCCGCCGACCGCCGCCGCTTCCGGGAGCTGACGATGGGCGCCGCCGTGATCGTCGGCCGGCGCACACTGGAGGATTTTCCGGGCGGAAAGCCGCTGCCCGGCCGCGAAAACTTTGTGCTCTCGCGCCGGAACATCACGATCGAGGGCGCGCAGGTGGTGCATTCCCCGGACGAGGCCGTGGCCGCCGCCGCACAGCACGCGCGCTGCTTCGTCATCGGCGGAGACAGTGTGTTCCGGCAGATGTTCCCCCACATGACGCGCGTATACGTCACAAAAATCGACGCTGCGCCCCACTCGGACGTGTTTTTCCCGGATCTGGACGCAGACCCCGCATGGCGCTGCGTGTCCGCTGAGCCGCGCGCCGAGCATGACGGCGTGGGCTATCAGTTTTGCGTGTACGAAAAAACCGAAGCATAAAGATCCGCCGCTTTCCGGAGTCGGAAAGCGGCGGATCTTTTCTGCCCTCACCCGGCGAGTACCGCGAGCGAGAGCGCATTGATGCACATGTGGAAAAACACCGGCGGCCAGATCGAGCGCGTCTGCTCATAGCAGAACGTGAGCGCGGCCGACACCGGCACATACGCCAGCGCCGAGAGCAGCAGCTTCGGATCGCCGTACATGACGACGTACTGCCAGACGTGGTAGAGCGAAAAGAGCGCGATCGACACGGCATACGCCCAGAAGCGGCTGTGCGGCCGGATGGTGCCGAAGACCACGCCGCGAAACAGGCACTCCTCCACGAGCGGCGCCATGAGCACCGCAACGGCGATCATGCGCTTGTAGTCCACTTTGGCAAGGCCGGTCACGGCGTCGTTGTTCGGCACGGGCAGCTCGCCGATGAGCCCCGTGCCGAGCTGCAGCACGAGAGAGAGCAGCACGTCGATGCCGTAGGCGGCGAGCATCATGCCGATGCAGCGCAGGATGCTGCCGGCCATCGTGTCAAAGCTGCGGTGCAGGAAGCGCCACATGACGGCGAGCGTGAACACGAGGCCGATGAGGTAATACCAGACGTTGCACGTCACGTCCGACGGCAGCTCGCCGAGCACCGCCATGAGCAGCACGCCGATCGTCAGCGGCAGCACGGCCACGTGGATGGGAAAATAGACCCAGCCCGCGATGCGCGCGCCGCGGGGCATGGGATTGCTCCACTCTGCTTTGGCTCTGCGCATATCAGCCCCTCGCTTTCTGCTGCAGCTCAAAGAGCAGGCGCATGGCCTCGAGCGGCGTGATGGTGTTGAGGTCGATGGCGCGCAGCTGCTCGGCAATGGCGTCTCCGGCGGCGTCGCCGAGCGTCATCTGCGCATCGTCCTGCGCCGGGTGCGCGGGGGCAGCGGGCTGCGCCGCGCCGGACTCCAGCTCGCGCAGGTAGGTCTTGGCCTTGGTGATGATCGTGTCCGGCACACCGGCGAGCTTTGCGACCTCGATGCCGTAGCTGTCGTCGGCCGCGCCCGCGACGATCTTGCGCAAAAACAGCAGCGTGCCGCCCTGCTTTTTGGCCGTGATGTTGTAGTTGCGCACGCCGGGCAGCGTCTGCTCGAGCGCGGTCAGCTCGTGGTAGTGCGTGGCGAACATGGTCTTGGCGCCGAGGCGGCGGGGGTCTGCGCAGTATTCGAGCACCGCGCGCGCGATGGCCATGCCGTCATACGTCGACGTGCCGCGGCCGATCTCGTCGAGGATGAGCAGGCTCTGCGCCGTGGCATGGCGGAGGATGTTGGCCATCTCACTCATCTCGACCATGAAGGTGCTCTGTCCGGCGGCAAGGTCGTCGGACGCGCCGATGCGCGTGAACACGCGGTCGACCACGCCGATGACGGCGCTTTTCGCCGGGACGAACGAGCCCATCTGCGCCATGAGCACGATGAGCGCGGTCTGGCGCATATAGGTGGATTTGCCGGCCATGTTCGGTCCGGTCACGATGGCGACGCGGTCGCCGGCATCGTTGAGAAACGTATCGTTCGGGACAAAGAGGCTGTCCTTTTGCGCCTGCTCGACGACGGGGTGACGCCCCTCGCGGATGTCGAGCGTGCGCGACAGATCCACCTCGGGGCAGACGTAGTTGTTCTTCACGGCGGTCTCGGCCAGCGAGCACAGCGCATCGAGCCGCGCCACGGCGTCCGCCGCCGCCTGCACGCGCGCGACCTCGTCGGCGACGAGCTGGCGCACCTCGTTGAAGAGCTGGTATTCCAGCTCCGCGATGCGCTCGCGCGCCGTCAGGAGCGTGTTCTCGAGCTCCTTGAGCTCGTGCGTGAAATACCGCTCGCTCGACACCAGCGTCTGCTTGCGGATATAGTCCTCCGGCAGCTCGGTGATGCCCGCGCTGTTGGGAATGTCGATATAATAGCCGAAAACCTTGTTGTAGCCGACCTTGAGCTTCTTTGCGCCCGTGCGCTCACGCTCGCGCTGCTCGAGCTCGGCGACGGTCTGCGCGCCGTGATCGCGCACGTTGCGCAGGCGGTCGACCTCCTCGCTGTAGCCGGGGCGGAGGATGCCGCCCTCGCGCACGGAAAACGGCGGCTCGTCGCAGATCGCGCGGTCGATGCGCGTGCAGAGATCGGCGAGCGTGTCCATCTGCGCGATGTCGCGCAGCGCCGCACTGTGCACGTTTTGCAGCAGCGCCGTCAGCTGCGGCAGCTGCGCGCAGCAGAGCGCCAGCGCGTGCAGGTCGCGCCCGTTGGCCGAGCCGTACACCGCGCGCGAGACAAGGCGCTGCATATCGCCGATCTCCCGCAGGCAGCAGATCAGTTCGCTGCGCAGCACGCTCTCGCCCACCAGCTCCTCCACCGCGCCGAGGCGGCGGCGGATCTGCACGGGGCTCAGCAGCGGACGCTCGACCCAGGTGCGCAGCAGGCGGCCGCCCATGGGCGTTTTCGTCTTGTCGAGCACCCAGAGGAGGCTGCCGCGCTTTTCGCCGGAGCGGAGGTTTTCCGTCAGCTCCAGATTGCGGCGTGTGGTGTAGTCGAGCTCCATGTAGTGGTCGTCGCCCAGCAGCTCCAGCCGCCGGATGTGGCCGAGGTCGCACTTTTGCGTCTCGTGCAGGTAGGCCAGCAGCGCGCCGGCCGCGCACACGGCCGCCGGCGCCTCGCCGAGGCCGAGCTCGTCCGTGCTCTGCACGCCGAACTGCTCGCACACGCGCGCAGCCGCCGCCATGTATTCAAACCGGTCGCCGCCCGCCTCGACCAGACTTCCGAGGCGCTTGGTGAGGAAGGTGCGGATGTCGTCATTTTCCGCCGCCGCGTCGGCGCATACGGCCTCGCGCGGGGCAAAGCGCCCGAGCTCGTTGAGGATGTGGCTCACGGCGTCGGCCGGGTAGCTCGCGGCGCAGAATTCCCCCGTCGAGAGGTCGCAGAACGCCGTGCCGCCGGACTGCGCGCTCAGATACACCGCGCCGAGATAGTTCGACTTGTTCTCCTCGAGCATCGACGACTCCGTGACCGTGCCGGGCGTGATGATGCGGATGATGTCCCGCTCGACCAGCCCCTTGGCAAGCGCGGGATCCTCCATCTGCTCACAGATGGCCACCTTGTAGCCCTTGGCGATCAGGCGGCCGATGTACGCCTCGGCCGAGTGGTACGGCACGCCGCACATGGGCGTGCGCTCGGCGGGGTCTTCGACGTTGCGGTCGCGCGTCGTGAGCGTGAGGTCGAGCTCGCGCGCGGCCAGGCGCGCATCGTCGTCGAACATCTCATAAAAATCGCCCAGCCGGAAAAACAGCAGGCAGTCGGGATTGCGCTGCTTGATCTCGTAATATTGCCGCTTCATCGGCGTCAGTTCCGCCATGTCATGCCTCCTCGCCGTAGAGCGCCCAGGTGTTGCTGCCGGTGATCTTCACGTCCACGAACTGCCCGACGAGCGCCTCGTCGCCGCGCATATGCACCAGCCGTCCGCCCTTCGTGCGCGCCGTGAGCGGATAGTCGCCCCGGCCGTCCGCCCCGTCGACGAGCACGCGCTGCACGCTGCCCTCATAGGCGCGGTGCTTGCACTCGGAGATGGCGTTGGCCGATGCGACGAGCGCGTCAAAGCGCACCTGCTTCTGCGCGCGGGTGTAGGGATCGGGCATCTTCGCCGCCGGGGTGCCGACGCGCGGCGAATAGATGAAGGTAAACATCGCGTCATAGCGCACGGTCTCGATGAGCGAGAGCGTGTCGTCAAATTCTTCGTCCGTCTCGCCGGGGAAGCCCACGATGATGTCCGTCGTGAGCACGAGGTCGGGCATATACTGCCGCGCAAGCGCCACCTGCGTCAGATATTTCTCACGCGTGTAGCCGCGGTTCATCGCGTGCAGGACGCGGTCGTTGCCGCTCTGCACGGGCAGATGCATCTGGTGCGCGCACTTTTCGCACTCGGCCATGGCGCGAAAGAGCTTTTCCGTCGCGTCCTTCGGGTGGCTGCTCATGAAGCGGATGACAAAGTCGCCCGGGATGGCGTTGATGCTGCGGATGAGGTCGGCAAAGTCCACGTCCTCGTCGAGGTCGCGGCCGTAGGAATCGACATTCTGACCCAGCAGCGTGATGTCCTTGTATCCCGCCGCAACGAGCTCGCGCGCCTCTTGCACGATCTCCTCCGGGTGGCGGGAGCGCTCGCGCCCGCGCACATACGGCACGATGCAGTAGGTGCAGAAGTTGTTGCACCCGTACATGATCGACAGCCACGCCTTGACGCTGCCGTCGCGCTGCTGCGGAATGCCCTCGGCGACGCTGCCGTCCGCCGGGTCGATGGCGAACACGCGCCGGTGCTCGGTGCAGACGCTGCGCAGCAGCTCCGGGAAGCGCCACAGCTCGTGCGGTCCGAAGACGAGGTCAACGATGCGGTAGGACTTTTTCAGCTTCTCGGCCACGTGCTCCTGCTGCGCCATGCAGCCGCAGACCGCGATGATCTGCTCGGGATTGCGCGCCTTCGTGTGCGTCAGCGCGCCGACGTTGCCGAACACGCGCGTCTCGGCGTGCTCGCGCACGGCGCAGGTGTTCATGACGACGACGTCGGCCGCAAATTCGTCCTGCGTGAAATCAAAGCCCATGGCGCGCAGATAGCCGCGCAGCTTTTCGCTGTCGGCCTCGTTCTGCTGGCAGCCGTAGGTGTCGACCATGGCCAGCGGCTGACGGCCGCCGGCAGAAAAATGCGCGCGCAGCTGCGCGCAGATGTCCAGCTGGCGCTGGATGTCCGATTCGGGGATCTCTACTCTCTGATAGCTCATGCAATGCTCCTGCCTGTCCGGATATATCCGGGTAGAATTTGAAGTGTGATAGAATATTGTAGCATTTCGCGGTGGAATTTTCAATGCCAATCCTTTATAATATACGCGCGGGAAGCTCACTTCCCGCCGACTGTGCACAAAGGAGGGCAAACCATGCCCGATATTCAAATTCTCTCTCCGCATCTTGCGGATCTGATCGCCGCAGGCGAGGTCGTCGAGCGGCCCGCCTCCGTGGTCAAGGAACTGGTGGAAAACGCGTTCGACGCCGGGGCCCGCACCGTAACGGTGGAGCTGCGCGGCGGCGGCGCGACCTACCTGCGCGTGACCGACGACGGCTGCGGCATGACGCCCGAGGACGCGGGCATCGCGTTTTTGCGCCACGCGACGAGCAAGCTGCACGATGCGCAGGGGCTCGAGGCCATCGGTACGATGGGCTTTCGCGGCGAGGCGCTGGCCGCCATCAGCGCCGTGTCGCACATCACGCTCACAACGCGGCGGCGAGGCGCGCCGGGCGGCACGCACATGACGCTCGACGCGGGCGAGATCCAGGATATGTACGAGACCGGCTGCCCCGAGGGCACGACGATGATCGTGCGCGACCTGTTTTACAACACGCCCGCCCGGCGCAAATTCCTCAAGACCGACCGCGCGGAGGGCGCCGCCTGTGCCGCCGCCGCGCTGCGGTGCGCACTCGGCCGTCCGGACGTGTCCGTGCGCTGCATCCGCGACGGGGAGGAGCTGTTTTTCTCCCCCGGCGACAACAAGCTTGACAGCTGCGTATACAGCCTGCTCGGGCGCGAGCTGGTAAAGACGCTCCTGCCCTGTGAGAGCGAGGTCGACGGTGTGCGCGTGCACGGCTTCATCTCCTCGCCCGCTGCCGGGCGCGGCAGCCGCGCGCAGCAGCATTTCTTCTGCAACGGACGGTGGATCAGATCCGCCGCGCTGCAGGCCGCGCTCGAGCAGGCCTACCGCAACACGCTGCTCGTGGGACGCTTTCCCGCGTGCGTGCTGTATGTGGAGCTCAGCTGCGCGGCCGTGGACGTGAACGTCCACCCCGCCAAGAAGACCAGCATGATCATCGAGACCGCCGATGCGACCCCGTTCCAGAACGCACAGGTCTATCTGGCAAAGTTCGCTTTTGCCACCGAGGTGACCTTCACCGCCAAGTATGAGGGCAGCACCGACGGCATGGTGCAGGTCTCCACCCACGCGGCCCGCGGCTTTATCCCCATGATGGAGCTGATCGACCGCGAGAAGGAGCTGGCCCGCCTGAACAAGGAAAAGGCCAAGGCCGAGAAGGAACTGGCCA
>ERZ791645.1953-NODE-1953-length-11433-cov-3.713570_pt1 | contig 11433 bp, 7 predicted proteins | sample MGYA00509939_ERZ791645 | MGnify/ENA primary metagenome ERZ791645 (study PRJEB30046, sample SAMN00715249) | human gut metagenome | study: EMG produced TPA metagenomics assembly of the A metagenome-wide association study of gut microbiota in type 2... | reverse complement strand
CCAAGAAAAAACAGGGATGAACACAGGCAGACCATACATAAGGCAGCATATTTTTTTACCACAGAAGATACCATCTTATTTTCGCCTCCTCTTTAGGAAAAATTCACCGGCAGACAGAAGAAGCAGACAGGCCGGAATCAAAAGGAGTATGGGCGACCGGCTATGCTCAGTGTCGGCGGCATGTGCCAGGGAAGCGGTATCTTCCTTTCCCACAATGGTGTATGTCCCTGTATGGCTGATCTGAAAGGAGGCGGCTTTTGCCGCATCGTCGTAACCGGTCATGGGGATTTCCACGCCGCTTTCATCACAGAGGAACAATGTGCCGGCTGCCGGGTCATTTGGATAGGGCAGCATGACAGAAACATCCGGCAGGGAGTTGAGCACAGTTCCGTTGATGGAAAACGAAAAAGAAAAACCGCCGTCCGTATCCTTTTGGATGATGACTTCAATCTGATCTTCGTTTTGGATGCCCTCCGGCAAGGCGTTTTTTGGTATGCTGATGGTGATTCCCTGTTTGGAAAAGATGGCTCTTTGCTCCCCTGTTTGCAGCATCATCAAAAAGCGTGTGCCGGAAATCCGGTCGGTGGTTTCATCGAAGAACTCTGAAAAAACAGGTTTTTTGGAATCCGCACTTTCCGGGGGAACGCTCATAATGCTTTGCACCGGCTCTTTCCTGTTTTCCGATTCCGGTATAGTCGGTTCATCGGAACCAGCGTCTGGTTCTAATGCTTCCTCTGCATCACCGTTTGTCTGTTTCGATGGGAATTCTTCTTTATCTATGGAATCATCCTTTCCAACCCAGGATGGCTCGGAAGGCTTGTGGGATGGTTCATGATCCGTAGGATCATTTTCTCCGCTGACCGAAGGTGCTTTTTCAGAATCGTTGGAATCTATCCCACCGCCATTTGTTGCAGGCGATCTTGAAGGCTGCGTAGGGGGATTGTCTGTGAAACCGTCATCCTGATCGTCGGTATGTTCGGGAGGCGGCTGAATGATGGTATCAGGTGGATTGCCGCCTGCATCACCTCCGTCCCGGTCGCCATCGTGATACCCTTCAAGGACAATTTCATCTGCGTAGGTAAAGGACAGGATGCCGGTCTGTCCGCCGTCATAATCGACCTGAAGGCGGTAACTGCTGCCCGGCGTCAGCAGACGGGTGGCAATAGAGAGCATTTCCTGACCCACATAAACGCCACTTTCCAGACGGTTCCATGAACCGTTGTTTTCGGACAGCCATACGCTGATCTCATCCAGTTTCCCCGGCGGTGTGACCCAGGGAAAATGAAGGTTTCCTCTGGAAGCCAGAAAGCAGTTAATGTCCGGTCTGCCTGGAGCCTGTACAGAAACAGGAATTGAGATTTCAGGGAAAGCAATTCCCTCTGCAAACGCAGTGTTTTCCGGTGCGGTCAGCTTTCCCATGGCATGGTACAGTCCCACAGTATTCAAATCAATACCAGAAAAATCCCATTCCACCACAGCGGTGTAGCTGGTTCCATTTTCCGCATAGCAATCCAGATAGTAAGGGGAAAAGGCAAACAAATTTTCCAACGCTTCGGTTCCGCTGCCCTGTTGAACCGCAAACGCATCCGTATAAGGATACCATTGCTCTATGGAGGTAATGACAGCAGGCGGCATTTCTTCCACCCGGACGGAAATCTGAAGCTCCTGCAAGACAGCTTCACCAAAGGCATACCCCTCCGGCAGTTCAATCCGGCCTGCTGCGGCATATTCGCCTGGAGTGGTCTGGTCAATGGCCGAAAAATCCCATGCGACAGAAAATGTTTCCTGCCGGATTTCTTCACCTGCTGTTACAGTGGCACAGACGGTTTGATACTGAAGGGCCAGCTGATAAATTTCCTCCAGGTCATCATCAGACGGTGTGGTTCTAAGGGGCAGGGTGAAATCTGGCAGGGAGCGCAGTTCGCCTTCATTTTGTATTTCTGTGACAAAGACGAGGGATACTTCTTCCGGTGCTTCCGGTGTTTCCGGGGTTCCGCTCTTCAGTGTCTCCGAAGCCTCGCTTTCTAAATCCGGCAGAATCTCCGTTCTTTCATCGGCATTGGCTGGGGTTGCAGTTTCAGCGGCAAATGCGGGGATACTGCCGGTGAAGCAGAGAAGGCAGGCCAGACAGCCACCCAGAATACGCCTGTGTATTTCCTTCATTCTCATATGATTCCCCCCATTCCAGAGAAAACATATTGACGGTAGGTTTCCCGCAGCTGTTTTCCATTGCGGAGGGCAATCGGAAGTTCCTCCCCGTTTATCAAACGGAAGGTCTGACTGTCAACCTGGCTGATGTAATCCATGTTGATTAAAATGCCCCGGTAGCAGGGCAAAAAACGCTTGTCCTTCTGCAATGCGGCAGTAACCTCCTGAAAGCCTCCGCTTACCGGTATCACGCGTTCCGCCGTATGAATCCGTGTCATACGGTTTTGATAATCTATGTATAGAATCTTCTCTGTGGGAAGTTCCAGCTTTTGACGGTCAGCCATAACCGAAAGTGTCATCACTTCATAGGGCGGTTTTAGCTGGCACAGCTCCATCGCTTCTTCAAATTCTGCCTGATGGAGCGAAAGCGGCTTCAGCAGATAATAGCTGGCGGACAGGCTGTACCCCATCCGGGCATAATCTTCTGTAATGGTCAGAAAAACGATCTTACAGAGCCTGTTTTTCTGGCGCAGCCTTCTGGCGGCCTCTATTCCATCCATGTTCTCCATATAGATGTCCATAAAGACAAGCTGAAAATTGACCTGGGCGGCAGCTTTCAGAAAATTCTCTCCGTCCTCAAATTCTGTCAGCGTATAGTCCAGCTGATGCTTTTTCATATAATTTTCCAGGCAGGCAGACAGTTCTGCTCTGTCATCTGCTCTGTCATCCACAATCGCAATCTGCATCGTGCCATCTCCTTTGCACAATAATCCAATATTAGTATAACATAAAACCGCAGGAAAAAACTTGCGTCTTAAACAGGAAACCTGCGTCTTAAACAAAGTCGGTTGCATTTCCCTTGACAAGATGCTACTCTAATTATACTACCAGACTTTCCGATGAGAAGGTCTGGTTTTTTAATTTTTCTTTTCAGGAAAGGAGGCCCGGTATGAAAATCGCACTTTGTACGGAGCTGAGAAATGTGGAATGGTTTGAAAGCAGGCTGCGCTCCCTTTTTGATGGGGATGGGCAGCTTGTCATCGACGAGCTATGGAATGAGAAGCAGCTATCTCAGGCACTGCGGCGGAGCCGATATCATGCGGTTGTCATCGCAATGACCGGGGCAAGGGGATTGGAGGCTGCCATTCAGGCAAAGCAGCTGGCACCGGAAGTACCGCTTGTCTGGTGGAGTGATGATGAAAACTTCGCCCTGATCGCGTATCAGCTTCATATTCCGGCATTCCTCTCCATAGATTGTAGTGATCAGGAGCTATATGAGGCGATGGAGTCTATCAGGAAACGGAGGTATGGAAATGCGAATTGCGCTATGCAGCTATAGTCAGAAGGAGAAAGAAACGGCGTTACTGATGAAGCTTGGCAAAGTAGACCGCTTTGACAATGGCGTATTCTGCGTCTATGCCATGCAGCGGGATGGGCCTTATGATGCTGTGGTGGTCATGGAGGACGGAGCCAGGGGGATGAATTTCTGCATGAGCATACGAGGGTACAGCAGGGATGTCCCGCTCCTTTGGATCAGCGATCAGGCAGAATTTGAACCCCAAAGCCGCAGGATGCAGGCGGACACCTTTTTGGTGAAGCCTGTGACGGAATATCAGCTGCGGGAGGCAGTCTCCCGGCTTCTTCAGGGAAAAAGGGAAAGTAATGAATCAGGTGAGGAGGAAACGTATGAATAAAAAATATTACCGGAGAGAACAAAACCGTCACGCTATAAAGAAAATAATGACAACAGGGGGAAATGGATATGAGGTATAAAAAGAAGAAACGGCAGATCGTATCTGCAGCATTGGCGGCAATGATGGCGATGCAGTTATGCATACCGGCTGCAACGTTTGCTGCAGTCCCTACAAAACAGTTGAAAGTGATCACGGGATTTACGGAATTACCGGAGGAGGTCGCGCATATTCAGATCCCTGCGGATGCCGGAGAAAACTTTGAGGATTATCTGAATTTCCCGGAGACGATCGAGGCTTCGGTGGTGGAATATAAGAACGTGGATCATCAGAAAAATAATGCGGATCGCGATAAGGGCGCGGAAGATGAGAAAGCGGCAGCAGACGACAGTGATAAGAAAGAAGACTCGGAAATTGCTACCGACAGCAATGCCGGGGATTTTCTTGAGGATTATGAGTTTGAAGATGAGGAAATCTCAGAAGATATCCCGGTGCTGACGGATATCAGCGTTACTTGGGAGCCGGATGAGAACCGGGAAGATGAAAGTGGTTTCTATTATTATCTTCCGGTTCTTCCGAGAGAGTATATTTTGGCAGAGGGCGTGGAGCTTCCGGAGATCGAGGTCAGCATGGACGGCGGAATCGCTTTGCTGGCATCAACAGATACTTATAATATTGCGGATGGCGGTATCGTCATCAACAGCAACACATTGGAACAGTATAATGATGCGACTATCACGGGAAACAGTACGACCCATGTTATTCAGGTTAGTGGTGTGGAGGCTACAATCACGATTTCGAATCTGGATATCCAGATTCCGATTGACAATAACGCTACGACAGCAAGTAACTGGATACCGGCGATCCGACTGGGAGATGGTGCAAAACTGAATCTGATTCTGGAGGGAACAAATACACTCAAGGGCGGTGATAGGTGTGCGGCTATTGATGTGCCGGAAGGCTGTACCCTGACGATCAGCGGAGAGGGAAGCTTAAAAGCAACCGGTGGAGTAGGCGCCGGAATTGGTGCGTCGAGCATGAGAAAGGGTTCCTTGGGGACGATTGAGATCAACGGAGGCAATATCGAAGCTTATGGCAGCGGGATAGCAGCAGGTATTGGCGGCGGTTTAGAGGGCGGCATCGGTACCATTGTCATCAACGGCGGAACTGTGTATGCCAAGGGCGGACATGGAAACTACTCCATGGATATTAAAAATGTATACGGTGGAGCAGGAATTGGCGGTGGAGCGTACGGCTGCGTGGATCGGATTGAGATCAACGGTGGCAATGTGACAGCCTGTGGAGGATATGTTACGAACGCAGGAAGACACCCCGGAGCCGCAATCGGCACTGGCGGCGGTGGAGCAAAACCGATAGGCGAAGGTAGATACAAGTATGGTGATATTGTGATCAATGGCGGAACGGTTTCAGCCATTGCATATAATAATGAAGTATATGCGATCGGTGTCGCAGAGAAGCCCCGTGTAGATGGTACCTTGGTGGGCTCCATTTCCATCAGTGATCAGGCAGTAGTCAACTTAAATGGTGGTGATTATTTCCCGAAAAGTGAAAATCCCGGACTGAAAAACTATGCCATTCAGGGCACGATTGCGGATGTACGATTCACCGAAAGCACTTATCCGGTGACAATCAGCGTGGGAGGGATTACCTGGAATGCAGGGACGATGAAGGTGAGCGATTATCAAGGTACACTTAAGGCATCCAATTATCTGAAGCCATTAACGCCAGGGACACCGGTAACGGTAACGGTGACGGTTGGAGACTATGTTTATCGGATGGAAGCTGACGTTGCTGACATTGATGATAAGAATGCAACGATCACCTTGAAGGCCGCAGCTCCTCTTTATGAGACAAGATTAAAATTTATTTCCACGGCGATCACGAGCGATCAGATATTACAGGCAACCGATATCACGGTCAAGCAGAATGGTGAACCGTTGATCAATCAAAAAGGTCAAAGTGCAGCTATGGTCATTCCTTCCATGCAGATTTCGTATGATGAAGTGAACACGGGACATTTGATGGTATATCTGCCGGAAAATAAGAATAAAACAGAGATTTCGGTGACGGTACCGGGCTTAAATGACGGCAATCCGATCACAGTATCAGATAAGACGATTTCGACAACAACACCAAATGAAATTACGATGTTTAATCCTGATACCGCTTGTAGTCATGAGCACTATAATGCAGATGGATTTTGTGAAGCATGTGGTGCATATCAGGAGCCCAAAAATTGGAAGGGATATTATGAGATTTATAATGCCGGTCAGCTTTTCTGGTTTGCAAAGCAGTTTAATGATGGTAAAATCCCTAATACGAGCAATCTGAAGCTGATGAAGGATATTAAGATCCCGGACGGACATGACTGGACAAGCATTGGAGACATGGATGGTAAGCGTTTCCAGGGGAATATTGAGGGAAATTACCATGTAATTTCCGGACTGCGACCTGCTGATGACAGTACAAGTTTTAAGCGGGGACTGGTGGCAAAGATTACACATGGGAGTGTACAAAATATAGGGCTGGTGTTGGAAGGTAATTGGACTTGCGGGTTGTGTCGTACCGCTATGTATGATATCAATATTCAGAATTGTTTTGTAGTAGGAACAAATTTTTTAAATAGTTGTTCAAACGGAACGGTGACTAATTGCTTGGCTGTATCAGGAAAACTGGAAGGAACTGCGTCCTCGGTAAGTAATAGAGCTACTTTTACGAACTGTTATGAGACATCAAAGGGTAGCAATAGTTCTCGGGGTGAAATTACTACTATAGATAGTGAAGAAAAACTGAAATCCGGAGAAATTGCCTATAAATTAAACGGTGATCGATCAGATGGTACGTGGGGACAGGTGATCGGAACGGAGGATTACCCGCATTTCCGCAAGTACAGTAAGACGGTATATTATGATCAAGCTACTCAGACATATTCTAATAATAAGGCGGCAAGTATCACTTCCGCAGCTGTCACGGATATTAAGACGATTTCTGACACAAAAGCGACTGCTACACTTAAGGCAACAGGAACTCCCGGAGCAGAGGTTAAGTTTTTATTAACCTCCGGCGAGGATGAGCGGACAGGGACATTAGATGATATGTTCTCGAAAGGAACGCCACTTAAGGAAAGTTCTTCCGGAAACTATGAGTATACTATTACGGATTTAGCTCCAGACAAAGAATATCATGTCAGACTGATGATTAAAAAGGATGGTAAGTTATCTCTTGATGTAACCTATGTAAATTTCCAGACAGAAAAAATGCGGCAGGAGGCACCTAAGGCTGCTGATGTTTCTATCAATTACGAACAGGAGACTTTAGAGAATAAAGCTTCCTGCGATCTGGAGTATGCTGCTTCTAAGGATGCACAGTCATGGACAACTATAAGACAGGGTGGTAAGGTTCGTCTGACAGGGCTGCTGAATAACATTCGTGAAAATGGTGGGTCTGTACCAGTCTATATTCGCAAGAAAGCATCCTCGTCCATGTCAGCCAGTGAAGCGGTTTTGGTGGCGGATTTGCAAACACAGGCGATTCCGGAAGAATCGAACAAGCCGAATATTGATTATGGGAAGGAAAAAATCACAATTTCCTCATCTTTACAGTATGTGATTGTAAACGGAACCAATACCTCTCCAAACTGGACATCTGCAAAAATGGGCAGTGAATCAGGAATTTCGATTACAGACATCATTTCTTCCGATCATGAGAGTACGGTTTATTATCGGTATGCTGCAAGCAACACAGATAAGAAATTTGCCGGAAAACCCGAAAGTATCACGATTCTTAAAAGAACGGCAGCACCGGCTGCAATAACTGAGAATGAGGTGGATATAACCGGTACGACGATTACCATAAACAGAACGAATCCGGAAAATGACATTGAGTATGGATACCGTGATGCAGATTCAGACGGAGCATTTACATGGATTGACGGTACGAAAATTCAGGGATTATATCCGGCACATGGATATCAGGTAACCGGCAGAATAAAGGCGAAAGAGAATGCATTTGCTTCTGAGAGAACGGAACCGCTTAATGTGTCTACCAAGGATACACTGAGAATTGTAGGAAACGGAACACAAAAGTGGGATGCAAAGGGGACTTATGGGGTTTCACTTGCTCAGATTCCGGTTTCCCTGGCTCCTGGTTATGGTGTGTATAATGGTGCAAATCAACTGGTCGCCGGAACCTGGAGCTGGGAACCGGAAAATAGTAGTTCAGCATCTGGTATTTATCCGAAGGTAAAAGATAACAAGGCTTATACCGTGAAATTTACACCGACAGATGCAAGTGCTTCATACGATAGGACATTAACAGATTCCGTGGTACCGGAAATTTCTAAGTACCCACTGAAATTTTCAGTTGCGGTAAAAGATAAGACCTATGATGGCACGACAAACGCGGACATCTCCAGCGTGACCTTCGAGGGTAGTGTAATCTTGCAGAAGGACAAGGACTACACCGTGACCGCCAGCTTTGACGATGCCAGTGTGGGCAACGGCAAGAACATCACTGCCACAGTGACCCTGATGGGGCAGGCCGCGAAGAATTACGCCCTGAAGCAGAGCAGCGTCACCACGACTGGCAACATCACCAAGGCCGCTGCACCTGACTTTACTAAGGAAACCGCGCTGACCATTGTAAACGGCCACGAAAAGACCTACACTGTGACGCTCCCCACTCTGCCTGTGCCGGAGGCTCCCAAGGAGTACGGCACAGTGACCTACGGCGCACCAACGGTCAACTTGTCCAGCACCTATTACGCCGACGGTGCGAAGGTGGAAGATGGCAAGCTGATCCTGCCGATTCAGAAAAATGACGTGAAAACCACCGGCTCTGTGGGCACAGTGACCGTAGTAATCAAGAGTACAAACTATGAGGACATCACTCTGACCGTCAATGTCAATGCGACCGACAAGTTTGTCCCTACTGTTACGGCACCTACGGCAAACGCCCTGACCTACAATGGTACAGAACAGGCGCTGGTTACAGCAGGCAAGACCACTGGCGGCACGATGCTCTACCGGCTTGACAATTCTGAGTGGAGCGAGCAGATCCCCACAGCGAAAAACGTGGGGAAATACACCGTTTGGTATAAGGTGCAGGGAAACGCAGAGTACGCAGATGTGGCAGAACAAAGCTTGACTGTGACCGTTTCCGATCGGCCTTCCGGCGGCGGAGCATCCGGTGGTGGCGGCGGTGGCGCAGCCCCGGCTCCGACACCGGATGATGCGGATGTCATCACAGTCAAAGAAGACACGAAGGACAATACGACCTCCAAGCCGGGTGCGGAAACCGACACAACTACAACAACCAAGACGACCGTCAAGCATACGACGACCGAAATGACCAAGAACGAGCAGGGTCAGGATGTTTCCAAGACCACAGCCAGCGTTTCCAAAGACCTCGGTGACAAACTGCTCGATCAGGCGGTTTCCAATAAGTCCGATATGATCGAGATCACTGTGAAGTCCAGTGACGCGAATAACGGTAGCGGCGCAGGCAGCACAGGCGCGGCGGACAGCGTGAAAGCAACCGAAGTCGAGCTGCCAAAGGCGACCGTCAACGCGATCGCCAAGGACACGAACGCCGACCTTGTCATCAAGACCGACAACGGCGAAGTCGTCCTCGACAACAAGACCTTAGAAACGATTGCAGGCGCAGCCAAGGGTGACACCGTAACCATCGTGGTGGGCGAAAACACCCAGCTCAAGGAAACGCAGAAACCGGCGGAGAAGATCGTCGGCAAGAACGGCACGATCTTCGACCTTGCCGCGAAGATTGGCGAAAAACACCTGCATCAATTTGAAGGCGGCAAGGCTTATGTGATTCTGCCGATGCCGGATAAGCTCAAAGGCAAAGACATCCTCGTGATCTACATCGACGACAACGGCCTCTGCAAGATCCTGAACCACAGCGTAGTGAAGATCGGCGCAGAATATTACATTCGCTTCACGACGCCCCACTTCTCGACTTTCGCAGTCGTCGACAAAGACGAAGCAGAGGGGTTCATTAAAGAACAGAACGCCGCCCACGTCAAAGAACTGATGCAGAGCGCGAAGTTCAAAGTGACCACCACTAAGACGAGCAAGAAATCCGTCAAGGTACAGGTCGCAGCCAAGAGCAGCAAGACCATGATCTCCGACATCAAGTCGCTGGGCTACACGGTCAAGTACCAGTTCTATCGCTCGACGAAGAAGGACGCAGGCTACAAGCTGCGCAAGACAAGCAGCAAGAACAGCTTTATCAGCACCAAGGGCGCGAAGGGCAGAAAATATTACTACAAAGCCCGCGTGTTGGTCTATGACGGAAGCGAACTTGTGGCTAAGAGTGCACTCAAGCAGTGCAGCTATGGCGCAAGACGTTAATGCAAAACTGATTTTTTGCTAACAGAATATAGAATTTTTACTTAGGGCTGACTGTAACAGGTCAGCCCTATTTCTTTGATGTAACAATACTGATAATAACGATACTGATTATAGTGATACTGATCTTATCCTTTCCTATCCGGAATGGAACAGGAATGATACTTATACTTATAAATATGGACTGGCAGTCCTGCAATGGACCCCGAAAGAATCCTGACGCAGGCATAGACTGCAGTCATTTGCATGGCACTTCGTTCATTGACGGCTTTGTCAGAGTTGCTTCCACCAAAGAGAAAACGATAGGCGCTGCCATTGGTGCTGTTGGTGGGCTTGTCTCTGGAATGAAATAGCCCCGATAAAAATCCCATAAATATTCCTTTCTGCCTTAAGAGGCGTATAAAATTCAAAGTTACGTCACAAAATAATTTGCGCAAATGCTTGCAATTGCAAGCAAAAGCGAACATAATAAAGAAAAGGGAGGCGATACTATGGCAAATACATCCGCTGTTTATGCAAGAATAGATACGAATCTCAAGGACAATGCTGAGAGTATTCTTTCTCAGCTTGGCATTTCTCCATCCAGTGCAATTCAGATGCTTTATAGCCAGATCGTACTGAAAAAAGGTATGCCGTTTGAATTGAAACTTCCTTCTTCTAAGCCATTAGCTGTTGGTGCAATGACCAGAGAAGAACTTGATGCAGAACTCCAGAAGGGTGTTGATTCCATCAAAGAAGGAAAGGTATATTCTGCAGATGAAGTCGACGCGGTACTTGCAAAGGAGTTTGGCATATGACGGATAGCTATAATGTCGGCTATTCTGTAGATGCACTTGGTGATTTACGTAAAATCTATTCGTATATTGCGAATGAACTTCTTGTTCCGGAGACAGCCGCAGCTCAGCTGGGGCGCATACGAAAGGAAGTTCGTTCATTGGATTTTATGCCAGCTCGTTATACGTTAGTTGAATGGGAGCCTTGGCATTCGATGAAAATGCATCAGCTTCCGGTAGACAACTTTATTGTGTATTATCTTGTCGATGATAAAGAGAGGACAGTTCTGCTTCTGGGCAAGTAGCTCAGTATTGCCTGGATCCAGTTTCAGGAGCTTCTCGACATCCTTGAGCTGACTCTGCGTATTCTTGATTTCTGAATTGACACCCTTTAAGGCTGTCTGTAGTTTGGTGGTATCGCCGCCGATCTCGACC
>ERZ791645.1951-NODE-1951-length-11438-cov-2.977774_pt1 | contig 11438 bp, 17 predicted proteins | sample MGYA00509939_ERZ791645 | MGnify/ENA primary metagenome ERZ791645 (study PRJEB30046, sample SAMN00715249) | human gut metagenome | study: EMG produced TPA metagenomics assembly of the A metagenome-wide association study of gut microbiota in type 2... | reverse complement strand
GCGTTTCAACGAGGATATGATGAGTCTGAACTATGAGCCTGCCCACTTGAAACAAGCGGAAAACAAGCTGACCGAACTCTTTGACAAGCAAGAAAAGACCGTTCTCTTTGTCAGTACAGGCAAAGATATGGGAGATGCCACGGGACAATACGCCGAAACAAACCGGCTGCTCTCCCAATTGAAAGAAGAGGGAAAAATAAAAGATTATGCCTCTGCCGGGATCAACTGCGTACGGTATAAAGATGGCAAGCAGGTCAACATAAAATCCTATGCCAGAATGGCGCTCAAGACGGCAGGTCTTAGAGCATACCTTACAGGAGAGGGAGCCAAGAGGCAGGAGTGGGGCATACATACTGTTATCATTAATAAGCGCGGAAATCCTTGTCCGTTATGCCTGCCCTGGGTAGGCAGGGTGATGATTGATGATGTGTGGTCCGGAGGCACGGCAGCAGAAGCAAAGAAAATGGGGTACCCATTGATCAGCCAAGCGATGAACGCAGGGCTCTACCATTGAATGTTGAGTTTGGGTGGTAGTAAAACAGTGTGAACTGCAATACAAAGCAGGTGTACATGACACAATAAATAATAGTTATGTGCTAACGGGGAACGGAGTAATCCCAATCCCGTGCTAAGAATCTTAAATAATTTACTTGACTTTTGTGGGAACATAATATATGATTTATGTGGGAACAAAAGTGAGGTGATGACATGAGTCCGCGAACTGGAAGACCAACAAACAATCCTAAAACGATGGAAATTAAAGTAAGGGCAACAAAGCAAGACAGAGAAAAATTACTTTACTGTTGCAAAAAAACGGGTAAATCTCAATATGAAATTGTGATGGAAGGGATTGATAAGGTATACCAGCAAATAAAAAAATAGAAGTTCGCCCACCTACCAAGTAAAACGAACTTCTAAGAACTGAGGAAACTCCTCTATGAAATATTTTATCATAGGTTGGACTTTCCTTCAATAATAAAAATGAAGGAGATTTTAATATGATTAAAAATGTTGGAAAAATAATAAGAAACTCTATAGGAAAAATTAATCCTCGATATGACATGTGTGCTTCAGATGTAAGGGCCATTGAGGAGATGAGCTATAACGAATATGATTTTATAGTAAACGGTTTCCGATTTGGATATATTCAGGGCATGAAAGCTGCAAAGGCAGAAATGAAAAAAGGCGGTGTGGCTAATGTCTAAAGAGGAGGTATGGAAAGACGTCGTTGGATATGAGGGAGTATATCAGGTAAGTGATTTTGGTAGAGTAAAAAGAATAGGAAAGTACAGAAATCAAACGACAGAATGGGAAAGTAATAAAATACTAAAGCCTGGAAAGAAAAACAATGGTTATTTGTTTTGTCAATTAAGTATGAATAATGAAACAACCCCTAAAATGGTCCACAGGTTGGTGGCAGAAGCTTTTATACCGAATGTAGACAATAAGGCAACGGTAAATCATATTGATGGAAATAAGGAAAATAATAGAGTTGAAAATTTGGAATGGGCAACATATAGAGAAAATAATATGCATAGCCTGCATGTGTTACAAGACTACAATGAGGGTGATCGTAGAAATGGAGGTTTAAGCAAAAAGGTAATGCAATACGATTTAGACGGAAATTTTATAAAAGAGTATCCGTCATATCGTGAAGCAAAAAGACAGACAGGGATTGAAGCTATTGACGTTGTGTGTCGCGGCGCACGTCAAAAAGGAAGAAAACAGATTACTGCCGGAGGATATCTTTGGAAGTATAAAGAGGATATTATTTAAGATTAAAGTGTAGAGACTATTCCGAAAGGAAGTAGGGTGGAGATGTACCACTCGAAGCGCACTGGGTAGGAGGGAACCGAAAAGTTCCCTTTTGCTATGAGATAGTCCGAGATAAGAGTAGCCAAACTGCCGAGATTCCCATACGACATACTTTCCGGGGATATCCACACCTCCGGATAAGAAGTGGAAGAAATCAGAGCTTGCAGCTGTAGAGAAGAATGTAAAACAGGAAGCCCGACGGCAATATGCCGAGAGACAGGAGGAGAAGTTTGATCGCCTGGAACGGTGTGCGATGGATCCGGAGAATAAACGGGTGTATGCTGCAAGGAGAGAGGAGTGGAGTAATAAAAAAGAAAAAACAAAATTAATTGAACCAAATATTGAAAACATCACTGTTTCTGGTACAATAAAAATGGATTTACAAATGTTTGCCAAAATTCCGGAAGAGAAGTTCACGAAATATGCGCTAAACTTTTCAAAAGCACCAGATAAAGCCACTGCTTTTCAAAAAGCACTTGGTTATACAAAAGATAATGCGTCGGATTTAATCGAGAATATTAAAGAGAACATTGACGAAAGCAAGTTTGTTGAAAAAGGCGATAATGGATTTGGTATGAGATACGAATATGTGATGAAATTGAAAGGACCTAATGGAAAAGAAGCTAATGTTTTAACCAGTTGGATTCAGGACAATGATGAAAAACGTCTTACAAGCGTATATGTTACACATAAGGAGGCGACGAAATGAAGATAGAACAATATGATAGTGTTTATTTGAAAGATGGTAGACAGGCAACGATTGTGGAAAAATTAGACGAAACACATTTTATTGCAGATGTAGGAAGTTCTCCGGAAGATTGGGAAACGATTGATATATCTATAGGTGATATAAGTGACAGAAAGGGATAAAATGACTCAAAAACATAAGGAAGCCAGCATGAAATTTATTGAGCATTTTGGGTATTATCCCAATCATCCCAATGCTATAGATTTTGATCAGGATGCCTATGCAGAGGAACTATTAAAATGTGTTGCCGATGATTTTGATTACACAATAAAGAAATATGGTACGGTGCCAAAAACAGAGCAGCCTGAACCAGAAATAATTTGGGATTAAATACCACCAGTCAGAAATGATGCGGTGGTATTTTTATATCCAGAGAGGAGAGTATCATGGAAGATTTTCGCATAATCTACAAAATTCTTCGAATCCTGCAGAAAGCAATGGATCTGGAAGAGTTTGATTCAGAGGAATTGTCAGCGAAAGCGTTAGGATTAACGGTACCGAAATGGAGCAGACTGATGGCAATGCTGTTGAAGGAGGGTTACATATCCGGAGGACAGACCTGGAATGCTATGGACTGTGGTTATCCTAAGGTAGCTCTGAACCGGCCGGAGCTGACGATGAAAGGATTAGAGTACCTGGAGGAAAACAGACTGATGAAAAAGGCAGCAGGACTGGCCAAAGGAATTATAGGAACAGCCCTGTAGCAAGGAGGTGATCCAATATCTCCCAACTGTGGGTAAAACAGTATACGACATCCGAAAGGGTGTTTTTTTATTGCAATTTTATATTGCAACTCTGCCCGAAGGCGAACCGAACACTTTGTTCGGGGATAAACTACGAGGAGACACCTGAGAACAAAACTGAGTGAGACACACGTAAAACTGGATGGGGAGACACCCCTACAACTGAAAGGAGCAATAAATTATGAGAAAGAACATGTTACCAATGAATCTGCAGCTTTTTGCTGATCCGGAACCAAGTGGTCAGAATGCCGGCGGACAGCCGGAGCCGAACGGCACACCGACACCGCAGGCGGGGCAGCAGGAACCGCCAAAGACACCGGAGATTGATTATGAGAAGCTTGCAAGCGTGATCGAAGGAAAAAAGTCAGTTGCAGAGGATACCGTGCTGAAGAATTACTTCAAGAAGCAGGGATTGAGTAAGGAAGAAATGGACAGTGCCATTGGTGCATACAAGAAGCAGAAACAGGAATCCGAACCGGATCCGACTGCCTTACAGGCACAGGTGGTACAGGCACAGCAGTTGGCAGTTGCGTCTGAGATTGAGAAGGAGGGCGTGCTGATCGGCGTGGAGATGGGGCTTGATGTGAAAACAATTCCGTATGTGATGAAGCTGGTGGATACATCTGCAGCGGTGGCAGACGGTAAGGTGGACACAGATAAACTCAAGGAAGCAATCAACAAGGTACTGGAGGATGTTCCGGCGCTTAAGCAGGGAAAGTTGGAGGGGCAGTCCAAGGGATTTGTACAGGTAGGAGCCGGACAGACCGGCAGCCAGACAAGCACCGCAGGGCAGCAGTCGGCTACTCCGGTGATCCCGACAAAACGTTGGAATCGTTTTAATTAAAAAGAAAGGTGAAATAAGGTGATAATATGGCATTAAATTATGCAGAACAGTGGAGTCCGGAATTATTGGAGATCCTGATGCAGGGAACATTGACTTCCCCGTTTGTAACAAGCAACGTAAAATGGCTGGATGCAAAGACTTTTCATTTTACTCAGATGAGCGTGAGTGGTTATAAGAACCATGCTCGTAATGGTGGCTGGAATCGTGGAAATTACGCTCAGACAGATGTAGCGTACACGGTAGAACATGATCGAGATGTATCTTTTCTGGTGGACAAGGCAGATGTGGATGAGACCAATGAGACAGCGTCCATCCAGAATATCAGCAGAGTCTTTGAACAGACACAGGTGGTACCGGAGACGGATGCACTGTTTTTCTCAAAGGTGGCAAAGAAAGCGCAGGAGACGGATGGATATCATTCATCCACGGCGACATCTGCGTATACCAAGGCGAAGGTCTTTGGCATGCTTAAGGATATTCTGGCAAAGGGTAAGCTTCGCCGTTATAAGGCGAATGGTGCTCTGATCATGTATGTCCGCAGCGAGATCATGGATGCTCTGGAACAGTCTACGGAGTTTACCCGTAAGATTGAGATGACTCAGATCGCAGAGGGCGGCATGGGAATTGAGACCCGTGTAACTGAAATTGACGGTGTGCCGATCATGGAGGTCGTAGATGATGAGAGATTCTATGATGCCTTTGACTGGGATGCGGAAGCTGGTGGATTTGCTCCGCTGAAGAAGGTGGCAGCAGACAGCAGCCACGGAGTAGAAGCCGTGACAGGTGCGCATAAGATCAATGTGCTGGTAGCATGCGGACAGACCTGTAAGACGGTACCGAAGATCTCCAGCATTTATTATTTCGCACCGGGAGCCCATACAGAGGGAGATGGATATCTGTATCAGAACCGTTCCCTGTCGGATGTATTTGTGTTCCCGAATGGCAAAGATGGCAAGATCGATTCTATCTTTGCAGATGTGGATACCACTGAGTATACCGCCTAGGAGGGATGCGGATGTATGCCGATAAGGAATACTACACGGAAACCTATGGTGGATCTTTGATCGGAGAGAAAGAACTGACACGACTGTTAGAGAAAGCCAGCCGGCAGATCGATACGTTGACATTCTGCAGAATCCGTGAGATTGGTTTCGACCGTCTCACGGCATTCCAGCAGGATCAGATTCAGTATGTGACCTGCATGCTGGCTGATTTTATCTATGAGAATCAGGATGAGCTGGAGTCTATGTTGTCATCCTATGGAATCAATGGCGTGTCCATGACCTTCTCAAGTGGAGTCAATGTCACGAAGGTGCAGGGCGTTGTGATCCGAACCGACATTTATGCGGAGCTGGAAAAGACAGGACTGTGCTGCAGGATGATTTAGGAGGTGGCAGTGTGCGTTATCCGTGTCTGGTAAAGAAGCGTCAGTGTAAGACACCGGTAAAAGTATCTCTGGAGCAGGAGGAGCTTAGCGTGTACGGAGAGCCGGTAATAGCAAAGGAGATTGAAACAACATGTAACTATCAGGACAGCGCAAAGACGGTGCTGACAGCAGAGAAAAAGCTGATCCAGTTGTCGGGGGTGGTTTTATTTCCGGGAGATATCGCTCCGGATCTGCCGAATCTCAGTGGAGGAACCATTGAGATAAACGGGGAGAAGAGGAGAATATTCCAGGGAAGAAAAGCCAGAAACCCGGATGGAACAGTAAATTACAGTGAATTGGATGTGATGTAATGGCAGTGAATTCAACGATCAAGATCGATCAGGGCAAAATAAGGAAGCTGACAAGGGCAAGCATCAGGGCTCTGGAAAAGACCGCAGGGGCGGTTCATACAGAGATCGTGCAGGCACAGGTTATGCCGAGGGATACAGGAGCATTGCAGAATGAAAGCACATTTGTGGATTACAGTGACAGCAGTCAGGGAAGCTGCTCTATCGTATCAGATACACCATATGCCAGACGCTTGTATTATCATCCGGAATATCAATTCTCAAAGGATGAGAACCCGAATGCAAGAGGCAAGTGGTATGAACCGTGGATGAAGGGCGGGGAACACGAGACATTTGCAAGAGATACTTTTAAGAAGAATTACAAAAAGGAGGCGGGCTTATGGTGAACTTGGCAGATATCAGAGATTATGTGGCAAAGCTCGGTATTGTAAAAAATGAACGCTGCTACATGGGGAAGATAGACACAAAGCACGAAGAAAGCATCGGCTGTTATCATCTTCGCAGGAGTGGATCGCCTCGCATCCCACTGGGAGGACAGGAGAACATGACGTTCGATGTACTCCCGGTATCCTTTTTGATTCATTGGAACAAAAACGCTGCACAGACAGATCAGAAGGCTAATGAGCTGTATCGGATCCTGCGGGATCTGAGAGATGTAACCGTAAACAATAAGCAGATAAAATTTTGTATCATGCAGGTACCGTATCCGCAGGATGTTGGAACAGACAAATCGGGTATTTTTGAGATGGTCATTGAAACAGAGTTTTACTGCAGCAAAGAAGTGAAGGAGGAGAAATAATCATGGCAGCAAAAGAAGGAGTATTTCCTTGTTATGAAAACCAGTTTCATGTAGGAGCTACGAAGGCGGATAAAGCGACTATTGCGGAATGCGAAAGCTTCTCGGTATCTATCGACAATGGCGTCGAGACCTGGAACTCATTTACACAGGAGGGATGGCAGAGTGCATTACAGACGGCAAAAGCAATCACTATTTCGGTCAGCGGAAAACGTTGCATTGGCGATACCGGTAACGATCTGGTTGCAGGCAAGTGGCTGGCAAATGGTCAGGATGCATACGTTTACTTTGACTGGACATTCCCGGATGGTACGGTAGTTGCATGGGATAAGGCGGTTATCAATGTAACGAATGTCAATGGCGGAGATTCTACGAATGTGGCTCCGCTGGAGTTTGATATTGTATCGAATGGCAAGCCGACAGTCACGAATCCCAGTTGAAGCGGCGCAGGAGGCGTCGCTGGCGAATCAGGCAGTCGTAGCTGACGAAAGTGAACCGGCTGCAAAATCAAAGAAATAGAAGATGATGAGGAGCTGATCTGCCAAGCAAACGGCAGCAGCTCCTTTTGTATTGCCGAAAGGCGGAACGGAGGAAGAACATGGCAAAGGTTATTGATATTACGGATAAGTTAAATTTTGAGGAAAGTCCTGCAATCACGATTAAAGGGCAGGTATATAAAGTGAACGATTCTGCAGAAACAATGCTGAAGCTGATGGGATTATTTGATGACAGACCAGAGGCAGAAGCGGTGCCGGCAGCCTATGAGCTGCTCTTCTCGGAAGAGGACAGGGAGAGATTAAAGGGTCTGAATCTGAATTTCAAGGATTTCATGACTTTGATTGAGGAGGCAATGGATCTGGTTCGTGGAGGGGATGATGATACTCCCAGCGGGGAGTAGCGAGAGCTACTATGATCTGTTCGAGGACTGGGACCTGATCGTATCCAGTGTTCTGGAACAATATGGCATCCGTATTTATTCAGCGGAGTTTAAGGGGATGAAATGGCTGGAGTTTTCTGCTTTGATCTCCGGTATTGGTCCGGACACAGCCCTGGGAAGAGTTGTGGCAATCCGTGCTGAGACGGACAAGGAAGTGATTAAGCATTTTTCAGATGATCAGAGACGGATCTGGAGAGAATGGAGAAACAAGTCCGCAAAGCAGAAAAGTCCGGAAGAGGTCCAGAATTACCTCGAGATGTTTAAGGCAGCATTTGTCAGAATGGCAGGTGATAGTGGTGGATAAGAAAAAACAGAAGAAAGTGAGATGTCCATACTGCGGATATGAGCTTCCGATATTTTATTCATCGAAATCAGAAGCCAGAGATATCTATACGGTATGCAAAGGGAGAAACTGTAAAAAGAAATTTAAAATAACGTTGGTCAAGTAGATGCCATTATGAGCCGATGACCGCGCACTAGGAGGTGAGCGCATTGGCTGATGGTCAGAGTGTTGGTAAAATTCATCTTGATCTTGGAATTAACAGCAAAAATTTCAGCAAATCCATGTCCGGAATAGAGGGTATGGCAAAAAAGGCGGCGAAAACTCTGGCCGCTACGTTTGCAGTAAAGGGAATTACAGATTTTGGAAAGCAGTGTTTGGATCTCGGTTCTGATCTGACCGAGGTGCAGAACGTAGTCGATTCGGCATTTGGTCCGAAGGTATCTAAAAAAGTAGATAGTTTTGCAAAGGATGCTGCGACCTCTTTTGGTTTATCGGAGACGATGGCTAAGAGGTATGCGGGTACCTTCGGAGCTATGGCTACTGCGTTTGGATTTTCTCAGGATCAGGCAGCGGACATGTCTACGCAGCTTACCGGGCTGGCAGGAGATGTTGCATCCTTTTACAATATATCGCAGGATGAGGCATATACAAAGCTGAAATCCGTGTTTACCGGCGAGACGGAGTCGTTAAAAGATCTCGGAGTTGTTATGACGCAGACAGCGCTTGACAGCTACGCTATGGCGAACGGCTTTGGCAAAACGACAGATAAGATGACTGAAGCAGAGAAGGTGGCTCTGCGATACAAGTTCGTACAGGATCAGCTTAGCATTGCATCCGGAGACTTTGCAAAGACATCCGGGTCGTGGGCGAACCAGATGCGTATTCTGTCTCTGCAGTTCGATTCGTTAAAAGCATCTATCGGGCAGGGACTGATCAATCTGTTTACGCCGATCATTCAAAAGGTCAATGCCTTGATGAAGAAAATGGTCGGGCTGGCATCGATTTTCAAACAGTTTACCGAAATGCTCACTGGGAACAAGAGCAAAGATGATGGTATCGCAGCTACGGCAAATATGGCAGCAGATGCAGACAGCAATATGTCGGGAGCATCTTCTTCAGCGGCGGATCTGGCAAAGAATACCACGGCAGCAGGAAAGGCTGCGAAGAAAGCAAAGAAGGACATGTTTGGTCTGGCCTCTTGGGACGAGCTTTCCAATAATTCTTCTTCAAAGGATTCTGATTCAGGAAGCACAAGTGCAGGAAGCGGAACGGGAGCGGTAGGAGGGAGTAATGTTGCAGCGGGTTCCAATGTTCTGGATAAGGCAGGAGAAAGCGCCGGAAAACTGTCAGGCATACTGGGGAAGGTAAAGGAAGAATTTGTTGATCTTGCCAAGAGATTTGCAGCCGGTTTTCAGCTAGGGCTTGGAAATACGAAACAGGTATTTCAGAGCATTAAGGACGAAATTCGTTCTATCGGTCAGTCATTGATAGATATATTTACGGATCGATCTGTAATCGATGCCGTAAAAAAGTGTGCTGAAAAGATAGCAACGGCACTTGGAAAGATTGCTGGAAGCGTTGCAAGCGTTGGTCTCACGTTGGCGGACCTGCTGGTGGGAAGCTTCGCAAAGTATCTGGAACAGCATAAGAAGGACCTGGTCAAGCATCTGGTGAACCTGTTCGATATTACAGGGCAAATTGCGGAAATTGTTGGAAACTTCGCTGTGGTAGTAGCGGATATTGCAGCAGTATTTCGTTCGGATGAAGCCAAACAGATCGGTGCAAATCTGCTTAATATTTTTGTAGAAACGAAGCTTAATGTGCTTACGCTGATGGCGAAAGTGGGTAGAGATATCATTGACACCCTGACCGCACCGATTATAGAGAACAAGGATAAGATCAAAGAAGTTTTAACAAATGTAATTAAATCCGTGTCATCGATAATTGGCACAATATCAGATGTTGTGACTAATACATGGGACAAGATTCAGAATGTATATGATCAGCACATTCATCCGCTGTTTGAAACAATAAAGGAAGCATTGTCAACATGGGTTGGAACAATTTTAGATGGCTACAATAAACATATTGTTCCTGTTTTAGATCAATTTGCGAAGAAGTTTAAAGATGTTGTTGAAAAATATGTTCAGCCAGCGATTGATGCTGTATTGGATGCTGTTGGGAATCTTGCTGACATGCTCTCCAGCGTACTAAATAAAGTACTGAAGCCGCTTATTAACTGGGTAATTGCAAATATCATTCCTGTTTTGGCGAAAAACTTCCAGAAAGCCGGAAATATTATACTTGCAGCGATGAAAGGTGTGTCACAGATCATACAGGGAGTTTCGGAAGTGTTTTCCGGAATCTGTAAGATTATCAAAGGTATCGTTGACGGTAAATGGAAAACGGTCTGGGAAGGAGTGAAGGACATTGTCGGGGGTGTTCTCACTGCGATCCAGGGACAGTTTACCGCTGGATGGACAGCTATTAAAACAACATTCCGACCGGCGGCAGTCTTCTTTGAAACGATAGCGTCTGCAATTAAGGGAGCCTTCCAGGGGATTGGAGAGTGGTTCAAAAATACCTTTAGCGGAGCAAGCGATAAGTTGAAAAGTGGCTTTTCGGGAGTGAAGTCGTTCTTCAGCGATAAAAGCAAAGAGGTTAAAGATGCTTTTACAGGTATTCCGGATTGGTTTAAAACAAAATTCGCAAGTGCATACGATAAAGCCAGCGGAGCTTTCGCAAAAGCAAAAGATAATTTTAAAGCGATCAGAGATAATATCAAGGCGCCGTTTGGAGGAATAGCAGATTGGTTTGAATCGACATTCAAAGGTGCTTGGGAAAAAGTCAAGGACGTATTTTCTTCAAGAGGAAAGATCTTTGCCGGAATTAAAGAGGGAATGGAAAAGACATTTAAGACAGTGGTGAATGGGCTGATCTCCGGCATTAACGTTATCGTATCGAAACCTTTTGACAAGATCAATAAAATGCTCAACACGATCCGCAAGGTTGGTGTTGGCAAGATCAAACCGTTTGAGAAGCTGTGGGAGGAGAATCCGATCACGGTACCGAAGATTCCGGCACTGGCACAGGGCGGATATGTGAAAGCAAACACACCGCAGCTTGCAATGATCGGTGATAACCGTCATTACGGCGAGGTGGTATCGCCGGAGGATAAACTGCAGGCGATGGCGGTAGAAGCCGGGCGTCTGGCAGCAGAGTCTACTTCTGCAGCATTGGTACCGGTGATTGAAAGATTGTGCAATGCGATCATTACATTGGAAAACACGTCCGGAGGAGTAGAGCTGGAGCAATACAAAGAGGGCGATCTGCTTCGCGTAGTAAGAAATGAAAACTCAAAATATAAAAAGCAGCATGGTGTGTCTGCGTTGACGTAAGGAGGGGATGCGATTGTACGATGAAAGCAAAGGGCTGATCGCTATTGCGACCGGCTATTCAGATGGAAAATACACCTATGAGAAACTAAATCACGATTTACTGCAGCAGGATACGATCCAGTCCACTCCGGATCAGATGC
>ERZ791645.1944-NODE-1944-length-11466-cov-9.056086_pt1 | contig 11466 bp, 8 predicted proteins | sample MGYA00509939_ERZ791645 | MGnify/ENA primary metagenome ERZ791645 (study PRJEB30046, sample SAMN00715249) | human gut metagenome | study: EMG produced TPA metagenomics assembly of the A metagenome-wide association study of gut microbiota in type 2... | reverse complement strand
TGATTCAAGGCTGATAACGGCAAAAGAGATAATTGATTATGAAAAGGAACATCACCGCATAGGTGCAGTTATCCAGAAATCACCTGGAATGGGAATAAGCATCAACAAAGGTAAGATGAAAACTGATTATCGCTATTTTGACCCATCTATCACATTCAACAACTGGAACATAGACAACACAAGGGCAAAGAGAATAGCACCTTTCAGATGGACACTTTCAAACACAAAATAAACTCACAAAGGCAGTCCCAGGGCTGCCTTTTTTGTATTGTTCCATGTGGAACATTTGATATAACAGGAGAGCTAAGATATCATGGAAAGCAATAGGTTAGTTAAAATATTATGTGTTGTCTGTGCGGCAGGCTGTTGTCTTTCCTCTTGCGGAAGCACAGGGGAAGAAAAACCAAAAAAGCTTTCAAGCGTCAGCACAGGAGTCACCACAACTGTGACCACAAATAAAAAGTCTGCCGAAACTATCACGGGTTCAGTGACTACTATACAAACAGCAGCGACTTGTACAAAGATAGTTTTTGACGGCGGCTATACCCTTTTTGCAAATGTGCAGGGGGGATATACTCTTATAAACAGTTCAAATGAGATAGTGAACTCTTTTGAGATAACTGATGATAATGGTGATAAGCTTGTACTGACCTGTGACGGAAATACTGTCACTGTCACTAAGAACGGAAAAAAGGTCAACTCGTTCAGTTATAAAGGCACAAGGATAATAATATCAGCCAACGAGGTCTACTATGCAAACACAAAGGTGACATATGTTGATGAAAGCTTCAGCAGCTTTAACGTAACTGACAAGGTGACTATAAGGTGTATCGCAGAGAATAAGTTTGAGATTGTAAAAGACGGCAAGACAGTAAAGAAAGCTACTGTAAAAGATGTGAACGGCTCAAAGTATGTGCTTGAAGCCATGGATAAGGGCATGGAGATAACAAACACTGATAATGAGCTTATGGAATCCATAGTGGTAGGCAATAACTACATAAGCGTGTCAGGGGATAAGGTCATCATAAACGGAAATACCATGCGGCCACCTCACAGTGCAGATATAAAAGCTGTGACTACAACTGTTACTACAACAACGACAACGGCTACTACTACAACGACCTCAAAGAAAACTGAAAAGAAAACAGAAACGCAAACTGAAACTGTTACCGAGCCTGCACAGGAAGAACAGCCCTCTGCTCCTCAGCCTGCCGAACCTGCTGAACCTGATTCAAGCACGAATATGTCAAATAGAAATCTTTCTGCTGAAACATCTGAAATGCTTGGCTATGTAAATGAAGTCAGAAAACAGTATGGTTTAAGAGAGCTTGAGGGACTTGAACTTCTCGACTCTGCGGCAGATGTGCGAGCAAACGAACTTCTGGAAAATTATTCTCATGACAGACCTGATGGCAATTCATACATCACAGCGATAGAAGAAATTGACCTTCCTGAATGGCGTGCGGCGGCTGAAAATATCGCATATGGTATGAACAGCATGAGCACTGTAAAAGAGGCTTTCGACGCATGGATGGATTCACCGCCTCATAGAGAAAATATCCTCAACCCTGATGTTCGTTACATGGCGTGTGCAAAAGCCACAAAATCAGAAAACGGGGAATACACCTATTGGGAACAGCTTTTTTACAGCGACATATAAAAAAATTGGACAGACTTTTGAGCCTGTCCGATTTTTTTTGTTCCATGTGGAACATTTTATTCTGCCTGCTTTTCCGATGGTATTTTTATAATATATTCGATATAATCCTCGTGGTCGATACGTTTTGCGTCAGCGTTCACTCCTGCCAATCTCATAACATCTATTGCCTTATTGACACTGTTGAAAAATAATCTAACATCTTTTAACATAGCCGCTCTTTTGTGATAGCTTTCACGCTTTTCATCATCTTTCAGAAGCTTGGCAATATATTTTTCCAATGTGTCAACTGTCCACCCACTTTCAGTCGCTTTGTTCAACACAGCAAGCCTGCGGTCATTATCTGTGATCTTTAGCAAAGCCCTTGCGTGACGTTCTGACATATTGTTATCTAGAATTATTTTGCGTTCCTCAGCGTTAAGTTTCAGAATACGAAGCTTGTTAGCAACTGTGGATTGAGCAAGTCCCAGACGAATAGCCGCAGATTCCTGAGTCATGCCATATTTTGTGATGAGCTGAGAGATCGCTTCAGCTTCTTCAAAAAAGTTCAGGTCACAACGTTGGATATTCTCTATAAGCGCAATGACCTGCGAACGTTCCTCTGTGGCATTGATAAGTATACACGGCACTGACCTTAATCCTGCAAGCTTTGCCGCACGCAAACGCCGTTCGCCTGACACAAGCTCAAAAGTGCCTTTTACACGCCGCACTGTGAGAGGTTGTATGATCCCGTCCTGAGAAATGCTTTTTGCAAGGCTTGTTAGTTCGGCAGGTGAGAAATATCGCCTTGGCTGAACAGGGTTCGGCCTTATCTCTCCTATGGAAATGTCGATTATTTTGCCTAATGTCTGATAGGGTGAAGCCCTTTGCGATTCGTCAGTTTCTTCGCTGAAAGCTTTTGTTAATGTTTTTGGGAAAATGCTCATATTTTATACCTCCTTTTCGTTTTAAAATAATCATAACACTTCACGATCCTCAATTCTATATTTTATTCAGAAAACTTTTCTGCTCTTTATGACCTTGATTTTGATATTGATACTTTATTCTTTATATTATTTTCTAAATTGTCATGGGCTTTGTCGGATAAAGTAAAAATCTGATTTGTTCCATGTGGAACATTTTCAAGAAAATTTGTAAAAGGGTCTTTTCAAAAGTGAAAAATTGTAGTATAATAAATATGATATAATTCTACTAAGAAAAGAGGTCAAGAATATGGGGAAAATAATTGCCGTTTCAAATCAGAAGGGCGGCGTTGGAAAATCTACTACTGTTGTAAATCTTGCAGCGGTTTTTGGACTAAAGGGCAAAAAAGTCCTGATCGTTGACTTTGACCCACAGGGCAATACTACCACAAGCTTTGGCATAAAGAAAAAAAGTATCAGAAATACAGTGTTTGATGTAATATTTGAAGAATGTTCGATATTTGAAGCTGTCGTGCCAACTTCCTGCCGTGGAGTTTCAGTTGTGCCGACAACTCAGGACCTTTCAGGTGCGTCTGTATCACTTGTGAATGAAAAGGACAGAGCAATGAAGCTTCGCAACGCTCTTATGCCTGCAAAAGAATTTTATGACTACATATTTATAGATTGTCCCCCAACTCTCGATATGCTCACAATAAATGCACTGGCGGCGGCTGATTCTGTACTTATCCCTCTCCAATGCGAGTTTCTTTCACTTGAGGGTCTTGTTGAGCTTCACAATACTATCAACAGAGTAAAAGTTTCTTTCAATCCTGACCTTGATATTGAGGGCATTTTGTTTACAATGTGCGTTGAAAGATACAAGATAACAGGTCAGATAATAAGCGAGGTCAAAAGGCATTTTGCAAAGGAAGTCTTTGAAACTACCATACCGAGAAACGTTGCCTTGTCGGAAGCACCAAGCTTTGGTGAACCGGCTATTTATTATGATAAGAAGGCAAAAGGCTCAAAGGCGTATGAAAATCTTGCAAAAGAAATAACTAAAAGAGAAAAGAAAAAAGCGGCAAAGAATAAAGAAAAATAATGTTCCACATGGAACATTGTATGTTATAATGTGAAAGGAAAATATAATGGCTAAAAAAAGCAAAATGGACAGAGGCTTGGATAGCCTGTTCTTTGATAATTCTATAGATGAAATCACACGATCTGATAGTGAATCGGTTAAAAATGATAATGGCGAAAATGGCATTTCCACAGTAAGGATATCTCTTATCGAGCCTGACAAAAATCAGCCGCGTTCTGAGTTCGACGAGGACGCTCTTAATGAGCTTGCGGAAAATATCAGACAGCATGGTGTTTTGCAGCCTATACTTGTAAGACCTCTTGACAATGGAGGATATAAGATAGTTGCAGGCGAGCGCAGGTGGCGTGCGGCACGTCTGGCTGGACTTGATGAGATACCTGTTTATATAAAGGAGCTTACCGATCTTGAAGCCGCTGAGATATCCCTTATTGAAAATATCCAGCGTAAAGACCTTACACCTCTTGAGGAGGCGGCAGCTTATCAGACTCTTATGGAAACCTATGGCCTTACTCAGCAACAGGTGGCAGAAGCTGTTGGACGTTCACGTTCCGCTGTGGCAAACTCTATCAGACTTCTTTCCCTTAGCGAAAATGTGCAGAAAATGCTCCGTGACAAAAAGCTCACCGAGGGTCACGCAAAGGTGCTTGCAGGCGTTGCGGATAAGGAAACTCAGGAGAAGCTTGCCACAGAGTGTATAGAAAAGGGCTGGACGGTAAGAGAGCTTGAAAAAGCTATCGCCGTTTTGGAAACAAATAAAAAAGCTGAGAAGAAAATAAAGCGTACTATCACAAATCCTATGTATACTGAGTTTGAGATAAGAGTAAATCAGGCTACCGATAAGCTTCGTGTAAGTTTAAGCGAGGATAAAAAAGGCGGCTCAAAGCTTGATGTAAAATTCAGCTCTGGTGTTGACGTGGATAAGATACTCAATGCCCTCGCCGAACTTCTTATGAACTGCTAGTTTTATACTTTATATATATGAAAAATGTCTGTTTCGGCAGGCATTTTTTTTATATCCGTAATACAGCACGTCTGAAATATGAGGAAGTCATAACTAACCGAAAATAGGGGGTTTACAGCGTATAAATCAAGAAAAAATGTGGTAAAAGGTCTTTACAAATTGAAAAATAAGTGGTATACTATAAGAGTTAAAACAGATGTATCCTGAGAAAGTTTGTTACAGCTTACTTTTGAAGAAAATATCTGCTGTCCTTAAACAGACGTGCTTGAAAAAGTACGCTAAAAAGGAAATTTGAGTTTTGAGCTTTTGCTTGAAATATCGAGAAAGGAATGATTCTAAAATGGCAAGAAAAATGAAAACCATGGACGGAAACAACGCTGCTGCTTGGGCGTCATACCCATTTACAGAAGTTGCTGCTATCTATCCAATCACACCATCATCTGTTATGGCAGAAGTAACAGACCAGTGGGCTGCCAAGGGTAAGGAAAACCTGTTTGGCACTCCTGTAAAGCTTGCAGAAATGCAGTCTGAGGCAGGTGCTTCAGGTACAGTACACGGCTCACTTGCAGCCGGTGCGCTCACAACAACATATACAGCATCACAGGGACTTCTTCTTATGATCCCTAACCTGTATAAGATCGCAGGTGAGCTTCTCCCTTGCGTTATCCATGTATCTGCAAGATGTGTAGCTTCACACGCACTTAATATTTTCGGCGACCATTCTGACATCTATGCTTGCCGTCAGACAGGTTTTGCTATGCTTTGTTCTTCAAATGTACAGGAGGTAATGGACCTGGGTACAGTTGCTCACCTCTCAACTATCGAGGGCAGAGTACCATTCATCCACTTCTTTGACGGATTCAGAACATCTCACGAGATCCAGAAGATCGAGACATGGGATATGGAAGACGTAAGAGATATGGTAAACTTTGAAAAGGTTGAGGAGTTCAGAAAGAGAGCTCTTAACCCTGAGCATCCTGTACTTAGAGGTACAGCTCAGAACCCTGATATCTTCTTCCAGGCAAGAGAAGCTTGTAACCCATACTATGACGCTATCCCTGGCATCGTAGAGGATTACATGAACAAGGTAAACGAAAAGATCGGCACAAACTACAAGCTGTTCAACTACTACGGCGCACCAGACGCTACACACGTTATCGTAGCTATGGGTTCTGTTTGTGACACTATCGAAGAAACAATTGATTACCTCAACGAGAAGGAAGGCACAAAGCTCGGTCTTGTTAAGGTTAGACTTTACAGACCTTTCCGTGCTGACAAGCTCGTTGAAGCTATCCCTTCAACTTGTGAGCAGATCTCAGTTCTTGACAGAACTAAGGAGCCAGGTTCTGAGGGCGAGCCTCTTTATCTTGATGTTGTTGCTGCTCTTAAGGGTACACAGTTCCATGATGTAGCTATCGCTTCAGGCAGATATGGTCTTGGTTCTAAGGATACAACTCCTGCACAGATCAAGGCTGTTTACTGGAATGCAAGCTGGAAGGATACATATAAGCCAAGATTTACTATCGGTATCGAAGACGATGTTACAAACCTCTCTCTCGAAACTGAGGGCAAGCTTGACTCTGCTCCAGCAGGCACAACTGCTTGTAAGTTCTGGGGTCTTGGTGCTGACGGTACTGTTGGTGCAAACAAGAACTCTATCAAGATCATTGGTGACCATACAGATCTGTATGCTCAGGCATACTTTGCATATGACTCTAAGAAGTCAGGCGGTGTAACAGTTTCTCACCTGAGATTCGGTAAGACACCTATCAAGTCAACATACCTTATCAATCAGGCTGACTTTGTTGCTTGCCATAATGAGTCTTATATCACTAAGTACAACATGGTACAGGATATCAAGCCAGGCGGAACATTCCTTCTGAACTGCCAGTGGGAGCATGAAGAGCTGGATAAGCACCTCCCAGGTCAGGTAAAGAGATATATCGCTGAGAACAACATCAAGTTCTATACTATCAACGGCGTTAAGATCGGTAAGGAGATCGGTCTGGGCAACAGAATAAACACTGTTCTTCAGTCTGCATTCTTCAAGCTTGCTAACATCATTCCTATCGACGACGCTATCAAGTACATGAAGGACGCTGCTACAGCTTCTTATTCTAAGAAGGGCGACGCTATCGTTAAGATGAACCATGACGCTATCGACGCTGGATGTCAGCAGGTTCACGAAGTTAAGGTTCCTGCATCTTGGAAGAAGTGCAAGGATACTCCAATGGGTATGCCTGCCGCTAAGTGCGCAGATAAGACTCTTCAGGACTTCGTAAACAACATTCAGATCCCTTGCAACGCTCAGGAGGGCGACAAGCTCCCTGTTTCAACATTCACAGGTATGGCAGACGGCACATTCCCACAGGGCTCTGCTGCATTTGAGAAGAGAGGTATCGCTGTTGACGTTCCTGCATGGAATGGCGACAACTGTATCCAGTGTAACTTCTGTTCATATGTATGTCCACACGCAGTTATCAGACCTGTTGTAATGACAGACGCTGAGCTGAAGAAGGCTCCTAAGCTTGCTCAGGAGAAGGCAGTAGCTATGACAGGTATGCCTGGTTACAACTTCGTAATGACAATGTCTGCTCTGGACTGCACAGGCTGCGGTTCTTGCGTAAATGTTTGTCCTGGTAAGAAGGGCAACAAGGCTCTCAGCATGATGCCACTTGAAACTCAGCTCGCTGAGCAGGAAGTATTCAACTATGGTCTTACACTTGCTGAAAAGCCAGAAGTATTCGAGAAGTTTAAGGCAACAACAGTTAAGGGCTCACAGTTCAAGCAGCCACTGCTTGAATTCTCAGGCGCTTGCGCAGGCTGCGGTGAAACACCTTATGCTAAGCTCATCACACAGCTCTTTGGTGACAGAATGTACATTGCTAACGCAACAGGCTGTTCATCAATTTGGGGTGGTTCAGCTCCTTCAACTCCATACACAGTAAACAAGGACGGCAAGGGTCCAGCTTGGGCTAACTCACTGTTCGAGGATAACGCTGAGTATGGTTACGGTATGTTCCTTGCACAGTCAACTATCAGAAACAGAACTATCGCTAAGGTTCTTGAACTGTCTAAGACAACTAAGGCAGCAGCTCTCAAGAAGGCTTGCGAAGAGTATCTTGAAACAGTAGATGACGGCGAGAAGAACTCAGCAGCTACAGATAACCTTATCGCAGCTCTCAAGAAGACAAAGAATAAGGCTACTGAGGAGATCCTTAAGGACGCTGACTATCTGAGAAAGAAGTCAATGTGGATCTTCGGCGGCGACGGCTGGGCTTACGATATCGGATTCTCAGGCGTTGACCACGTTATCGCTCAGGGCGAGGACGTAAACATCTTCGTATTCGATACTGAGGTTTACTCAAATACAGGCGGACAGTCATCTAAGTCAACTCCAACAGGTGCTATCGCTCAGTTCGCAGCAGCTGGTAAGGAAGTCAAGAAGAAGGATCTCGCAGGTATCGCAATGTCTTACGGCTATGTATATGTAGCTCACGTTGCAATGGGTGCAGATTACAATCAGTGCATCAAGGCTATCCACGAGGCAGAGTCTTATCACGGTCCTTCAATCATCATCGGTTATGCTCCATGTATCAACCATGGTATCAAGGGCGGTATGTCAATTGCTCAGACAGAGGAGAAGAAGGCTGTTCAGGCTGGTTACTGGCATCTGTACAGATTCGACCCACGTCTTAAGGCAGAGGGCAAGAATCCATTTATCCTTGATTCTAAGGCTCCAACAGCTGACTATAAGGACTTCATCATGGGCGAGGTACGTTACAACGCACTTGCTAGACAGAATCCTGAGAGAGCTGAGAAGCTCTTTGGTAAGGCTGTTCAGAACGCTAAGGACAGATATGATTATCTGCTCAGATACGCTAAGCTTTACAATACTGAGGAAAAGTAATCTAAGTTACTATAAAAAAGACGCTCATGCACTTCGGTGCGTGGGCGCTCTTTTTTTCACCACAAAAAAAGGGTACTGCCACGTTGACAGTACCCTTTATATATGCAGTGGCGAACAGCGTTCGACCATTTCTTTTATAGCACGGTTAAAATATTATGTACTACATATTCTTTTTGATAAGATAAGTTTTCAGTATAGCCGCAGTTGTCTTTGCGTCAGGGAGCTTGTTTTCCATGACCATTTTGTAGGCTTCTTCAAGAGGCATTTTTGTTACGTCAAGGAACTCGCCTTCGTCAAGGTGCTGCTCACCGAAATCAAGTCCCTCTGCCATATACATATGGATTATCTCGGTATCATAAGCCACTGTTGGATAAATGCAGCCAAGATAAGTCATTTTTTCTGCCGTTGCACCTATCTCCTCTTTAAGCTCACGCTTTCCGCATTCCAAATGATCTTCACCGTATTCAAGCTTTCCTGCAGGTATCTCCATAAGTGCGGTCTTGAAAGGATAGCGGAACTGCTTCACAAAATAAACGTTCTCGTCCTCGTCAAGAGCAACGATGCAAACTCCGCCAGGGTGATGAATGACCTCTCTAAGCGTCTTGTAGCCGTTTTCAAGCTCCACTTCATCACAAGTCAGGTGAACGACCCTGCCCTTGTATATCTCTTTTTCACTGATAGTTTTTTCGTTCTGATACATTTTATATCCTCCCTTTCAGGTTTATGCGTTCTTTTCAACAGGCTGAGCTTCTTCTTTTTTCTTCTTTGAGTTAGGTCTGATGAGGAAGAAATAGAGAGCTGCAAAAATAGCAACATAGAAGAGAATCATAAAAATCATACTTGATGACTGATTTCCGCCGCTTGCACTTGCTTCTGCAACTACAGGTAAAAAGTTTGTCATTTTCGTCATTCCTTTCATACAATGTATTGATTATATCAGTTTTAATCACATCTTGCAAGTATTTTTTCTGTTTTGAAAAAATATTAGATACGCACGCCTAAAATGTTGCGATATTTCTCGTAAAATTCCATATATGTGCCGTTATCAAGCTGAGTTCTGATAACTTCCATAAGATTATTGTAAAAATAGAGGTTGTGCAAAACAGCAAGTCGCATTCCGAGCATCTCACCGCTCTTGAGAAGATGTCTTATGTATGCCCTTGAAAAGTTTCGGCAAACAGGGCAGTCACAATGCTCGTCAATCGGAGATTCATCTGTTTCATATTTTGCATTATTGATGTTACGCACTCCGTCCCAAGTGAAGAGCTGACCGTGTCTTGCGTTTCTGCTCGGCATAACACAGTCAAAAAGATCAACACCTCTTGCAACGCTTTCAAGAATATTCACGGGAGTTCCGACTCCCATAAGATATCTGATTTTATCTTTCGGAGCAAACGGCTCAACCTCTTCAATGATATGGTACATTGTTTCTGCAGGCTCACCCACGGCAAGACCTCCGATTGCATAGCCGTCAAGATTAAGCTCTGCAATTTCTTTCATATGATTGACGCGCAAATCGTCATAGATACCGCCCTGATTTATGCCGAACAGCATCTGGTTTTTATTTATGGTATCATCAAGACTGTTGAGCCTTTTCATCTCTGTAACGCATCTTTTAAGCCATCTTGTGGTTCTTTCAACGCTGTTTTTTGTATATTCATATGGAGAAGGGTTTTCAACGCATTCGTCAAATGCCATCGCAATTGTAGATGCAAGATTTGACTGGATTCTCATACTCTCCTCAGGTCCCATAAAAATTTTGCGGCCGTCAATGTGAGAATTGAAGTAAACGCCTTCTTCTTTAATATTTCTCAACTTTGCAAGAGAGAACACCTGAAATCCGCCGCTGTCGGTAAGGATAGGACCGTTCCACCTTGTAAATTTGTGAAGTCCGCCCATTTGCTTAACCTTTTCATCACCCGGACGAAGATGCAGATGATAGGTGTTGCAAAGCTGAACCTGACATTTTATATTCTTTAAATCAAGCGCAGAAACAGCACCCTTGATTGCACCGCATGTTGCAACATTCATAAAGGCGGGAGTCTGAACCGTACCGTGAACCGTGACGAATTCGCCCCGTCTTGCGCTGCCTTCCTTTTTAATTACCTTAAACATAAATCCGTAAAATCCTCCTATGATATGAACATAGCGTCACCGAAAGAGAAGAATCTGTACTTTTCCTTTACAGCTTCTTTGTATGCATTCATAATAAAATCATATCCCGCAAAAGCGGATACAAGCATAATAAGTGTACTTTCGGGAAGATGAAAGTTAGTAATAAGTCCGTCCAGCACCTTAAATTCAAATCCGGGATAAATAAAAATATCCGTAAATCCCTCGCAGGGCTTGATTTCTCCGTACATTGCCGCAACACTTTCAAGCGTTCTGCAGGATGTTGTGCCGACCGCAATAACCCGTCCGCCGTTTTTCTTAGTTTCATTTATGAGCTTTGCGGTTTCTTCGGGGACTTCATAATGCTCGCTGTGCATTTTATGCTTTGTAACATCATCAACCTTAACGGGTCTGAATGTACCGAGTCCCACATGAAGTGTAACATACGCAATCTTTATACCTTTAGCCTTGATTCTGTCCATAAGCTCGGTTGTAAAGTGAAGTCCTGCCGTCGGAGCTGCCGCAGAACCGAGTTCATGGCTGTAAACCGTCTGATAGCGTTCCTTATCCTTAAGCTCGGCTGTAATATAAGGGGGAAGAGGCATTTGACCGATTTTGTCAAGAGTGGTAAAGAAATTCTCTTCGCAATCAAAATCAACTATTCTGTTGCCGTCATCCTTAACTTCAACAACAGTTGCACGCAAAATGCCGTTGCCGAATGAAAATTTTGTGCCGACTTTTGCTTTTTTACCCGGCTTGCAAAGTGTTTCCCAACGGTTGTTCGCAACCTGCTTCAAAAGCAGAAATTCAACTTTTGCACCT
>ERZ791645.1938-NODE-1938-length-11499-cov-2.402220_pt1 | contig 11499 bp, 11 predicted proteins | sample MGYA00509939_ERZ791645 | MGnify/ENA primary metagenome ERZ791645 (study PRJEB30046, sample SAMN00715249) | human gut metagenome | study: EMG produced TPA metagenomics assembly of the A metagenome-wide association study of gut microbiota in type 2... | reverse complement strand
GCCTGTTCGGGTGTAATGGGTCGATAATTCCATTTGTGATTCATTTTATATATTGTTTTTTCTTTTTCTGTTCTCAAGGGTTGAAAAGGCACTTCTTTCCAACAAGGGGTAAAAGTACGAAAAAAAGCGGAAGTGTATAGTAGATAAGACGAAAATATTTCAAGGCTGTAGAAAACAGAGGTTTGATAAAGGTAGCTTTTTTACTTGTGAAAGATATGGGATGCTGACAAGCAAGTGTGAAACTCTATTCTAACTAACTTGTCCTGTGGTCAGTTCTTTTTTTAGAAAGTCGTACACGTAACCGGCACTTTGGTAATAAAGTCCCGTAGTCGGATCACTCAAACGCTCAAAGGTGTCGGAATTGTAGTAGATTTCCATTGCTTGCGTCATATTATACTGCCATTCCTCCATGAGTATCCGTATGATTTCACTACTTAAATCTTCAATCATACATTCTATTTGTGTATTCGTCAGCTTCATAGTTTCTTTAGGTATGAAAGGGCATGTTCAGTGCCGAAGTAATATTGTATGGTCAACCCGTTGGCATATTTTAGTTCTTCAATCAATCTGCTCATTGAAATGTCTCCCATGCTGTAACGACGTAACTGATAGGTTACTCCGTCGTCGGCAATAGGACCAATGACTATATCGTAAGTGTGTGCAGGATGTGTATGGCTACGGTCGCGGTTGAGTAAAACGAACTGTGCCCATTCTTCACAGTAATCATCGAATATTTTTATTTGCAGATCTGAAGTCTTTATTATTTGATCTTCCAGTTCGAAGATGGTCACACATGGCTCTCCGGATTGTAATTGATCGGTTTTTTGTTTGGCTAAGGCATGTGCCTGTTCATAACCGGGAGAAAGATAAAATCCTTGGCCAAAGTCTTTGAAGGGCTTTGAACGAGATAGGTCCGGCTTGTTTATTTCCATATTTGAACCATGTTATAGCTTCATTACAGTTGTCCTCCATTTCTACGGCATACCATTGATAAAGCTTCAATAGAATCTTCGAAAGATTGTGTGTGCATTACTTCATAGTGTTTTTGTAAAAAAACAAGGCCTTTAAAACGATTCAAATAGTTGAATGCCTGTTTTTGCTTGATTTGATAAGTCGCTGCGAACTCTGCGATTAAAGCTACAGTAAAATTCAATTTGTTTTTCTCTATGCGAGACATCATGGTTCTCCTTTCTTCATTTGTATTACCTTCCGAAAACAAAGATAGGAAAAACTCTGCAATATCAAAAATAAGAAGCTATTAAAAGTTGACTTAAAGCTCTGTTGCTCACTCTGAATTAGATGCAGTCAGAAGATATGGATTATCTGGATAGTAAAAAAAGGGAGGTAGAGAAAATGGAGCGAGCGGAAAGTTACAGGGATTTTTGGATGAATGGCGATTATTAACTAGCTTTAGCGGCCTAAATGATTCATTTCTCTATCTATGATAAAAAGAAACTTGTTAATTGCTATCTTGATTTTATGTTCTATCGGAACATTGAAAGGGCAAACCGCATCCGATTCTTTGGCAATCGTATCTGCCCAATGGAAGGTGGAAAGTCCTCAAAAAGGACTCATTTATAAGTATGCTTCTATCCCCCGATTGTATCAGGGACCCCAGTCTGTTAGTCTGATAGAAGTTGATCCCGGTGCGGGCTTGAAAGTTGATGTCGCCGTTTCGGATAAAATGAAAGAAACAAGTAAGATTGCTTCTGAATATAACGCTATTGCAGCCATTAATGGCTCCTATTTTGACATGAAACGGGGAAACTCGGTCTGTTTCCTGAAGACGGATCGCCAAGTTATTGATACAACGCTGCAGAGTGAGTTTAAACAGCGTGTCACAGGAGCCATTAGTGTGCGCAAAAGGGGAATGAAATTAATTCCTTGGAACAAACAGATAGAAAAGAATTATAAGCAGGTACGATACTAGCTTCCGGTCCGTTAATGTTGAAAGACGGACAGGTTTGTGATTGGAACTCGTGTGAACCGAATTTTATCCGGACGAAGCACCCTCGTAGTGCTGTTGCTACTACTAAGGATGGAAAAATACTGTTGATAACGGTAGACGGGCGTTTTCCTGAACAAGCAGGAGGAGTGAATATTCCGGAATTGGCACATCTGATTCGTGTTTTAGGGGGGGAGGATGCATTAAATTTGGATGGAGGTGGATCTACTACTCTTTGGTTGTCCGGTGCATCGGATAATGGAGTCGTTAATTATCCTTGTGACAATGGGCGGTTTGACCATGCCGGCGAACGTAAAGTTCCTAATATTCTTTATATAACGCATCAATAACGTTTCCATTATTCATCATTGTATTTAAGGTCTTTCAGTGCATAGATTAAGACTTTTCAGTGCAGAAACTAGTGATTTTTTATGCAGTCGGGTAGTCGTCCCGTTGTAACGGGACAATGGGCACTTTATAAAAAGACGAATGTCACCTTATAGGGTGACATTTATCATTCTATAAGGTGACTAGCTATCTTCAAAAGGATGAAAATTACTAAAGATACAAAATTAATTAGTGAAAAGCAATAGTAGGGTAAGAAATTTATCTGTATTGCAAACAGACTTAGAATTCAAATCCGAATCTAATTCCTACTCCATGTAACTCCCATGTATCATCCCAAGTGTTATGATAATAATGTCCTCCATAGCTGTAACTATAATCCGTTGTGGTGTCATAATCTTGGAAGTTATATATCAAAGCTAAATTCAAGGCCTTTTTTCCTTTTAAAGAAAAACGTACTCCTACTCCTATTGAAGCATACGCTCCTTCTATGTCTCCTACAGCATATCCGGCTTTTACGTCGGCAAACGGAGTCACTTTTTTGTTGATGAAGTTAGCTCTGAAGTTGGCATAGATGGGTGCTGCAACAAGATCTGCATCTGTATAGTAGTTGAGAGCGACACCGCCACCTACAAAGAAATAATTGTTGAACTGATAACCATGTGTGGTTGATAATTCAATTTTAGAGGCATTGTAGTCACTCACATCGCCAATATATGCAAAGTCTACAAAACCCTTATAGCCTTTTAATGTATTTCTTGCAGCTTTGCGGTTGTTGGCCTCTTTGCGGTAATCTCTTGTGTACCGTTCTTCTTTAGTGATTTTCTCCACATCACTCATCTGACAGATGATGAGGCTGCCATCACTTGTTTTGATTTTTAAAGAAACATTGGGCACTTGTTCAATGATTACTCCTTTGATAATGCTGCCATTCTTTAAATACACTACTTCTGTGTAGTTCTGTGCTGCGACATAAGTACTGATACTTAACAATAAGGTCAGTACTAATAGTAGTTTTCTCATGTTTATATGTTATTGGTTTATAATTTCTTGAGTGCGCTATGAATAGAGCCTGCCCAATAGTTGCGTAATCCGAAACCACGTGCTTTTCCATCTGTTATCCATTCTTCAATGATTTCCTTTGTTTCGGTATTGAAGAATACGACTTCATACGTACCTCTATTGTTTGATTTGTCCAGGAACTGTGCGATAAACACCATACCTACTCCGGGTGTTTTCTGGATAGGCAATGCGTTGATGGCTGCTTTGATTTGCTCTTTACTAAGAGTATATTTTCTTTTAGCAGTCATTAGCTCGGTCAGGTCGATGTTTTCGTTCACCTGATTAACGGCATCCAGTGAAATCTCTGTCACTTCTTTTTTCAATTGTTTTCCTACGTTATACTTCTTAGCTTCTGTGATGAACAGTTCATTGATACGTCTGAAAGCATCTTTGAATTGTGCCGGTGATTCATCTGCACCGAAAATTTTTACTTGGGAGTAGTCTACCCCATAGAACTTAATAGACTGAATGTCTTTCAATGCACTCTTGCCTTGTCCGAAACAGAACAGGCTCGTGCTCAAGAATAAGAATAGAATAAGTTTTTTCATATACGTTAATGTTAAAGTGATATAGTTGGTTACTAACTTCCAAAAGTAGAAAATAATTATCGTAAATCAATGAATTTTATCGTTTTTCGACTCATCGGAGGCATTTGTATCTTGGCAATGTACTCTGCCGATTCAAAATTGATGCTTGGCGCCACTCTGACTTTCGAACGGAACAGATCTTTAATCTCTTTGGCAAAGGCTTCGCTACGGTTCTCGCTTCCGATACGAATCAGAATCTCATCCGTTCCCAATTCATTGGTATAAACTTCAATAATATAGTTTTTTACCGAAGGTATATTATCCAGAATGTCGAATAATGCAGGCGGATATAACGTTGTTCCTTTGTATTTAATCATTTGCCCTTTCCGACCGAGGATGGAGCTTAGGCGGATGGTATTTCTCCCGCAACCACAGGGATCGGTGTGGTGGTAACAAATATCACCTGTTTTGAAACGGAGCAACGGCATACCTTTGACTCCGAGCGTCGTGATCGTCACTTCCCCTGCTTCTCCCTCTTCCACAGGACGATTGTTATCATCCAGAAACTCTACAATGATAAGTTCCGGTTGCAAATGCCCTCCGTGGAATTCATTACACTCGGTAAAGGACGACTGCATTTCGGTGGAGGCATAAGTGGAATACAACTGCAAGGCAGGCCATTTATCGTGTATTTTCTGTCCGAGCGTATTCAACTGGAATTCCTGATTGCGCAATGCTTCTCCGATACAGATGCACTTCTGCATGGAACAGGTATTATGGTTGATATGATTCTTTTCGGCAAACTCTATCAGTTTGATAAGGAAAGAGGGGACTACCATTCCACAAGTCGGATGTATCCGTCGAATTGTGTCCCATTGCAGTTCCGGGATGCCGTTGCCTACACGGATCACTCCCATACCCAGTTCGCGGGCTCCCATATAATAAGCCAAGCCTGCCATGAAACGGCGGTCGATGGTAGTCATCAATTGAAGAATATCCTGCTTAGTGCATCCGGTGGTGGTGAAAGATAGGTATTCGTTGTAAGAGAGACGGTCCAGGTCTTCAGAGGTGAGAACGAAAGTGACCGGATCTCCCAATGTGCCCGAAGTCGTCACATAGTCGATAATTTCCTCTTTGTCTACGCAGATGAAATCATCGTTATGGAGTTGCAAGTCCGTCTTGGTAGTGACGGGGATCTGTTGCAAGTCTTCAATCGTCTTTATTTGATTGATATCAATGTGATGTTCGGCAAACATCTGTTGATAGAACTTGGAATGTGCTTGCAGGTAGGCTAACGCTTTGGCTAACTGTTCTTCCTGATAGCTTTTGATATCTTCCGGTGAGCGGAACTGAATTTCAGGATTCTTTTCCATCTTTGGATTGTTTTTGAATTTTCTGTTGGATACGTTCTTTCTCTTGCAACTTGGGAATGGATTTCTTCAATGCCTGTTGCCAGTATGCAATGGCCTGTTGAGGTTGCTGCATGGCCTCGTAGTAATCTCCTATTACTTCATATACATAGTATAGGGAAGGATTGGAGGCTTGGTATGTTTTTAAAACAGATTCCTCTATCTGTTCCTTTTTTCTGATTTTCTTCAATAAAAGCGGAGTCAGTTTCTTATACGTGAGAAGATGCTGGAACTCCGGTGTGTCGATGAATTTATCTTCCGGAATGGTCAGGTCGGAACTGTATATTTCGTGTTGCCAATCAATCGTGTCTTTGAATATCTTATTCAGGTCATAGGCTACGTATTTCCCACATTGCCAGGGAGAGGTCGATACCCACATCAGCCGTTTCTCCGGTTGGAAGATGACGGAATGATGGGCAATAAACTGATTGATGGCCATTTCGTTGGCCAGTCCCAGGTCTGTGTTTTGCAGGCCTTTGTGGTCACGCAGGATAGAGGCGGCTTTGGGGACATCGATCGGGAAGATCCTCATTAATGAGTTCCGTTAATCGTGCAAAACGGTATGGGCTGTCGGAAGTGCGGATATTTTCCATGTTTCGTTCGTCCTTGCTGAATTCTTCCGATTGGTAATGGTTGGTGCAGATGAGCCGATTGGCTTCTTTTCCGGTGAAAAGCACAGTTTTCTCCGGAGATTTCTCGATAATCGCGGCTTTGCCATCTTTGGCAGAACCTATCAATATGGATTCGGAGACGAATGTTTCCCGTTTTTTGGCGATGGCAAAGGCTTCATCAATAGTGGCTGCATATTGCAGAATCTCTCTGGTCAGGATGGAAATGGGGGTGGCGGAACCTGTGGGGACAGCAGATTTGGCAGCATTAATTGTCACGGTAAGACCTGTCTCGTTCATGCCGGATAACACTCCTATCATACCGGGCCATCCGACGGAAGCAAACCTGTATCCTTGCTCCGGTACATAAAAAGCCACCTGCTTGTTCTCTGCGAAGGCATCTCCTACGTAGAAATCGAAGTTACGTCCGATCAGCAGGGATGAATCTGCACTTTGTGTTCCCCAAGTGGCGAACGAACTGCATCCCACTAACATATAATCTTGCATGGCATGTCCCAGGTCGTGTGCCGAATGGTAATTCAACTGGCGTTCGTAAGGAGTGCCGATGAAGTCGTACTCATGTGTACATGATAGCGAGATTCCGTAAATCTCGTCGCGGTATTCTTCGAGGACGTTCTCACCCAGATTACGGTTGAATAATACAATGAAGAACCGGAGGAATTTCAGATAACTGTCTGAAGGAACAATCTCACGAATTTGATCCACGAACACTTTCTCTTGATGGTGGAGCAGGTCGGAAGACAGTTGCCCGATAGCTTCTCCTCTCTGGAAAGCATCCCCTTTCACAAACAATTCCCATAAGCCGCTGTCGCTGTGCCGGAGAAAGTTATCTCCATAATGCCGGAGGTGGAGACTGTCTATATCAATCACTTTGTCTGTGGTCATGCTTTGCTCATGTTTGGGCGTTTGCATATCCGCAGAAAAGTAGAGATAGCTGATTCCGGCTATCAATAGAACAATGAGCGACAGGAAAAGGAAGCCCGTGTATTGGAGTGTCTTTTTGACTATTCTATGCATTTCCTACTTTTTTAGCCAGATATTCTTGTCCTACAAACTCCGCACAAGTCAGCATGGCAGTTAGTGTTACCCCTAATGCACCATGCACATTCAGGTTTTGCCCGGTGAGAAAGAGATTTCCCAAGCGGCTTCTTGTAGATACGAAACCAATTTGCGGACATTTATAATCTTTGATAATCCCATACGCGGAACCATCCACTGTTCCTGTATAGTCCCGATAGCTTAATGGAGTAGTGGTATACATCTCTTCTATGTTTTCTGAAAGGTCAATGCCATGTCCTCGGATGAAGCGGAGAATCTGTTCTGCTTTCTCCTTTTTGAAGGATTGGTAGTCTTCTCCCCGATGTTCGGGAGTCGTGTCCTTCCAGGCAGACAGTTCATCTATATACATAGGTGTCAGGATGGAAATGACACTGGCATATTGACTGTCCTCGGAAGACGCTTGCATGGAAATCATACAGTTGGTAGTCCGTCCCGGATAGAGCAGTTTATCATACCACACTTTATTGTTCGCATGCAGATACAGGTTGCGGTTCTGATAAGGAGTGCTTTTTTTCTTCATTACCAGGTAGAGCGTAAAAATGCCGTAGGTGTTTTCCAGCGAACGGATGCGGGAAATATAGGCATTCTTGATGCTACGGTTTTTATCCAGTATCTCCAATGTCCGTTGGGGATGCATATTGGAGATGACGAAGTCGCTTTCCAGTCGCTCTTCCCCGTTGATGATAACCCCTTGTACCTTTTCGTTTTCAACGATGATGCGGGTGACTTCACTGTTATTGAGCACAGTCCCTCCGTTTGCCCGGATTACATTGATTAGCTCCAGACTGACTTGCATACTTCCGTCTACAAAACGGTAGGCGCCTTCAATATAGGAGTGATTAATCATGGCATGCTGGTAGAAAGTGGAGACATCTTTCAAACCTCCGTAGAGTAAAGCTGAACCTGCCAGTACATTTCGTAAGGCGGGGTCCGGAGTGATATCCGCAATCAGGTGGGCGGCAGAGGTACAAAAGTATTTCATACCCTCCAAAGCGAGTGTGCCTTGTTTCAGGTGGTCTACGCTAATCAGGTTTCCGACAGCTTGAAGCTGTTCGGCATAGCATTTCAAGTTTTCTTTCTCATGCGGGAAGGAACGGCAGATGGTTTCAATAAACTGCGGGTATCCCATTGCATAATCGTATGTTTTTCCTTTATAGTAGATCGTATCAAAAGCAGCATCGTCCAAGCGTTTTATTTTCAGCTTGTCCATGATACCGAAATAGCGGAAATACTGGTTCATCACTTGACCCTCATCCAGGCTTCCTACATAATGAATACCCGTATCTAACAGATGCCCTTTTCGTTGGTAAGTCTGGAAGCATCCGCCGAATTGCGCATTTTTTTCTACTACGCATACGTTGAATCCCTCTTTGCTAAGAATCGCTCCGCATTCCAGTCCGCCAAGGCCGCTGCCGATAATGATGATGTCATATTTGCTCATACTAGTTCGGTTTTCTAAATATGTAAATGGTGTTTGATGTATATTTGTCATTAGGAATGATTTCGACAGCCATTCCACAGGCGACTGCTATTTCCCGTAATTGGGTTTCAGTGGTGAAATACAGTTCTCCGGTTGTCCGGTTGAAGTTGAAGATACGGGTGGATAGTAATTCCGTGAACCGGGTTAACCGGTGCTTGGAAGCGTTGGCTGAATTTCCGTCGCGTATGATAATCATTCCTTGTGAACGCAAGCGACCGGCACATTTCAACAATAGGGTTTGTTGATGTTCGTAGCTCATATAGTGAAGCATGTCGTTCAGGATAAAGACATCACTTTCCGGCAGGGGATATTCCAATGCATTGCCATGCTTGAACTGGAGATGCTCGTTGCGTAACCATCCGTGCTGCGCCAGCGCTATCTTGTCTTCATCGTAATCAATACCCAGGATTTCCCGGTCCTCGGAAAGCAGAGACAGCATATAGCATAACGGGCCGAAGCCGCAACCGATGTCTGTGATTTGCCCTTGGACGGGAATCAACCGGTTGAATAGCCGGTAATTCTTTTCCATCTTTACTTTAATACGGATATACCATTCTACGACGGGACCTTTATAGATATAGTTCTGGATAAGAGCTTCGTAGAACGCCGGATTGTCCGTCGTGTTCTGTTCACGGCAGATACGGGCATAAACCTCTTTCATGTAAGCGGATATGCGTTTGGTACGCTCCTGATAAGTACTTCCGAAAGACAGATCGTCTAGTGGTATACGGGGAAGTATTTCTGTATAGATGATTCCTTTCCGGATATTGAAAGGCTGTGCTTTGGCAATGATTTTGTTATTACCGTAAAGCAGGATCGGCAGAATATCCAGTTTCAATGCTTCTGCCAGATAGAATGCTCCTTTGTGGAAACGTTTCATCTTTCCGTTATAGGTACGTGTGCCTTCCGGGAAAATGGCGATGGAGTAGCCCTCCTTCACTTTTTTCCGCATCCGTTCCATATATTGTTCGTAGCCTTCGCCTATGTAATAGAAATCGACATAGCGGATGATTGCTCCGAAGAAAGGAGAATGCCATACCCAATGGTTGGTTACCATCAGGATTTTAGACGAAAGAGACAGCAGTACCAGAATGTCGATGAACGACTGGTGGTTGGCAATGATAATTGCCGGATGCCGGAAGCGTTCGTTGGCTTTGTTGATATGTTCTTTTTTGACGGCGGTGGCCAGTAGCAGAATTCCTTTGCAGGTGATTTGTATCAGTCGGCATACCAAACGTTGTTTGCTGCTTTTCCGCACAGGCACCAAATAAAGGACAGCGATCAGTACACGGAGGAAGATACAACCGATAAAGAAAAGCAGGAAGAGCAATACGGTTCGTATCAGTCCGATAAGCGTATAAGGCGGCAATCCTTTGGAAGCGGGTCCCGCGATGAAGAACCGGAAAATGAGTGGCTGAATGGTATAAGCCACCAGTACCACTGCTATCATACCCAGAATGGAAATCAGGGAAATGGATTGCAAAGCCGGGTGTTTGGCAAACACAAGTGCTCCCATACCGACCACTGTGGTGAAGGCGGAGAAGAAGATGGCTGTTTTATGGGAATTCAACACCTTCTGACCTGTACGGTATTTGTTTTGTAGCCCGTCCATAATGAAGATACTGAAGTCATCTCCAATGCCAAAGATAAAGGTGGACAGGATAATGTTGATGATGTTGAACTCAATCCCCAAAATTCCCATCAATCCCAAGATGATTACCCAGCTGATTAGCATCGGGAGAAAGCTCATCAGGGTAAGTTCGATACGTCCGTAGGAGAACCATAGTGCAAAGAATATGAGGAAAGAAGAGATGTACAGAATCAGGTAAAAGTCGTCATTGATGGCCGATACCCATTTGTTGGCAAAATAGGAACGGTCGAAGATGACTACATTCGGGTCTTTATTAAAGTTCTGGTACACAGCTTCCTTATTCGGTTCGCTGATCCGTATCTGGCTGATAAGCATGGTGATGGAATCGGCAGAGGTTTGCCATTCATTCAATAGCTTGCCGGATAAATCGTCTTCTTGCGCGGTGTAATGATATTCACCGAAAGGCTGGTTCATCCATTGATAAAAAGGTTCGAAGCTTCCCGGGCGGAAACGATATTCGGCGGCAACTGTTTCCAACTGTTCACGGACTTGTTGCTGTTTTTCATCCGTCCAGTAATCTTTCCATTTCTTCAGGCGTTTTTGCTGCTCTTGCGGAGAGATCAGAAACTGTGAGGCGGAGGCATACTCTTTGATGAGTCCCTGCTCTTTCAGTATAGATAACTTCTGATTGGTTGTTGCATAAGTTTCGGTAGCCTGATTCATGTCTTTTCCCACACTGACAAAAAGCACGGTCTTTTCGTCGTTGTCGAAGAGTTGCAGTAATTTTTCTTCTGATTGTTGGAGATGGCGGGGCTCATAGTTGAGACTCATCATATCGTTGTTGAAGCCCACCTTTTGCGAAGTAAACAAACAGATTACTGTAATGAGGAGGATGCCGCCTACCAGCCATTTATTCTTTTCGTAAGAATAAGCGTTTATTTTCTCGATGATGCGTAGTATGCGTCCCTGTTTGACGTCTGCCTGTCCTTTCAGGAAATGAGGCAGGTAAATGAGGCAAAAAAGAGTAGTACCCACCAATGCCAGGGAAGCGAACAACCCGAAATCGCGTAACAGATCGGAACTGGTGAATATCAATCCCAGAAATGCGCCGATGGTGGTGAAACTACCTACCGTAAGCGGATAGGCTATCTCTTTAATAAGTTGTTGTACGGTGGAAACGTGGTTCTGATGTGCCAGCATGTGAATGGAATAGCTTAGTGCAATACCCATCACTGCCGAACCGGCTCCCACTGCAATGGCGGAGATACTTCCTTTAATAAAAAAGATAAGAAACAGGGCAAACAATCCTCCGAACAGTATAGGCGTGATAATCAAAGGAATCGATCTCTTCCGTTTGAATACCAGCGAGATGAATACGATAATGATGACAAGGGCGATGGAAGAGGTCAGAATCGTATCCTGTTTAATCTGGCGGGCATTGTAAACTCCTAC
>ERZ791645.1932-NODE-1932-length-11527-cov-4.019874_pt1 | contig 11527 bp, 9 predicted proteins | sample MGYA00509939_ERZ791645 | MGnify/ENA primary metagenome ERZ791645 (study PRJEB30046, sample SAMN00715249) | human gut metagenome | study: EMG produced TPA metagenomics assembly of the A metagenome-wide association study of gut microbiota in type 2... | reverse complement strand
GTTGAAAAATATCGTTTCAAAAAACAAATAAAAAATGATTATAGTAGACGGAAAAAACACATTTTAAGAAAAAATCAAGAAATATGAAAAGCATTTTCCACTATATCCCTAAACAAAGCCGTACTTGCCTTACTCGGGCATACGGCTTTTCGCTTTATATCTATGCTACCTATTAAAAGGCCTTATTTTGATACTCGTTTTTAATAGCGGAAATGTTCTAAGCAATTCATTATTGAATATTTTCGATGTGTAACCATAGTTCTAACTTCTGTGGTTTAAATATTTAAATAGCAATTTTTTGTTGATTTAAATTAAAATGTACAAATTATTGGACAGTTAAAGTGCTATATCTTCAGTAATGAAAAATCAGCAGGGAAAACCCTGCTGAAGGAGAACAATATTCTCCATATTATATTTTCAATCCGCGTAGTAAAATACGACAATCTTTATTATAAATAATAACGTATGAATGTCAATTGGTAAAAATATTATTCTATAATATGGATAATATATTGACAAACAGGGTATGAAAGAATAATATGAAGATAGGAGGAAAGAAAAATGTATCTGGCACACAAGGAAAATGAAAAAAAGCAGGAATTAACAGTACATTTACTGGAAGCGGGACAGTATGCACAGAGTGAAGGAGAAAAGATAGGAATAGGAACATTAGCTACACTTTGTCTGCAATTGCATGATGCAGGAAAGTTTAGTACTGAATTTCAGGCATATATCAAGCAAGAAGATGATCTACCCAAAAGGGGAGCAGTAAATCATAGCTCTGCAGGAGCTGAATTATTAATGCAGGAATTTAAGAACAGTCCCTATCATTCAGTTCAAGATATGAGGCTTTTGATAGAGCTTATTTCATATACGATTACGGCACATCATGGAATTTATGACTGCATAGATGAAGATGGCGAAGACAAGTTTGAAGTCAGATTGAATGTGGTTGAAAAAGAAAAACTGGATGAAATTGCAAGACTGTGGTTTGAAGAAATGCATTTTACAAAAGATATGTTATGCAGTCAGATGAGAAAGGCATATGGTGAATTCATAACCGCTTTTTTGAAACCATTAAAACAAATCTGTCAGAATGGACAGACAGAAGGCACAGAGAGATTTTTTTATATGAGCTGTATGGAACGATTGCTTTTGTCTTTGCAAATAGATTCAGACTGGACAGATACAGCAAGAGCAATGGGTGACAGTATGCTTGATGATAATATGGAAACTGCAAACGTATATCAGAAGGCTTTGAAAAATTATCAGCAATATATGGATAAGCTGGAAAAAGAAGCACAGGAGAATCTCAGAACAGAGAAACAAAAACAAATCTTCGAACTGCGAAAAAAGATTAGAGAAGAATGTATGAATTTCTCAGAGACATCATATGGAATATATCGGTTATCACTTCCGACAGGTGCGGGAAAGACGTTAGCATCTTTGGGATATGCACTGAAAGTGGCAGCAGAGAGAAAAACACCGGAAGTTTCCCATATATTTTACATATCGCCATTCATATCCATCACAGAACAAAGCACTGAAGTGATAAAGAAAGCAGTCAGAAACGAAGAATGGGTGATGGAACATCACTCAAATGTCAGCAATTCTGATGAACAGGAGAAGCAGATAGATACTGCATGGAAGGAACCGATTATCTGTACAACTATGATTCAATTTTTGTATACGTTGTTTTCACAGAAAAATAAAAGCATCCGCCGTTTTCATCAATTGAAAAATTCTGTGATTATCGTAGATGAAGCACAGGCACTGCCGGTGCAGACAATACACACATTTAATCTTATGATGAATTTTCTATGTTATGTATGTCATGCGACTATTATTTTGTGTACAGCCACCCAACCGCAATTGGCATCTGGCAATATAAAAAGAAAGATTTTATATACAGCGCCTAAGGATATGGTCACAGGAGTGTGTGATATTTTTCAGCGTTTTCAGCGTACAAACATCTCTTTTGAAATAAATGAGCCAGACACATTTGAATCACTGGGAGAGAAGATATTCAATGATTTCCAAAAGGAACGGACAATACTTTTAATTTTGAATAAGAAAGAGACAGTTGGAGCATTTTTTGATTATATAAAAGCAGAATTGAAAGATGTGAAGATTTTTTATCTGACAACAAACTTATGTCCGGAACATCGGAGTGATCAATTGGAAAGCATAAAAAATTATCTGAAAAATAGTACAGAAAAAGTTTTGATTATAAGTACAAATCTGATAGAAGCGGGAGTGGATCTGTCAGTCAATCATGTCTATCGTTCACTTGCAGGATTGGACAATATCGCACAGGCGGCAGGTCGTTGCAACCGAAACGGGGAAATGGAGCAGGGGAGGGTTACTGTAATTCAATTAGTTGGGGATGAATTTGAGGTGATTCGAACAGCTCAGAAGAAAACGGAAGAAGTCTGTGAAAAATATAATCAGTCCAATAGTACGGAGAGTATTATTTTCCCAGAGTGGATGGATTGGTATTATGAAATTTATTATAAGGAAGTCAGCAATAAAATGGATTATGATATAGGAAAAGGCGAAACAATATATAAATTATTGAGCAGTGGATTTCCGGGAGAACGGAAACATTTCATCAGACAGGCATTTGAAACAGCAGGAGAAAACTACAGACCGATTCAGGAAGAGGGAAAAACAGTGATAGTTCCATATAAAGAGGGAATGGATATCCTTGAAAAACTGGAAACAGCGCAGAATATGTCTGATAAAAAAAGATTATTAAGAAAGATACAGCGTTATACGGTGTCTGTTTATGAAAATAAATTAAAAGAATGCTTACAAAATGGAGTGATAGAAGAAAGCAGGTTTTTACCAGACGTATATGTAGCTAAAAATTATGATATGGAAAAAGGACTGCTCAATGAACTTGTATTACAATATTATTGAAAAAGGGGGAAAGAAGAATGGAAAGAGAAAATGCAATAGAATATAAAGTCTATGGGAAATATGCACTTTTCACCGATCCATTAACGAAAACAGGAGGCGAAAAACTGTCATATCAGGTGCCAACGTATCAAGCATTGAAAGGAATCACAGAAAGTATTTACTGGAAACCTACGTTTACGTGGGTGATTGATGAGTGCAGAGTGATGCATCCAATACGGACAGAGTCAAAGGGAATGCGCCCGATAAAATATCAGGGAGGAAACGATCTGGCATCTTACACATATTTAAAAGATGTAGAATACCGGGTGAAAGCACATTTTGTATGGAATGAAAACAGACCGGATCTTGTAAATGACCGGAATGAGAATAAGCATTATCAAATTGCAAAAAGAATGTTAGAAAGAGGAGGCAGGAGAGATATTTTTCTTGGAACAAGAGAATGTCAGGGATATGTAGAACCCTGTACAGTGATGGAAGGAGAAGGATTCTATGACAATGATGGAAATATTTCTTTTGGAATCATGGTACATGGAATTACATATTCGGATGAAGCAGTCAGGGAGAATGAGAAAAAGCATATGACGATCCGGTTATGGAATGCATACATGAAAGACGGAGTGATTAGATTTCCGGAACCGGAAGAATGTCAGATCAGAAAAGTAGTTGCGGAAATGGAAATGAAAACATTTGACGAAAAAAATTTCTGTGGAATAAGGGAATTTGAAAGGGGGAATCTTTTTGGGCTGGATACAAATGCTTGAAAAAACATATGACGCATGCGAAGCGATTGTGGGGAAAAAGGTAAATGAAGATCCAATCTTACTTCCAATCTCGCATTCTACAGCAAATGCGCAGATAGAAGTGACGATTGACCTAAAAGGTAAATTTATGCCGGCTTTGTCCGGAATCATTCCAAAGGATGGGGAAGATAAAATCACGATTATCCCAGTAACCGAGGATTCGGCTTCGCGAAGTAATGGAAGCTGTCCGCATGCATTATGTGACAAACTTTGCTATGTTGCAGGAGATTATTCGTTATACACAAATGAGGACAAGACAGAATACTATAATGATTACATTAATAGTTTGAGAAAATGGACAAGCTCTGAATTTTCCAATAAGTGGCTGCAATGTGTATATCTTTATTTGAAAAAAGCTACACTGATTCAGGATTTAATAAAAGCAAAATTATTGGTATTGGCTGAAGATGGTTTTCTGTCCGAAAATGAAAATAAAATTCAGTCAGTTGCCCAAAAAGATGCGATGGTAAGATTTGCAGTATGGGATAATGGAGAAAAACATGAATTGTGGAAAGAGCCGGAAATGTATCACTCTTTTATCGAGTATTACAAGACTAATTTGCATAATTGTAATATAGATTATGTGACGGGTGAAAAGATACAATGTTCTGAAAAACATCCATCGAAAATCAGAAATTCCGGGGATAAAGCAAAGATTTTTTCGGCAAATGATACCTCTGGTTTTACTTACCGGGGAAGGTTCGCGAATCGTGAGCAGGCTGCCAGTATTGGATATGAAACTTCGCAGAAAGCACATAATGCTTTGCGCTGGTTGTTAGCAAGGCAGGGAAAATATATAGACGGTGAGATGACTGTGGTGTGGAAGCTTCCACAAAATCTAAAAGAAAAAGATTCTAATCTGGCTTTGGATGTAGTTGATTTATTTGGAGATACACAGGAAACATTTTTGGCAGATTTTGATTGGGCAGCAGAATGCAGGGACGAGGATGACATAGAACTCGACAGAAAATTTGCAGAGAAATTGAATCAGGCGATGGCTGGATACCGGGCAAAACTCCAACCGGATGATGAAGTAATCATTTTGTCGGTTGATGCAGCAACAACAGGAAGGTTAGCTGTTACTTACTATCAGGAAGTTCCGGGAAATGAATTTATAGACAGAGTTCTTCACTGGCATCAGAATTGTACCTGGCCACGATGGATAAAATTACATGAAACAAAAAAATGGGTGTTCATAAATAACACAGCGCCATCACCAAATGAGATAGCACTTGCTGCGTATGGAACAGAACAGGAAAAAGGATATCTGACATGTAATGACAAACTGAGAAAAGCTACAATCCGAAGAATTTTACCGTGTATTATCGGACTGAGTCCCAAAATACCGGCTGATATTGTGAAAGCTGCTGTAAACAGGGCTTCAAATCCACAGGCATACAGCTCTTTTGTGTGGCAGAACTGTGTGGCGCCGGTGGCTTGTGCAATGATAAAATATAATGAATTTGATGGGAAGGTGAACAGTATGGAGCTAGAGAAAGATAGAAGCTATCTGTTTGGACAATTACTTGCTATCCTTGAAAAAGTCGAGGAGAGAGCACTATATTTACAGGAAAGTAAAACAGATGACAGACTTACCAATGCAAAGAAAATGTGGAATGTGTATACCAGACGTCCGGCAATCACTTATGAAAGACTCTATAGTCATATAGTGAGAGCATATCTGAAACGGTTAAATCCGGGTGCAAGAGCGAAAATAGAAAACAAAATAATGCAGATCATAAATGTTCTTCGGGAAACAGATGGATTCAACAACAATCCTTTGAATGAAAGATATTTACTTGGTTATTACGAGGAAAGAGAAAAATTAATAAAATCAAAAGGCGAAAAGTCGAATGAAGGAGGAGAAGAGTAATGGGAGTATTTACAAACAAAATTGATTTTGAAGTGGTGATTATGGTGAATCATGGAAATCCGAATGGAGATCCGTTGAATGGAAATCGTCCGAGAGAAGATTTTGACGGATTCGGAGAAATTTCGGATGTATGTCTGAAAAGAAAAATCAGAAATCGTCTGCAGGATTTGGGAGAGAAAATTTTTGTGCAAAGCGAAGACCGCTGTGATGATGGATGCAAGAGTCTTGCAGACAGGACAAAGACAAATGACAAGATGCAGAAAGCATTGAAAACAAAAGATGATGAGGCATATGCCAAAGCAGCATGTGAGTCGTGGATTGATGTGAGAGCATTTGGACAGGTATTTGCTTTTAAAGGAAATTCCGTATCAGTTGGAGTGAGAGGACCTGTAACAATTCAGTCGGCATTCAGTGTAGATCCTATTGACATTGAAAGTATACAGATCACGAAAAGTGTAAATTCAGAAACAAGTCATGATACAATGGGAATGAAGCATCGTGTTAATTTTGCCATGTATACCGTGAAGGGAAGTATTAATCATCAGCTTGCAGAAAAGACAGGATTTTCAGATGAAGATGCGGAAAAGATAAAAGAAGCGCTCAGGACGCTTTTTGAAAATGATGCATCATCTGCAAGACCGGACGGAAGCATGGAAGTGGTAAGGGTTTACTGGTGGAAACATAATTGCCCGATGGGACAATATTCTTCTGCAAAAGTTCATCGCTTACTGAAAATTGAGAAGAAGACAGAATTTCCAAAAAGTATTGATGATTACGAATTTACATTAAATTCTTTACCAGGATTGGAAGTGGAAATAATTGAAGGAATATAAAGAAGACGATTATCTGATGATCTCCGGGATACAGCATTTTGCGTTTTGTAGAAGACAATGGGCATTGATTCATCTGGAACAGCAATGGACTGAAAACTACAAGACAATGGATGGAAACTTTATGCACAGACAGGCGCATAATGGGGCATCCCACGAGAAAAGAAAAGATATCATCATTTCTCGTGGAATGCCGGTTTTCTCACGAATAATGGGTGTGAGTGGGATTTGTGATATTGTGGAATTTCATGCAGATGAGTCTGGTACTTTGATACGTACATTTGGTGGGAAATATACGCCATTACCGATAGAATATAAAAGAGGAAAACCAAAAGATCATGATGCGGATATCCTGCAGGTAGCTGCACAGGCCATGTGTCTGGAAGAAATGTTGGATTGTACAATTACACAGGGCGCATTGTATTATGGAGAGATAAAGCATCGTGTTAATATTCAGATTACAGAGGGTATCAAGCAGAACGTAAAAGATATGTTTGATGAAATGCATCAATATTATGAAAGAGGTTATACACCAAAAGCAAAAAAGAAGAAAGCATGTTATGTGTGTTCTTTAAAAGATTTGTGTCTGCCGGAACTGGAAAAAACGGGAAATGTTGAAACATACATGAATAATATATTGGCAGAAGAATTGGAGGATAACACATGAAAAAATTGTTGAATACTCTCTATATCACATCCGAGAATAAATATTTATCTCTGGATGGAGAAAATGTGGTGATTAAAGAGGAAGGTGCAGAGCTTGGAAGAATGCCACTTCATAATCTTGAAATGATTGTAACGTTTAGCAGAGCAGGAGCCAGTCCGGCGTTGATGGGAAAATGTGCAGATAATAATATTTCAATTGTATTTTTGACGCCGTCCGGCTCATTCCTGGCAAGGGTAGAAGGAAAGACAAAAGGAAATGTGCTTCTGAGGAAGAAACAGTATGAAGTTGCAGCAGACGAGCAGGAAAGCCTAAAGATTGCACGCAATACGATTGTCGGAAAAGTTTATAATGGACGATGGGTAATTGAACGTACCATAAGAGACCATTCACTACAGACAGATGCAGATAAATTAAAAATTGTTTCAGAGAGGCTTCGGGATAAAATACCTGATATCAGAATCAGTAACAACAAAGATCAACTCAGGGGAATAGAGGGTGAACTTGCGTCACAGTATTTTTCTGTTTTTGATGAATTGATTTTACAACAAAAAGAAGATTTCTATTTTCATGAGAGAAACAGAAGACCACCTCTGGACAGGGTAAATGCATTATTATCATTTGTATATACACTATTAACAAGCATGATGGCAGCATCGTTAGAAACAGTTGGACTGGATCCATGTGTCGGATTTTTACATGGAGATAGACCTGGAAGATATTCACTGGCATTGGATATGATGGAAGAACTTCGTCCTGCGCTGGCTGATCGTTTTGTTTTGCGTCTTATTAATAAAAGGATGGTGGGCAAAACAGATTTTATAGAAAAAGAAGATGGAGCAATCTTATTGACAGATGATGCCAGAAAGAGAGTGCTTGACGAATGGCAGAAGCGAAAACAGGAACAGATAATACATCCATATTTAAAAGAAAAGATTCAGTGGGGAATGGTTCCTTATATGCAGGCAATGTTTTTGGCAAGATATTTACGTGGAGACATTGATGCATATCCGCCATTTTTGTGGAAATAGAGGTGATATTTTGCTTGTATTGATTACATATGATGTTAATACAGAAAATGAAGCAGGAAAGAGCAGACTTCGTAAAGTAGCAAAACAATGTGTAAACTATGGAGTACGAGTACAAAATTCTGTTTTTGAATGTATTGTAGATGGTGCCCAGTGTCGCATGCTGAAAGGAAAACTACAGGAAATTATAGACGAAGAAAAAGACAGCATTCGTATTTATTATTTAAACGATAAACAAAAACAGAAAATAGAATGTCTGGGTGTAAAAAAAGGAATATCAGTAGAAAATACGCTGATATTTTAAAGCGGTGCGGATCATAAGCGAACATGAAAAAGCGGATGATTCGCACCGGAAAAATGCAATATTTTTTGTGTTGCATAAAATAATTATTGCGGTTTTGATGGAATTATATAGACACTATGCAATAATTATTGCAGAGATGCATGAGGAATATTGTGCATTTTTGCTGTCGCTCCTCTTGTAGGAGCGTGGATTGAAATATACTCTGCGCATTCTTCCAAGGCTTTTCCAATCGTCGCTCCTCTTGTAGGAGCGTGGATTGAAATCACCAGCCATCATCTTTTCAATGATTTCTTCCTGTCGCTCCTCTTGTAGGAGCGTGGATTGAAATGTTTCCTTTGTCTGTCCACTCCAATCTGACCATGTAGTCGCTCCTCTTGTAGGAGCGTGGATTGAAATAGCGGTTTAGCAAGCACAGGACTGCACCAGTTATTGTCGCTCCTCTTGTAGGAGCGTGGATTGAAATATTGATAAGGTACTTCCAACCGCAAAAGAAATTGTCGCTCCTCTTGTAGGAGCGTGGATTGAAATAGAAAGGATCGAGAAAATAAATGGCTGATTTTGTGTCGCTCCTCTTGTAGGAGCGTGGATTGAAATATGTTTTATATACCACCACAGAAAATCGTCTTCCCAGGTCGCTCCTCTTGTAGGAGCGTGGATTGAAATATCTCCTGATCTACAATTTCCAATTCATCAATTGTCGCTCCTCTTGTAGGAGCGTGGATTGAAATATCTCTGCCTAATCCGGTTTTTCTCACATATGCAGTCGCTCCTCTTGTAGGAGCGTGGATTGAAATCTGATGTATCGTATGACTACGTTTTACCAAGACAGGTCGCTCCTCTTGTAGGAGCGTGGATTGAAATAATCTGACATTTGCAGTCAATAATCCATATGGAGTCGCTCCTCTTGTAGGAGCGTGGATTGAAATAATGTGTAATTTCCACTTCCAAGCCACTGCGGAAGTCGCTCCTCTTGTAGGAGCGTGGATTGTATTTCTAATAGGACAGGTAGGACTTTTTCTTATGTTGTTAATTAACATACTTTGACGTTAAAAAATATCTGTCAAATAAAGCTATTTATATGATATCATAGATATTATAAAGAAATCTTATTTGATGCTTTTACATAGTTTTCAATCAAATGACGTAATTTGTCAGAGACGGTACACATTTACAATTTGGAAGGATGAGTAAGTATTATTCGATAGTTGAGAATAATAGGGCAGTAGCTTGGCGAAAAGATAATAATTATCATTGTTTATAGGAGAATGCCATATATGAAAAAAGTGGGAAGTTATGCATTGCTGGCATTATTGCTAATCAGTATGCTATCAGGATGCAGCCAACAAAATACAGCGAATCAAACTGAAAGTGAGGTATCAGAAGCACAAATGCAGGAGAATAGCGAAAATATAGAAACAGAAAAAATGCAGGATACAGAAAAGATCCAGAATACAGAGAAAATCCAGGATACAGAAAAAAATGAAAACACAGAGAAGTTATCTCCTTTTGAAATGCATGGCGCATTGCATGTAGAAAATGGAAAGTTGACCGATCAGCATGGCGATGTAGTGCAGCTTTATGGAATGTCTACGCATGGAATTGCATGGTTTCCGCAATATGTGAATTCGGATGCTTTTCGTACACTTCGGGATGATTGGAATACAAATTGCATACGTTTGGCAATGTATACGGCGGAAAATGGAGGATATTGTTCTGGCGGAGATAAAGAGCAATTAAAACAGCTTGTTAAGGATGGAGTTTCCTATGCAACAGATTTAGGAATGTATGTGATTGTGGACTGGCACATTTTAAGTGATGGTGATCCAAATCAGAATAAAGATGAGGCAATCGCTTTCTTTAAAGAGATGGCAGAGACTTTTACTAATAATGACAATGTGCTTTATGAGATTTGTAATGAGCCAAATGGTGGTACTTCATGGGAAAGTATCAAAGCGTATGCAGAGGAAGTAATGCCAGTCATTAGAGAAAAAAGACCGGATGCGGTAATTCTGGTAGGAACTCCGACATGGAGTCAGGAGATTGATAAAGCGGCAGAGTCGCCATTAGAAGATAAAAATGTTATGTATACTTTACATTTTTATGCAGGAACACATAAGGATGATTTGCGCAATCGGCTGGAAAGCTATGCACAAAATGGTCTGCCAATTTTTGTGAGTGAGTTTGGAATGTGTGATGCTTCAGGAAATGGTGCGAATGACTTTGAATCTACTACGAAATGGTTGGATTTATTAAACAAGTATCAGATAAGCTTTATGTGTTGGAATTTGGCAAATAAAGATGAGAGCAGCAGTGTGTTTAGAGCAAATAGCACAAAAATTTCTGATTGGACAGAAGAAGATTTAAGTGAAGCAGGACAATGGATAAAAGCTTACTTCAAAAATAGAAGTTATCAATAAAATTTCATAAAAACACAATACAAAAAGGAGTCCCCATGCAATCATACAACGACCTACAATCACAATTAAAAACAATAGACCATAAAAGTTACCCATTATACAAATCCCTGCGTGGAAGTTACCAGTTCCCCAAATACATATTGTCAATTGACCATGTGCAGGGCGATCCGTTTGCGGCACCATCGGATGTGAGGGTGACAGTAGATACGAAGGCAGCCGGATTTCCGGCATTTGCAATGAAAGATAAGCTGACAAGAACCGCATTGGCGGATGAACTGCTTCGCAATTTTGCGGCAAAAGTGAATCAGTTTAACTTTAAAGCGAAGGGTTCCGGGAAAAGCGGGCTGATCTCAGTGACACACTGTGGACAGGAAGTGCTGCAGAGGACAGCATGTGAAATCAGTGAAAAAGAGATTACCGCCAGATTTGCAGTCGGGTTTCCTGCAAATGGAAGAACAATCAATGCAAAAGAACTCGAAAAAATCTTATTTGAATATCTGCCACAGTGCGTGGAGCAGTCTTTTTATTATAAAAATCTGAATGCGCAAAAAGTAAAAGAGGCTGTGGAACTGGCAGAAGATCAGCAGGCAATCCGTGAGAAGCTGCCAGAACTTGGACTGGCTGCTTTTGTGGCGGATGACTCTGTGCTGCCAAGGGAGAGCATTGCCCTCGGCGTGATCTGCAGGGAA
>ERZ791645.1927-NODE-1927-length-11593-cov-3.054602_pt1 | contig 11593 bp, 9 predicted proteins | sample MGYA00509939_ERZ791645 | MGnify/ENA primary metagenome ERZ791645 (study PRJEB30046, sample SAMN00715249) | human gut metagenome | study: EMG produced TPA metagenomics assembly of the A metagenome-wide association study of gut microbiota in type 2... | reverse complement strand
TACTGGCCGATAATCCGCTTTTGACATCCCGCACGGAAGGGATGATCGATCCGGTAAGAATTATCGTAGATGGCAATCTATCCGTTCCGCTAAAGGCAAAGGTATTCCAGGAACCGGGAAAGGCCATCGTCCTTACGACCACCTCGGCCGATGAGACAAAGCGTGATGCCCTGATTAAAAACGGCATTGATGTCATTATCGCAGACGGCGACATCAAGGGAAAGGTAGACCTTTCCGCTGCTATGACAGGACTTGCCTTGAAAGGAATCGACGGCATCCTTCTGGAAGGCGGCGCAACCCTTGCTGCGGATGCATTTGAGGCAGGAATCGTTGATAAGGTAAGAATCTATGCAGCTCCTATCCTGATTGGCGGAAAAGATGCACCGGGCCTCCTTGGAGGAAAAGGCGCAGATACCATACCGGAAGCAGTCAGGCTGAAAAATATTACGACATTGATGTCAGGCTCCGATCTCATCATTGAAGGTTATGTAGATCACAAAGAGGAATCTCCTAAAGAAGAACCCGAGAAATCAGAAGAAGCTCATGATGAACCTGCATCAGATCTCCCTATCGAAAAAGGAGAGGATGAAAAGGGTGAATAAGAATGTTTACCGGGATTGTTGAGGAAATCGGCCATATCAGGCAGATCAAAAGATCCGGACACAGCTGCATGCTGACTATATCCTGCAGGACTGTACTGGAAGGGACCAAGCTTGGCGACAGCATTGCGGTCAATGGCGCCTGTCTCACCGTTACAAGGATGGATCAGGATTCTTTTGACGCTGATGTTACGCCTGAAACTTTGAGAAGAACATCCTTCTCTATTTGCCGGCCGGGATCACCGGTTAATCTTGAAAGAGCACTCAGGCTCTGCGACCGCCTGGGCGGACACATCATGCTTGGCCATGTCGATGGACAGGGAAAGATCCTTTCATTCAGGAAACTGGATAATTCCATCGAAGCTGCCATAACATTAGACAAAGCGCTGATGAGATATATTGTTGAAAAGGGTTCTGTCGCCATAGACGGCATCAGCCTTACCGTGGCGGAAAGAACAGATACGGGTTTCACCATTTCTCTTATCCCTCATACGGGAGAGAAGACGATATTGATGGACAAAAAACCAGGGGATCCGGTCAATATCGAATGTGATTATATAGGAAAGTACATCGAGCAGCTCATGAAAGACAAACCGGGTGAGGGGTTGACGCTGGGGATGCTTCAGAGCCTTGGGCATGGAGGAAGTTATGGATTATAAATTTGACAGTATTGAAGAAATCATTGAAGAAATCCGTGCAGGACGCATTGTCATCATGCAGGATCCGGAGTCCAGAGAAAATGAAGGCGATTATATTTGCGCCGCAGAATTTGCTACTCCGGAAAATGTGAACCGCATGGCTTCGGAAGCAAAAGGCGTCATCTGCATGCCGATGTCTGAAGAAATCGCTGATTCCCTGTACCTGGGACCGATGATCCGCCATAATACGGATAATCACCAGACAGCATTCCTGGAATCGATCGATTATAAAGATTCCGGTACGGGAGTTTCCGCTTATGCCCGCTCCATGACAGCGCTTGAAGCAATCAAGGACGGAGCAAAACCGGAAGATTTCAGAAGACCCGGCCATCTTTTCCCGCTGAAGGCAAGAAAATGGGGCGTTCTTGAACGTCAGGGCCACACGGAAGCAACTGTCGATCTTGCAAGACTTGCAGGATTGAAACCGGCAGGCCTTTGCTGTGAAATCATGAATGATGACGGAACAATGGCAAGAAGGGACGACCTCTTCAAGCTCGCCAGAGAAAAGAATATGAAGATTGGCAATATTCAGGAGCTCATCGAATACAGGAAAAAGCACGAAGTACTGGTAGATGAAGTTTCTCATGCCAAGCTTCCGACAAAGTATGGCGAATTTGAAATTTACGGATTTGTGAATAAGATGAACGGGGAACACCACGTAGCCCTTTCCATGGGCAATGTTTCTGACGGTAAGCCGGTCCTTTGCCGCATTCATTCTGAATGTCTGACAGGAGACTGCTTCGGTTCCCTTCGCTGTGACTGCGGCCAGCAGCTTGCGCAGGCTATGCGCCAGATTGCCCGTGAAGGACGCGGCGTTCTTGTTTACCTTCGCCAGGAAGGAAGAGGAATCGGCCTGATCAACAAGATCAGAGCCTATGCTCTTCAGGATGAAGGATATGATACCGTTGAAGCAAACCTGAAGCTTGGATTTGCGGCTGACCTTCGTGAATACATGACAGGCGCGCAGATTCTTAAGGCATTGGGCGTAAACAGCATCCGTCTTCTGACCAATAATCCGCAGAAAATCGGAGATGTCAGTGAATACGGCATCACCATTGCATCAAGAGAACCAATTGAAATGGCTCCTACCCGCGAAGACGAATTCTATCTGAAAACGAAGCAGGAAAAAATGGGCCATATGTTAAAGCTTGATAAAGATATTGAAGAACCAAAAGAGTAAGCACAGGAGGCATTCAAAGTGAATATTATTTCCGGACTTTTTAATGAAAGTGAAATCAGAGTAGGAATCGTAGCATCCCGTTTCAATGAAGTCATCGTCAGCAAGCTCATTGACGGAGCCGTAGACGGACTTACCCGTCATGGCGTCGATATGGATAAAGTAGATCTGGCATGGGTGCCAGGCGCTTTCGAAATCCCGCTGGCTTCCAAGAAAATGGCTGAATCAGGAAAATATGATGCTGTCATCTGCCTTGGCGCAGTCATCCGCGGTGAAACAGATCATTATGAACATGTATCAACCGAAGTGACAAAGGGTGTTGCTATGGCATCGCTTTCGAGCGGCATTCCTGTTCTCTACGGCGTATTGACCACCGATACGATTGAACAGGCTGTCAACAGAGCAGGGCTCAAGTCCGGTAACAAGGGCTTTGAATGCGCTATGGATGCTCTTGAAATGGCAAGCCTTTTCAAGAAGCTTGGAAAGTAAGCAGAAACCCATAAAAGGGCTGTGACAAAATGTGCAATTCATTTTGCCGCAGCTCCTTTTTGCGTGGTGGAAATTAGATTATATGAAAGGAATATCCTGTATATGGTATAATACTATAATTGATTTAACATAATACAGGAGGATTGCCGTGGATAAGGAGCAGCTCTCGATGGGGAAAAAATATTATACGATTACATATGGATGCCAGATGAATGAATCTGACACAGAACGTATTAACGGACAGCTGGAAGAACTGGGATATCGGCCGGCTGAAGAAATGGAAGACGCAGACATCGTCATCATGAATACATGCAGCGTCCGCCAGAATGCGGAAGAAAAAGTGTATGGGAAAATCGGTGAAATCAAGAAGCTGAAGGACAAGAACCCGGACATGCTTCTGGGAATCGCCGGCTGCATGGCGCAGGAAAACAAGGGCAAGCTGATTGAAAGAATGCCGATCATTGATTTTGTTATCGGACCATACCATATTCATGATCTGAAAGATATCGTTTCCAAGGAAAATGCACGCGGCGGCCATGTCGTCAAGACAGAAAGAAATCCACACAGCGTTGAAGATTACAGCGAATTGAAGTCTGTCAGAAAGTCTAAGATTTTCGCATGGGTTCCGATCATGCAGGGATGCAATAAGTTCTGTACTTACTGCATCGTTCCCTATGTTAGAGGCCGTGAAATCAGCCGTACGATTGATGACATTTCCAATGAAATCCAGACTCTTGCCGATGAAGGATATAAGGAAGTTACACTTCTCGGGCAGAATGTCAATTCTTACGGGCTCGATTTCAGGAACGGAACCGATTTCGGCGACTTGATCCGTGCTATCGATAAAATTGATGACATTGAAAGAGTACGCTACATGACATCCCATCCAAGAGATATGACATTCGAAATGATTGATGCCATGGCAGAATCGTCGAAGGTTGTCCGTCATATGCATCTTCCTGTCCAGCACGGATCCAATAAAATGCTGAAGAAGATGAACCGCGGCTATACGATTGAACATTTCAAGGAACTCCTTTCCTACGTAAGAAGCAAAATGCCTGATATTGTCGTAACAACAGATCTTATTACAGGCTTCCCGGGGGAAACGGAAGAAATGCATCAGGAAACGCTGGCCCTCTTGAAGGAAGTCCGTTTCGATTCCGCTTATACATTTATTTATTCTCCAAGAACCGGAACGCCTGCAGCAAGAATGGAAGACCAGATCGATTCTGATACCAAGCACAGACGTCTGCAGGAACTGATGGATGTGGAAAATGAAATCAGCCTTGAACTCAATAAGGAAATGGAAGGAAAGACATATTCCATTATCGTAGAAGGCCCTTCCAAGCAGGATCCGATGAACTGGTATGGAAGAACTTCAGGAAACAAAATGATCTTATTCCCGTACAAGGAAGGAATTTCCGTCGGAGATACTGTTGACGTTAAAGTTGACACAGCGCAGACCTGGGTTCTCAAGGGAGAACTGATCTGAATTCTGTCTTGTCATTTGATCGAGAGGTGATTGAGATTGGCTAAAACGCCATTAATGGATCAATACAAAGAGATAAAAGAGGGATACAAGGACTGCCTGCTCTTTTACCGTCTGGGTGATTTTTACGAATTGTTTTATGATGACGCGTACACGGCTTCTCATGAACTGGAATTGACCCTGACAGGGAAGAATGCAGGTGCAGAAGGCCGCGTTCCTATGTGCGGCGTGCCGTACCATGCGGCCGAGGTTTATATTTACCGTTTGATTCAAAAGGGGTATAAAGTAGCCATCTGCGAACAGCTTGAAGATCCTAAGAAGGCAAAGGGACTCGTTAAGCGCGATGTCATCCGCGTCATTACGCCGGGAACCATTCTCTTTGAAAATGCCATTGCGGATAAATCCAACAACTATCTGGCCTGTCTGCTTGAGAAAGACAAGAAGATCCATATGGTCCTCTGTGATATTTCAACAGGCGAAAGCTGGTGGGGGATCTGGAATCTGAAAAAGGAGCAGGACGATTTCCTGGATGTCCTTTCTGTATATAATCCGGCAGAACTCGTATGCGGCGTATCTGATGATTTCTACCGCCAGCTGACATCCTTCTGTTCATCACGCCTTGGAAGCTGTCTTGTCACGAGAATGCCTGAAACGGATGAAACGTGCAAGACACCTTCAATCGCGGAATCGATTGAGAATGAAAATGTACGCATGGCCTTTGGATACCTGGCGGATTACCTGCAGAATGTCATGAGAGACAACTTGCCGGAATTCCATTCCGTGCAGCCGATCAGGGAAGATCATACGCTGATTCTTTCCGACCAGTGCATCAGGAATCTTGAAATCACCAGGAATATGAGGGACGGCGGAAGAAGAGGGACACTTCTTGAGCTTCTTGACCACACGCATACGGCAATGGGGGCAAGACTTTTGCGCCGCTGGCTTGAAAGGCCTCTGGTGGATGTGAATGGAATCATCCTTCGTCAGGACGGGATTGAAGAACTTACGAATCATGCCATGGAATTGACACAGCTCGAGGAGCTGCTTTCTCAGGTTTTTGACTTTGAAAGAATCCTTGGACGTATCGAAGCCAATGTCACCTCGCCGAAGGATTTGCTGGCACTCAAAGCAACGCTCAAGATTGTGCCGCAGATCAAGAATCTCCTTGCATCTTCCAGTTCAGTCATCCTGAAAAAGCTGAACGGACAGATGAAAGTGCATGAAGCCGTTTTTGACCTTCTGGATCGTGCGATGAATGAAAACGGCACAGGGAATATCAAGGACGGCAAGTACATAAAGAAGGGCTTTTCCGAGGAACTTGACGAAATCCGCTCTTTGTCGGAAGACAGCCAGGAATATATAGCAAAGCTGGAAGAAGAGGAAAAAGAGAAGACGGGCATCAAGCTGAAGATTGGCTTCAATAATGTCTTTGGCTATTACTTTGAAATCTCCAATGCCAATAAGATTCCTGTTCCCGAGTATTATGTGAGAAAACAGACGCTGGTCAATGCGGAAAGATATATTACCCCCGAGCTGAAGGAATTCGAGGCTAAAGCGCTCTCCGCCAAGGAAAAGACCGAAGAGCTCGAACTTAAGATCTACCAGATGGTCAAAGCGGAAATACGCCCGGAAATTCCGGACATGCAGAGAACAGCTTCTGCTCTGGCGGGTATTGACTGCATAGCAAGCCTTGCAAGGGCAGCTCTGAAGGACCGTTATGTAAGACCGCAGATCCTCCCGCAGAAGGAAGGCCGCATTTCCATTTCTGATGGAAGACATCCGATGGTAGAACATGCACTCAATCATGAAATGTTTGTACCAAACGATACAGAACTGAATCATGATAATCAGGAAATCCTGGTTATCACAGGGCCCAACATGGCGGGCAAGTCGACATACATGCGTCAGGTTGCCGTTTTGACGATTATGGCGCAGATCGGATCCTTCATACCGGCAAAAAGCGGTATGTTTTCTCCTGTCGACCGCATATTCACAAGGATCGGAGCCACGGATGATATATCGACCGGGCAGAGTACGTTCATGGTGGAAATGCAGGAAGTATCGTATATTCTCCGCAATGCTACCAGAAACAGCCTGATTCTTCTTGATGAAATCGGGAGAGGCACGAGCACATATGACGGCATGAGCATTGCAAGAGCCGTTGTCGAATACATTGACAAAAAGATTCATGGCTTTACTTTGTTTGCTACGCACTATCATGAATTATCAGATATGGCAGATGGCAGCAGCAAGATCAAGAATTATACGGTAACAGTGAAGGAGCGCGGAAAGGATGTCGTGTTCCTCCGCCGCATCGTTCCAGGCTGCGCAGACAGAAGCTACGGTATCCATGTCGCAAGACTTGCCGGGCTTCCCGAATCTCTCCTGAAAAGAGCCGACGATATTCTTGAAGGACTGGAGGAATCGGATGGCAAGGGATACCATGCGCCTTCTGCTCCTTCTAATGAAGCAAGAGAAACCGGCCTTGATCTTTTTGCATCGCCCATCATCAATGAACTGGCAGACCTTGATGTCATGAGCAAGACACCGATTGAAGCCATGGAGATTTTATTCCGCCTGAGTAAGGAAGCAAAGGAGAGCCGATAATGGGATTAATTCATGTTCTTGATGAAGTTACGGCGAATCAGATTGCTGCAGGAGAAGTCGTCGAGCGTCCGGTCAATGTCGTCAAAGAGCTGGTGGAAAATTCTGTCGATGCAGGCGCTCATGAAGTGGAAATAGAAATTGCAGACGGCGGTATGACTTACATCCGTGTGACGGATAACGGCTCTGGAATGACTGCAGAAGATGCCAAGATGTCCATTATCCGCCACGCCACAAGCAAAATTTCCAATGTGGATAACATTTATCACATTGCCTCCCTGGGATTCCGCGGGGAAGCGCTTCCAAGCATTATGTCCGTTTCAAGATCATCCATCACGACAAGAAGACCGGAAGATGTTGAAGGAACGGTTATTGATATCAAGGGCGGCGTTGTTGAAGATGTGCATGCCGCCGGAACGCCAGCCGGCACAACGGTTGAGGTCAGGGAGCTTTTCTATAACGTTCCGGCGAGGAAGAAATTCCTGAAATCAGAAAGAACGGAATCGGCTAGAATCAATACGATGGTGGGAAAACTGGCCCTTGCCAATCCAGATGTTGCTTTCCGCCTGATCAATAATGGAAGAGTCGTCATTGAAACACCGGGCAACGGAAGACTTCTAGACGTTGTCTCTGCTTTATACGGTGTAAAGACAGCCGGTGAAATGCTTGAAGTCAAAGAAGAAGGGGAAAATATCTTCCTTAACGGACTGATTTCGAAACCATCACTCTTAAAGAGCAGCCGCCAGTTCCAGACGCTGATCATCAATCGGAGAGTTATTGAAAGTTCTGTCATTTCAAAAGCCGTGGACAATGCATACCATTCACTTCTTCCAAAGAATGGCTATCCGCTTCTTGTCCTTTCTTTTGATGTGCCGCCGGAAAGCATCGATGTCAATGTGCATCCTCAGAAAAGGGAAATCAAGTTTTCTGATGAACAGATGGCATTCCGCACGGTCTACCATGCCGTTTTAAGGACGCTCACATCCCAGTCGGATGCAGACAGCATTGCCCGCGAGATGATCAAGGATCCGGGCCATCAGGTCCTTGGTGAAATGGATGTAAATCCGGTCAATGTGAAAGTGGAAGACCAGAAACCTCTTCACGACATCGGGCTTGCTATGGAGACAGGAGAGGCAAAGACTCCCTCTGTACCTGATTCATGGAGAGCACATCTTGAAGAATACAGCCAGCAGCAGAAGGGATCTTCATCTTCCGGCACTGGAAAAAACTCTGAAACGATGCGGGAGACATTCCAGCCATCAGTAGGAAGCCGTGAAATCCTGTCGGATAAGCCATTCTTCAAGAGAGAAGATCAGGAAGATCATCAGGAGTCGGAAGATCAGAAAACGATTTCTGAAGGCGTCTTATTTGAATCAGAAAAAGAAGAAGCAGAAACGGTTATCCCTTTAGGACAGGTGGCAGACTGCTTCATTCTCTGCCAGCATGGGAAGGATCTTTTCATCATTGACCAGCATGCAGCGCATGAACGCGTTCGTTATGATAAGCTTGCAGAAAGAGCGGAAGGAATTCCTGTCCAGAAACTCCTGATTCCTCATCTGATCCATGTGGAGCCGGATGATATTCTGATTTTGCAGGATCATGAAAATGAACTGCTCAAGCTGGGCATTACATTTGAGCAGGCAGGACCTGATGTCATACGCGTGACCGGAGCGCCGGAGGATTTTGCAGATGATGAACTCCTTCGCGTCATAAGGGATATTTTAGTCGCCTATCACGATGAAGATATGGTTTCACCTGAAACGCTCCGCCACCGCATGATGGCCTATGCAGCATGCCGCGGCGCCATCAAGAGGGGAGATCCCTTGAATATCCGCCAGATGAAGGAACTGATTACAGATCTCTTCCACACGTCTCGCCCGTTTGTATGTCCGCATGGGAGACCGACGATTGTAAGATTCACACCTGAAGAACTGGGAAGGCTGTTCAAAAGGCCATGAAGATTGCTGCAACAACAATCTCGGATGCTCCGGGACTGATCCGAGAAAAGGCAAAAGAGCGTGCAAAAGCTTTGGCTATCCCTTACCTTGAGAGAGAAGACAAGCTTGAAGAGATGGCAGAGAAGTACAAGGCAGAAGGTTTCCTGATTTATGGCAGGCGCCTTCCTTCGTTTAAGACGAAAGACGGGGAATACCATTTTCATTTAGGGACATCCGTCCTCCGCACGCGCCAGATTCTTGCGGGGAATGAGGACCGCTTATGCAGGCTGCTTCCAAAGGAAGGACCCTGCCGCGTCCTTGACTGTACCTTTGGCCATGCGAATGATTCCACGACGATTTCCTGGTTCTTAGGGGACAGGGGAAGCGTCACAGCCTTGGAGAAAAGCACTGCGCTTTATGAAATAGGAAGGGCCGGCATAGAATCTTATCAGGATAAAGACCCTGCGCTGACGGATGCCGTTCGGAGAATCTATTTGATTCATGCTGATTTCAAGGAATATCTGAAAAATATTCCAGAGAAAAGTTTTGATGTCGTTTACTTTGATCCTATGTTCCGGCATCCTGTGCAGGCAAAAGTCAATGATATGACAGGCTTTCGGGAAGCAGCCGCTTATGACAAGCTTGATGACGAGACGATTCTGCTGGCCATGCGCGCGGCCAGGGCGCGTGTGATTGTCAAGGAGCGCCCGTTTTCATTGCTTTTCAAGAAGGACTTTTTTACAAGGATTGAAGCCAAAAAGGGGCAGACCACGGCATACGGGGTGATTGATTTATCATGAAGGAAAAGCTTATAACCATACTAGGGCCGACTGCTTCTGGTAAATCAGAGGTCGGGATTGAGATTGCAAAAGCGCTGGGGTCTTCCATTACTTCCGGCGATGCATTCCAGGTCTACAAGGAAATGGATATTGGAACGGCCAAAGTGACAAAAGAAGAAATGCAGGGAATCCCTCATTATCTTGTCGACTGTATCGATCCCAGAGAACCCTATTCCGCTGCTGATTTTCAGAAGAAAGCTTCAGAAATCATAACAAGAGAAAATAAAGAAGGAAGAATTCCTGTCCTTGTGGGAGGAACAGGGCTTTATATCCAGTCGCTTCTGGAAGGATATTCTTTCCTGCCTAAGTCTGATCAGCGGAAAAAGTGGCATGACTTTTATTTGGCCAATGGGAAAGAAGGCCTTGAAAGAGAACTTAAGAAAGCAGGCGTCAGGGAAATTCCTGATGATCCGCAGAGAATGCTGAGAAAACTGGAGCTGATTGATGCAGAAGGCAGGGATTTATCCCCGGAAAAGAGCCAATCTCTCATTTATGATGGTCTAGTTATAGGGATTGCTATGGACAGAGCGGTCTTATATGATAGAATAAATAAGCGAGTCTGTCATATGATGCAGGACGGATTATATGATGAAGTTCAAAAACTTCTGGATTCAGGCATTCCGGAAACAGCCCAGTCACTGAAGGCCATTGGCTATCGGGAAATGGTTCAGTGCATAAAAGGCGAGCTCTCTATTGAAGAGACAGAAGCTCTCATCCAGAAAAACACTCGCCATTTCGCAAAACGGCAGATTACATGGTATAAGAGAATGCCGTATATTCACTGGTATGAGAGAAATGAGTTTAACCAGGACACGTGGTGTAAGGAAATCACGGATTATGTCATTTCATATTTTAGAGGAGAATGTGAAGATGGAAGGTAAAATGAATCTGCAGGATACATTTTTAAATGAAGCCAGGAAAGAAAATGCGCCTGTCAGCATTTTTTTGATGAATGGCGTTCAACTGAAGGGCAAGGTAAAGTCCTTTGACAGCTTTACCGTGCTTCTTGTAAGCGAAAATCGTTCGCAGCTGATTTACAAGCATGCTATTTCTACAATACAAAGGATCTGATTGAGTGAAAATGAATGAAAAACTTCAACAGGTGCAGGAAGAAGCGCTCGCTCTTTGTGCGCCTGTTTTTGATGAAATGAAAGAGATTTCCTTATACAATACACAGAAAGTTCTGGAAGCATTCAGGAACCACCACCTCTCTGCTTATCACTTCGCTCCATCCAATGGCTATGGCTATGGGGATCCGGGCCGTGAAGAACTCGAGGAAATCTGGGAAGATATATTCAAGGCAGAAAGCGCCCTGGTCCGTCCGCAGTTTGTTTCAGGCACTCATGCGCTTGCTACCGTTCTCCTTGCGCTCCTCGAGCCGGGAGATACGATGGTATCTGCTGTAGGTGCTCCTTATGACACGATGCAGAGCGTCATCGGGATTTCCGGAAACGCACCGGGCAATCTTAAATCCAAGGGCGTTCATTATAAGGAAGTGCCTCTTAAGAACAACACTTACGATCTGGAAGCCATTACAGATGCTGTTGATGAAAATACAAAACTTGTAGAAATCCAGCGCTCCAGAGGGTACATGCTGAGAGATTCGCTTTTCCCATCCGACATCAGGAAAATCATCGAAACAGTCAAAGCAAAGAATCCAAATGCGATTTGCTTTGTCGATAACTGCTATGGCGAATTTACATGCAAGGAAGAACCGATCGAGCTTGGCGCTGATATTACGGCAGGTTCATTGATTAAAAA
>ERZ791645.1924-NODE-1924-length-11611-cov-3.157321_pt1 | contig 11611 bp, 10 predicted proteins | sample MGYA00509939_ERZ791645 | MGnify/ENA primary metagenome ERZ791645 (study PRJEB30046, sample SAMN00715249) | human gut metagenome | study: EMG produced TPA metagenomics assembly of the A metagenome-wide association study of gut microbiota in type 2... | reverse complement strand
CAGACGCACACTCATTCCGTCATTTACTCCGGCAGGAATGTGTACCTGCAGAGACAATCATCTTGTACTGTTCCAAGTGTCATTCCTGCAGTGTCAATTGCAGGAAGCCATACGGAAAGAGGGGTCAGCATGCTGCCGGGTTGTCTGGTATAATCAACGGCACGGTTTCCGCCAGTCTGGGGAACCTCGCCCTGACTTCCACCGATCAGAGCCTTTACCTTTCCGGTGGACTGATCCATAAAAACAAGAGATAGCTGCAGCTTTTTGCGATCACCGGTGCGTTGTCTCTGCGCCTCGACCTCCTTTTCACAAATACTTTGTATCTCACTGTCAAGACAGGTATAGATCTTAAGACCGCCCTGATATACCGCATGATATGCCTGTGTGGCACTGTATCCGGCGCGCTCCTTCAGATCGGAGATTACCTGTGAGATAACAGCAGAAACATAGTAATTCTTCGCCTCTGTGGTGCCGTTTTTCTTCTGGTTGGCAGTCTGGAGGGAGATATAGATATTGTCACCAAGAGCATCCTCGTATTCGTCTTCGGAGATGGTCTCCATATTCAACATGACACTGAGGATTTCTGTTCGTTTGTTACTGTTTGACTTCTGTTGCTCTACCGGGTCGTAAACGGCGGGATCCTGCGCCAAAGCTGCAAGCACGGCTGACTCGGATATGGTCAGATCCTGTGCCTTCTTATCAAAATAATATTCGGCAGCCGCACCGATCCCGATCCGGTTTCCGCCAAAATAGAGTGTGTTCAGATAATATTCCAGAATCTTATCCTTGCCAACCTCGGATTCAAACTGGACAGCCAGATATTGCTCCTGGATCTTTTGGACGATCCGTTCCGTAGAGGAGCTGTTGTTGTCGCTGACAAAGATCTGATTGCGGATCAACTTCTGGGTTAAGGTTCGTCTGCTTCCGGCGTACTGTGCCGATGCGGAATCCGGATAAAAGGCGTAGAAAAAGTTGCGGATATCTACGCCGTGATGCTTGTAATATTCCGTGTCATCTGCGGCGATAAATGCGTTGCGTGCTGCCATGGAAATCTTATCCAGTGCGACATAATTCTGCCGGATCCCGGAGCCGTCCAGCCGCTGCAGCTCATTGCCATCCTTATCATATAATATTGTCGTTTTGGAGCTGGTCAGGATCTGCTTTTCATTCACGGTCGGAGCACTGCTTACGATTCCGCGGAAAGCGCCGATAAGACAGACGCTTATCACAGCCAGAATGGCAAGCAAAAGGAAAAGCTGGAAGCACAGAGCGTCCAGACGCAGCCGGTTTAAAAATCTATGTTCTGTCGAGAACAGCTTCTGTTCCCGCTCTAAAATTTCATTTTCGCCAAACTTCATGGAAACCTCCATTTTGATCATTATAGTGATGCAGGGGGAAAACCTCATTGACGCCAACATCATTATAATGTACAGCATAACACTATTTAATTGGCTTGACAAGGCGCATCAATAGTGGTATGCTGTCGCTTAGATAGAGGTCGCACTCTTCATCAGTACGTGATCTGATGTCCCAGGAGGCAGAGGAGGATCATGGAAAGGGAACAGTGCCGAAAGGATGTTCTGCCTGACAGGATACTCCTTGGGCATGGCGTGAATAACGACATGACTGTCATCATTGGATGGAGCGCTATCAAGTATATACCAGTGTATATTCTGAGACGGCGTATCCCCGTCTTTTTTTTATGATAACATAACTATCCATTTTACATTTATAATATTATAAGGAGGTAATAATTATTATGGCATTATTTAAGGGAGCCGGTGTGGCACTGATCACACCTATGAAGGAAAATCACGAGATAAATTTCGATAAACTGGACGAACTTCTCGAGGAGCAGATCGCAGGACGGACAGATGCGATCATTATCTGCGGCACGACAGGAGAGTCTGCTACCATGACAGAGGAAGAGCATATGGATACGATCCGCTTTGCAATCGACCGCGTTAAGGGACGTATCCCTGTGATCGCAGGTACCGGTTCAAACTGCACCGCAACGGCAGTACAGCTCAGCAAGGAAGCTGAGGAGGCAGGAGCTGACGGTGTTCTTCTGGTAACACCTTATTATAATAAGGCAACCCAGAATGGTCTGATCGCTCATTACACCACGATTGCAAATGAGATCAAGACCCCTGCAATTCTTTATAATGTACCAAGCCGTACCGGATGTGCGATGGCACCGGCTACGATCGCATCTCTGGTTAAGAATGTTGACAATATTGTCGGCGTAAAGGAAGCCTCAGGAGATCTCAGCAACGTTGCAAAGATCATGAACCTTTGTGATGGCAACATCGAGCTTTACTCCGGTAACGATGATCAGGTCGTTCCGATTCTTTCTCTTGGCGGTCTCGGTGTTATCTCTGTCGTATCCAATGTTGCACCGAAGTTTATGCACGACATGGTAACAAGCTATCTTGAGGGCGATGTGAAGAGAGCAGCCAAGATGCAGATTGACAGTATTCCGCTTTGCAATGCACTGTTCTGTGAGGTTAATCCAATTCCTGTAAAGGCAGCTCTTAATATGATGGGGAAAGAAGTCGGAACACTCCGTGCACCACTGACTGAGATGGAGCCACAGAATCAGGAGATCCTGCGCAAGGCAATGGCTGATATGAACTTATTATAATAGAGATGTTTGCGGAAATTGCAAGGTGATGGAGTGATCCCGGGCATCCGCATGATACACACTTTGAAAAGTTGATTTTAGAAGGGCAGTGTTCCTGATACGGAGCGTTGCCCTGCTTTGTAGAGAAACCCCAAACTGCGTACATGGAATATATCATTGTGCGCCATAATATTTCTTAGGACAAACAGCTTTAAATATGATTTTTGCGTTGAAGATATTTTAAAACTCTTGGAGACGATATCTGAAAATTGCCTTGTCGCTCTACGGTTTTCGAAAAATCTAACGAATTGATGAAAGGAAACGATTATGATTAAAACAACATTACATATTGATCCTGCCAAAACTTTAAGTTATATTGCTCCAGAGATATATGGGCAGTTTTCGGAGCATCTTGGCCGCTGTATTTATGACGGTGTTTATGTGGGGGAGGATTCCGAGATTCCTAACAAGAATGGAATGCGCAACGATGTTGTGGATGCGCTTCGCGCATTGAAGCTTCCGGTACTTCGCTGGCCGGGCGGCTGCTTTGCGGATGAATATCACTGGAGAGACGGCATCGGACCGAAAGAGAAACGCCGCCGTATGGTCAACACCAACTGGGGAGGCACGGTTGAGGATAACAGCTTTGGAACACATGAATTTATGGAGCTGTGCGACCAGCTTGGCTGTGAACCGTACGTTGCTGTGAATCTGGGGAGTGGAACGGTTCAGGAGGCAGCAGAGTGGATTGAATATATGACGGCGGACGGTGATTCCACGATTGTGAAGCAGCGCCAGGCAAATGGGCGCAAGGAGCCGTGGCATCTCAAATATGTCGGGATCGGCAATGAGAACTGGGGCTGCGGCGGCAGCATGAGTCCGGATTTTTATGCCAATGAATACAAGAGATATCAGTGCTTCTGCAAAAATTACGGGGACAATAAGCTGTATAAGGTTGCCTGTGGACCGAGTGCCGAGGACTATAACTGGACGAAGGAGCTTATGAGCCGTATCGACCACGGGCATGCCAATGCGATCAGTCTTCACTATTACACACTGCCGGGTGATTGGGAGCACAAGGGCAGTGCGACGAATTTCGATGAGCAGGAATATTACACAACAATCTCCAAGGCGATGTATATTGAGAATATTATTGAGAAGCATCTTGAGATCATGGACGAGCATGATCCGGAGCATAATATTGATCTTTTTGTGGATGAGTGGGGAACCTGGTATGATGTTGAGCCGGGAACCAATCCGGGCTTTCTGTATCAGCAGAACACCATGCGGGATGCGATCGTTGCGGCACTGAGTCTGAATATTTTCAATAAGCACAGCGACCGTATCGCTATGGCAAATATCGCGCAGGTTGTAAATGTCCTTCAGGCAATGCTTCTGACCGAAGGAAGCAAGATATTAAAAACTCCGACCTACGATGTGTTCCGGATGTATGTGCCGCACCAGGGGGCAGAGCTGGTGGAAAGCCACACAGATGAGACTACATGCGTAGAAAGCGGGTGCACGGTGAAAGGACCGGCAGTTCATTATAATGATATTACGATCCCGGCATTGTCCGAATCGGTTTCCGTGACGGAGCAGAACGGACAGAAGATGCTGACCATCACACTTGCCAATACCTCTCTGTGCGATACGCTTTCGGTGGAATTGGAGCTGCCAATGCAGTATTCCTTTGCCGGGGAGGCATCCATTGCCATGCTTGATGGAGAGGTGCATGCCTATAATACATTTGAGGATCCGGATCATGTCCGTGCCCATGAGACGGAGGAGGAATGGAGCGGCAATATCCAGACATTAACTCTGCCGGTCAACAGTGTGTGCCGGGTCAATTGTTATGTCTGCTAAGCCGTTTTGTGTGCGCTGCCTGATCCGCGAAATGACGGACCGGGACGCTCTGGCGCAGATCCGGAAGTATCAGTCACAGGTGCCCGACCATGAAAAAGCAGACGATGAACTCTACGAGGAGAGACTCACCGTCTGCAAAGAATGTAAATATCTTCATTTGGGAACCTGCTTAAAATGCAGCGGCTATGTGGAGGCGCGGGCGTATCGCACCGCTCAGCACTGTCCGCTCGGTGAGCAGATGTGGTAAATGTTTATGACCAAACCTTCCATGTTTATTACGGAAATTTGCTCATAATATTTCTTATGTCCAATTAACCACATGGCATTTTGCCATCCAAAGAACTGAAAAATCCGTGAGCTGTGACGAAAAAATTGTCTTGTCACTTACGGATTTCGAAAAGTCGATATGCTTTGCTGCTTTGATTTTTGATAAACGCATCCTGCCGTACTCGCCCCGAGGTGGGATTCAGATGTTTCGGACGGCACGCGTATTTATCAAAGCATTGCAAAGCAAAGACTTTTCAGAAATCCTACTGATCTGCGTCAATTTTTTGTCATAGTTCACGGATTAATCTGTTTTACGAGGCAAAATTATTATTTGTTTTCAGGACATAAGAAATATTATGAACCTACATTAACATTTCGTGAGGAAAGTTTTCGTAACATGATTATGAATCCTGTGAATTTTTTGGAAATGTTTTTTCATTTTTGCCGGTATATTTGATAAATAATTTCTGAAGTTTGAGGGCATATTTTTTGTCGAGATAATAACTTTTTATGTCGTCGCCGTCTACGGCTCCCCAGGTGAAAAGTCCTGTTTTATCGTCCTGATAATCGGACCAGTACAGAATGTTTTTTGTGTCGTTGTCCCAGCGAAACAGTATCTGTGTATCCCACAATCCAAGATCCTCCGGCGAATATTTTGGATCTTTTTCTTTTTGATAAATTCTTGTTTTTTGCAGAATATGAAATAACTGAACCTTGTCCTGAAAAGACAGGTTTTTTAATTTCTTGCCGGAATAATTTCCCTGCGCCAGCGAAACCTCCGGTATCTGAAATACCGAATACATTTTCATCGTTCCAAGAATGGAACGAGAAGTCTGCTGTCTTGTGACCACAAAGATCACAAGGCAGAAGACCACGATCACTGCAGCAAACATGATTTTTCTTTTCTTCATAGTTTCCCCCTTTTCCAGGCAACCTGCTACCGTTACCATAGCGAACTGATTTTGCTTAAAAGCTGGTGATTTCTTTTTTATCGATACGGAACGATCACCATATCACTGACATCTGCATGACCATACGGGATAATATAAAACCACGATCCGATCCGCATGCCAACCATTCCACTGCTTCCTGTTTTAACCTCGTAGTCCCCGATTTGTTCGAGCTTACCTTCTCTGCTGTAACGATATAATACATAGGTGTTCCGGTATGCCTTCTCTTCCGGGTCGTCCAGATATTTCTCATCGTAGGTCATTCCCCCAAAACCGACGATACTGTTGTCCCCATCAATAAATACACCCTTGTAATCATACTCTACATTGCTGTTCTCCATATCTTCGATGAGCTTTTCATCAAAAATATGCAGATTTTCATTGTCCGAAATATCGTACAGTGCTATCTTAATATGTTGATTCTGCGTATCGTCTGTTGTCCCGATTCCGAGAAGAAGATTGTCTTTGACCGGATGAAGATACGTAGAAAAGCCTGGCATTTTCAGTTCGTCCATCACCTTTAGCTCCTTCGGATCAGAAAAGTCAATACTGATGAGAGGATCCGTCTGCTGATAGGACACCACATATCCGACATCCTCCAGAAGACGGACGGCTTTGACATCTTCGTTTTCTGCAATATTGCCGCATTTCGAGATCATTTCTAATGCATCGTCAAAAACGTAGGCACAGATCTCTGTGTTACTGACATAGTTTTGCCCGGACTCATAGCCCTCCTCCCCCTTTGCATCCTGCTCATACTCATAATGGATAATCTCTGTCACCACATACAGCATGTCTTTTCTTTCCTGAATGGCAAAACTGTTTGCAAAGGATCCCGGCATTACCACCGTCTTATTTTCAACCAGTTTTCCCCCGTCCAGTTTAAACCTGAGTATCCTGCTGCTGTCATTTTTTTCCTGTTTGGCGATATCTGCATAAAGAGTCGTGGAAAGATACAGATTATTCTCTGTCATATATACGCCCGTGTACAGACCAATCACCACTTTTGCATTGATCTTTTTCACGTCCTTTTGCAGCTTCCATGTGCTGACCATGGTGTATGCATTCCCCTGTGCATCTTCCGGCAGAATAATATTGTCGGTTTCCAGAAATTCTCCGTCCAGCCACGGAACATAACGTTCCTTATTCTTCTCCTTCATCGCAGTCACCGGAACGTCCCAATTCTGTGTCACCAGATACAAAACACCCTGATATTCCCGCAGAGTATTGTAACTGCCATTCTGCAAAACATGGCGCAGCTCCTTTGGATGCCTGATATCAGAAATGTCATAGAAATAAACGGCTGTTTTAACATCCCACTTCACCGTTTCCTGAATCTCCTCTTCTCCGGCAAGTCCATGAAGCTCCTCTGCCACAACAAGTATATCCTGATAAACATACAATGCTGCCGTCCGGTATGACAACCATTTTGCATCAGAAGATAAACCTGTGGATCCATTTTCGTCCTTTGGAACTGGCAGCTTAAACTTCAATATCTCCTTTGTCTGTTTCCCCTCCGGCTTCAAAATATGAATGCACGGCGGATCACCCCAGTCATTCTCCGTCTCCTTCTGTACCAGCTCATAGATATATTGTCCGTCCGTAATGATCGCATCTGCTTCCCCGACTCCTGTTTCCCGCTGGTTGATCGAAACATATGTCTGCACATTGCTGTCGACAGAAGCAGTTGCATATTGCACATCCCCGCCGGAAGTATTCTCTCCTCCCATCTTTGCGTTCATTGCATCACTGTCTTTTAAAACAATTTTATCCTGCTTCTCAAGCAGTCCCATATAATATTGATAAATCTGCTGGTAGCTGTCCACATGCATGATACTGTTAGTATAGCAGCCATCCGTTCCTCCCAGAAAGATCCGGCACAATAATACTGCAAGCACGAACCACACACAGCCTCCGGCAATCCGTGCCGGTTTCTTCCAGTGACGTTTGCGAAGCGTCACCTTCCTCATTCTGAGTCCGATCAGCCGTTCCGTTCCATTCATCATAAGCGGCTCCCTTCTGCCGCTTCCCCTGCGGCACATAAAATAAACAATTTGTTTCCCATTTTCGGAATTCCTATTTATCTGTGTCGCCTCAGCTCAAAATGTTGCATGAAATAAATTTTTTAATATAGTTATCACCGGATTGGATGTGGGTTAGTCGTGGCGCTCATCGGTGTGGTCATAGCACTCACAGAATCTGGCTGCGAAGGCAGGTGGTTCGTCTGCCACATACAGGTGTGAGGTATCTCCGAAGGCTGTCATACGGAAGGAGGCAATGCCCGGGCGGCGTTCTTCGGTGTAGAGTGTTGTAACGGAGGTTGGTGCTGCACAGAGCCCATGCCACAGCACCATCGGTGAGATACCAAGAAGGTGACTTAGAAGCACGCATTCCAGTCCGAAGTGACAGAACAGGACAATGGTGTCATCATTGGCATTCTCCGCACGATAAATCTGTCCCTCGCGGCGATAACCATGACGCTCAAGCAGCTTGTCAAATTCTCCGATGACCCAGTCATACTCCGCCCTGATATCACCATGTTCCGTTGTCCCTTCTTTCAGAAGTGTATGGTCACTCCATGCATCCTTATCATAAAAGGAAGAAACCTTCGTCCAGTCCTCCGGAAGCCAGTCCCACAATATCGCCCTGTCGCCCACGTCCGGTCGTTTGATCCAGGCATCAAATTCCCGCATCCACGTCATCTCTTCCGCTTCCCGTCCCAGCCGTTTCAGCGTGAAGGATGCGGTATCCTTTGCTCTTCCAAGTGGAGAAACATAAAATTTTGCAATGTCCAGCTTACAAAGGCGGTCTGCTAAAAGCTCTGCCTCCTTCCAGCCCTTTGGGGTCAGCGAATCAATGCTGTAATCCGGATCTCCATGTCGTACGATCATCAGTCTCATATTATATCAGTCACCTTTCCTATTTTATTAATGCAAAGCATGCCTGCCAATTTCCACTTCCAATGCTTCTTATATGTGAGGGAGCTGACACGCCTTGCGCGTTGCCGTACCATTATCGAAAATTTTCTATATACCAGAAATGGGATCTGTACCATTTTCAGTACAGACCCCACAAAATAACATATCATTTCTAAGCAGCTTTTGCTTTCTGCCGCCAGTCAAAGACGTCGAAACAGACCTTACTCCGCTACAAATGCCTTTACCTTTGCGTAAATGCTGTCTGCATCCAGACCATACTTCTTGATCAGTTCAAGAGCAGGACCGGACTCACCGAATGTGTCGTTCACACCGATCTTCATTACCTTTGTCGGTGCCTTTGCAGACAGGCAGTCACATACTGCACTGCCAAGACCACCGATCACGGAATGTTCCTCAACGGTAACAACCTTACCGGTTTCTTGGGCTGCTGCCACAACCAGATCCTCATCCAGAGGCTTTATCGTGTGGATGTTGATCACCTTTGCGGAGATGCCGTCTGCTGCAAGCTTCTCTGCAGCCTCAAGACTCTCTCCAACCTCAAGTCCGGTAGCGATGATCGTCACATCGGTACCCTCGCGGAGTACAACACCCTTACCAATCTCAAACTTGTAATCCGGTCTGTCATTGATCACCGGCACTGCCAGACGGCCAAAACGGATATATACAGGACCTTCATGATCCAGCGCCGCCTTTACAGCAGCCTTAGCTTCTACATCATCCGAAGGATTCATAACGATCATCCCCGGAATCGTGCGCATCAGAGCAAGATCCTCACAGCACTGATGGGTTGCTCCATCCTCGCCGACAGAGATACCTGCATGAGTTGCTCCAATTTTTACGTTGAGATGTGGATATGCGATAGAATTACGAACCTGCTCAAAAGCACGTCCTGCTGCAAACATTGCAAAAGAACTTACAAACGGGATCTTTCCTGTCGTAGCAAGTCCTGCTGCAATACCCATCATATCACATTCTGCAATACCACAATCTATATGTCTGTCCGGATATGCTTTCTTAAAGATTGCAGTCTTGGTCGCTGCTGCCAGATCGGCATCCAGTACGACAAGATTTGGATACTCCTCTGCATATTCCTTCAACGCATTTCCGTAGCTTTCTCTTGTTGCTATTTTCTTTACGTCAGCCATGTTCATCCTCCTTTACTTTAAGCTCTCACCGATTTTGTCCAGATCAGCCATTGCCTGTGCATACTGCTCATCATTCGGAGCAGAGCCATGCCATCCTGCCTGATTCTCCATGAAGCTTACGCCCTTGCCCTTGATACTCTTTGCAATAATTGCGGTTGGCATTCCCTTGGTAGATTTCGCCTTCCGGAATGCATCTGCAATCTGATCAAAGTCATGGGCATCAATCTCGATCACATTAAAATTAAATGCCTTGAACTTGTCTGCGATCGGATATGGTGAACATACATCTGCAATATCTCCATCAATCTGAAGTCCGTTGTTATCAACGATCACAACGAGATTATCTAACTTACGGGCACCTGCAAACATTGCAGCTTCCCAGACCTGTCCCTCCTGGATCTCGCCGTCACCAAGAAGTGCATATGTTCGGTAATCTTTGCTGTCCAATTTTGCGGACAGTGCCATACCAACTGCTGCAGAGATTCCCTGTCCCAGAGAACCGCTTGACATATCAACACCCGGGATATGCTTCATATCCGGATGACCCTGCAGATAAGATCCCACATGACGAAGTGTCTTCAGATCCTCCTTCGGGAAATAGCCTTTCTCTGCCAGTGTTGCATAAAGTGCCGGTGCGATGTGTCCCTTGGAAAGAACAAAACGATCACGGTCTGCTTTCTTCGGATCCTTTGGATCTACATTCATCTCTTCAAAATAAAGATATGTTAAAATGTCTGCTGCGGAAAGAGATCCACCCGGATGACCGGACTTTGCACTGTGCACTGCTGTCACAATACCTTTACGAATCTCATTTGCAGTTTTCTTTAATGCTAATGTATCCATTTTCATTTCCTTTCTGTCTTTGATCTTATGATGACAGCTTTTCAAAGCTGCCGGTTCTTATTACTCACCAAATACGGCAAGATACTCCTTCTGGAACTTCTCAATACCCTGATCGGTCAGCGGATGCTTTGTCATCTGCTCGATTACAGAATATGGTACTGTTGCAATATCAGCTCCTGCCAGAGCGCAGTCTGTTACATGGATCGGATTACGGATGCTTGCCGCAATGATCTCTGTATCAATACCGTAGTTGTCAAAGATAGCGGTGATCGTCTCGATCAGATCGATACCCGGCTGTGAAATATCATCCAGACGTCCAAGGAATGGTGATACATATGCTGCACCTGCTCTTGCTGCCAGAAGTGCCTGACTTGCAGAAAAGATCAGTGTTACATTTACCTTAACTCCCTCAGAAGCAAGTACCTTTGTTGCCTTGAGTCCCTCTACTGTCATAGGGATCTTTACAACCATGTTTGGATGAAGCTTTGCAATTTCACGTCCCTCTGCGATCATGCCCTCTGCGTCTACAGTTGTTGCCTTAACTTCTCCACTGATAGGACCATCAACGATAGAAGCGATCTCCTTTAAGATCTCCTCCTGGCTCTTGCCACCCTCCTTAGCAATCAGAGAAGGGTTTGTGGTTACACCACAGATCACACCCATATCGTTTGCCTTTTTGATGTCCTCAATCTTCGCTGTGTCAACAAAAAATTTCATTATAACTTTCCTCCTATACATTATTCATTAGACAGTTGCCTGATTACATACAAACTACTGTTTTTAGTATACCTCTTTTCCGGGACAGGGTCAATAAAAATAGCGTGTCGAAACGTAAAACATCAGTAAAACCAAACGCCCTTCCAGTCGTTTTTATATACCCTGTGCAGGCTGCCCTTCACACGGAAGAAACGAATCTTTCTTCCGCTTCCGTCAACCTCCTCAAACAAATGATCTGCAGACCTGCAGTAAAGAAAACTATCA
>ERZ791645.1922-NODE-1922-length-11621-cov-2.827944_pt1 | contig 11621 bp, 9 predicted proteins | sample MGYA00509939_ERZ791645 | MGnify/ENA primary metagenome ERZ791645 (study PRJEB30046, sample SAMN00715249) | human gut metagenome | study: EMG produced TPA metagenomics assembly of the A metagenome-wide association study of gut microbiota in type 2... | reverse complement strand
TAAGCTTTGTTTAAATAGAATCTCCAAAAAGATAGGAACAATAATGGTATAAGGCTGGCCCACATATAATTCCCGGTCCCAGAAACCCAAAGAATATCCTGGCCAAATGCCGGCAAACATAAGAATAACGAGAAATTAACAAAAACAATAATAGAGGGAGACCATTTCCACTTGCCAGTGATGTTTATATAAATAAGACCAACAAACAGTAAATAGCCAAATGTATTTATATAATTAAATATTCTCTTAGGTATGGTTAAAAACCATAGAGTAAAAAGTTCTCCCCATACACGACCGCCCCACTCTAAATAAAAGTTTTTGGCATGATTTAACCACCCTTGAATATAATTAATGTAATTGCTTTTAGTTAAATCATCAGACACCCATGGGGTGGGTTTATTTAAAAGATATATCTCAATTAAAATACCCAGAATAAGTAATAGAGTTACAACAAATTCAAGTTTCTTGTTATTATCAATTTTTTTATTATAGTATTCATCTAGTTTGTATACTGATTGTTCAATGGTTTCAATCCATTTATTCATAACAAAATTCCTTTATCTTTCTTCTCTCACGATAAAAATTTGACGCTTTTTCGTCTCGAGATATATCTTAGCTATATAAAGCCCCATAATTCCCAAGGCAAGTAGAATCAATCCACCAAGAAGTGTAATGATGCAAACCAGTGATGGCCAGCCTGCCACAGAATCTCCATAGAGTAATGCACGGATAAAGATGAACACTAAAGCTATAAACGATACTCCACACATTAGAATGCCCATAACAGATGATAAATAAAGAGGAATCGTCGTATAGGCCAAAATTCCCTCAATGGAATATTTGAAAAGTTTCCAGAATGACCATTTGGTTTCCCCAGCACTTCGCCCCACATTTTCATAAGCCAGCCACTTAGTATGAAAACCTACCCAGCTGAAAATGCCTTTTGAAAAGCGATTATACTCACTATCTTGAATCACCGCATCCACCATCTGACGGCTCATCATTCGATAATCCCTAGCTCCGTCCACAATCTCTGTATCCGACAGCTCATTGATAATCTTATAAAAAAGGCGCGCAAAAAAAGAGCGGATTTGCGGCTCCCCTTTCCTCGTTGTTCTTCGCGTGGCCACACAATCATAATCCGTATCCGAATTATGAAGTATCTGCCACATTTCAGGCAACAAAGATGGAGGATCCTGCAAATCCACATCCATAGTTACTACATAATTGCCCTTCGCCATCTGAAGTCCGGCATAAAGGGCTGCTTCTTTACCAAAATTACGAGAGAAAGAAATGTAACGGACTACCCCCCCGATTTTTTATTCAGGTCACGCAAAATAGCGAGGGTATTGTCCTTACTCCCGTCATCCACGAAACAATATTCAACTTCTGCATCAATCTGCCCCTTGATTTTCTCTACCGTATCATAAAAAATCGGTATTGTAGCTTCCTCATTAAAGCAAGGTACTACTATAGATAAAAGTTCCAACGCTCTGATCCCCTTAACAACGACCTTGTCATGTTACAAAATATTATAGCACACCTTTGCCATAATAAAAGAAATTGACCAGGGCACTACAAGCAGCATTGTCTTCTACGTCATCAATTGGCAGCAACGTCAAGAATTCTTCCCATGCCATACATTCCCATCGTAAATGAAAAGATCAGCCTATGCCCGCACTGTCAGTCTGACCGTCTTCAAGTCTCCTGGTCCACCTCAATACTATATATCCAGCGTCTTCAAATACGCCCTGAATTCCTCTCCTAAATCTTCTCTCCGTAATGCAAACTCCACCACCGCTTTCAGATACCCCAGCTTATTGCCTGTATCATATCGCTTGCCGGTAAAATTATAGGCATACACATTCCCGCATCGGGCCATGACACGGAGGGCATCGGTAAGCTGGATTTCTCCACCCTTGCCAGGCTTTGTCTGCTCCAAGATATCAAAGACTTCCGGCGTAATCACATACCTGCCCAAAGCGGCAAACCGGCCGGGTGCTTCCTTGATAGATGGTTTTTCTATCATGTCTACTACCTTCAGCAGGTCTAGATTCTCCGTCTTTTCTCCCTGAATAATGCCATAGGCAGATACTTTCTCCTCCGGTACCACCTGACAGCCTACTACTGTACTTCCCGTTTCATAGTAACGGTCCATGAGCTGCTTCAGTGCCGGCTCTCCATTTCCTGTGTATACAATATCATCACCCAGGATAACGCCGAAGAGCTCTCCATCTACAAATTCTCTGGCACAGAGGATGGCATCACCAAGGCCTCTCATATAAGGCTGGCGCACGTAGTGCACCTTGATGTCGGAAATCTTCCGGATTTCTTCCAGCTCCTTCAGCTTCCCCGATTCCATCAAGTGCTGCTCCAGCTCCGGAGAAGAATCGAAATGGTCTTCGATAGCCCGCTTTGCATGACCGGAAATGATGAGTATTTCCTGGATTCCACTATGCAGGATTTCTTCCACAATATACTGAATAGCCGGTTTATCTACAATAGGCAGCATTTCCTTGGGCATAGCTTTTGTTGCTGGAAGGAAGCGAGTACCAAATCCAGCGGCAGGAATCACTGCTTTACGAATTTTCTGCATACAGATTCTCCTTGTAAATATCTATCAATGATTTCCAATCGGTGATACCAATAAGTTCATCATATATCTTCATCGTCAGCAAAACAAGCAGACGAAGCAAAACATAGTAATTATATTCATGATTTATATTTGGCCCATACGCTTTCCCATGAGCATAAAAATTTCTTAATTGCGGCCCATTAGATGAACTAATCGTATTTAAATAATAGTTAAAATAATGCCCTTCTTGCTCAGACAGCAAAGTCTCGCCAAAACGAATCATATCACTTTCGTGTAAAAATTGAATTGCCTCCAAATTTCTACTTGATTGACTATAATAAGCAGTCTCACAAAAATCGAAATGATACAAATCCCGTAGCACTCTTATTACATATGGAGTTGTCCAGGATAAAACTCCATCACCTGATATATACAAATAGCCCTTATTTATAAGTCTCTGAATAGGTTCACTCTGATAGTCTGCAAAATCATCAAGATGCATTGTTCCCTGACAAATCAAGTCATAGAAGCAATTACATTCTTCTTTGATCACCTTTGCATGACGAAGAATTGACTGATTGGAAAAAAGAAGATACGTAAGTGATTGAAAGGGTTTACCTTTTCCATAAAAATACTTCGCCTTAATAAGGCTGGGAATTTTTCTATAATCCGCCTTTAGCGACTGGTACTGAATATAATCCCAGTCTACGCTTCCCTTAGATACATAGCAGGAGTATTGACAAAAGACCCCTTCTATGCAGTTTGCCACAGCTTCAGCACGTGCATTAAATCCCATATTCGGCCTCAGTAAATTTATATGAAATCCTTTGATGCCAAAATCTTCAGGTAAATAGCGATTATAGAACCACTCCAAAATATCTTCCAATGGATGATGCATCCTTTCCAGCAAGCTGCAATAAGCATCCAGAGTTGAATAATAAAATGAATCATGCCACCTGAAATATATGCTTTGGGGATAATGCTTTTTCTGTGGAATTTGGCAAATATACTCAGAGGGCCTCAAATCATGCTCATGAGAAATGGCAACGATTCTATTTCGAGAGTCACAAAAATAAAATGGATAATAGAAATTCTGCAATAAATGCACATTTGACATATCCCCTATGACAAAGTCCTCACTGTAGGAGAAAAAAATCTGATTATAATCTTTCGATAAATTCAGAAAAGGTTCCCTCTGCTTTGGAGAAAAATCAATATGCATCTTAAGCGGTATACGCAAAGTTTCCTCATCCTTTGAAATAGTACGTATGATATTCTCATATTTCCTTTTGGCTTCCGCTTTGACTTCAGGACTTACAGGAAAATCGAAAGAGAGAACCATTTCCAAGTATTGGGCCGATGGACTTGTACTCCGAATAAATCGCATCAGCGCTTCATCCTTATGCTTTGGTGTATACCCTTCAGGAAAGTAATACATCGCTCCATCAGTATTCAAATAGCAATTAAAAATAAAGCGGTACGAAAAAGGATAATCTTCCAGCAGTTTTATCAGTTCAGTTTGGAATGCATTGACAATGGCTTTATGTTTAAGGATTTCATTCAGAGTTGTTTCTTTTATTTGCTGAAACGAGCATAAATTTATAAACTGAGAAATACTCACCTGCCGATACTTTTTAGTTTTATCAAGCGCATTCCAAAAATCAGAAATATAATCTAATTCAATATGTTCGTATTGCTCAATCATGCTGCCAATATCAAGAGAGCTAAACAGCCTCTGCGCTTTATGAAATGCCTAAGATAAAAAAGGATATCGAGAATCATATTTTCCCTTTGCCACATCATTGAAATGACTATAGCCGATACCGACATTATAAAGCTCCAGTATGTCATTCAAATCGAATGTATCATTAGATTTCTCAGTCAGGGCATTATCGGCAAATAATCGACTGATTTGCGGCAGCCTCTCCTCCCAAAACAGATAATTTACTAAGTCATTATCTCCATAATATTTAATTCTATTTACCAATGATTTTCAACTCCTGCGTCCAGTTACATTTTAGATAAGTTATGGGGCTTCAAGTATTACACAATGGTGAACTACAAGATACGCTGTCAAGAGTCATCCACTTTCCTCAAAATTTAGCACAAGGAATCTGTCCCATGCCCCGCGCGATGAGAAAGGCTAAATCAACAAATACAGACAAATCAAGAATTCTGCATCTGCAGTATGCAACCGGCTCTCTATTGCATATTGTACGTCTTCCACATACATAATAAAAAGCAGAAACACTGTATATCAATAATAGGGCAAATCCCGGTTTAAGAAATATGGATTGGTATAATCTTCCTTGGCTCTATCAGCCCAGCATCTAATGCATCACAGGTAAAATAATCTTTCCTCATATTATTAACAGTCTTAACCTTTGGAATATAGAACGACCTAATATCAGGATTTACAAGTGACAGGCTGACATATTGATTAAAATAGCTGGACAAGACAGAAGGAAAATTAAAAAGCAGATACGGGCCAAAGCGTACTGCATATAAAATAATGTTTGCAGAAATGGCATTTAATGCCGTCTCCAATGATGCATCTTCAAAGCCATTACCTCGATCATGTTTTACATGATTATATTTATCATACCATGTAAGAGACTTTGTAGACTGATTTTCATTCCAACCTTCAAAAGGCTTAAAAGAATGCAAGTCTGCATAAGGTTTAAATTTAACTTCATATTCCGTAAGGTGGGCTGGTATATTCAACTTTATAAAGTCCTTTGATGCATAGTCTCTTCCCTGTGGATGTATTTGATTTGCCCTAAGTATATGCCTGCATTGATTTTCAAATTCCGTAGAAGCAAGAATAATCAGTTCTCTAAGCCGATGCCCATAGCAGGACAGATTACACTCTACCGGTTCTATATACGAAAATATGTCAATAAGTTTTTGAAAAAGCAGAAATAATGCCTGATCTTCATCTTCTTTTTCAAAAGATGTGTATTTGAGTCCCTGCTGCAGTTCATCATATGTATATAGTCCCGGCCTCCAGATGGAAGGATGTGCAACTCCAACATCTTCGTACATGGGCTGAATATCTTTCGCGCCGAATCGATTGACCACCCACTGTGTCAATGAAGTTTCCTCTTTTTTCCCTTCTGTTACAGTTAGCCCCGGGGAAATAGTGTACAAACCTTCTCCTCTACCATACATATGAACATAGAAATCTCCATTTTCATAAGCAAATCCCAACGGGCACTCTTCATTTAACCGGCTATTCGGAATCCAGTTAGGTAACGTAATTTTCGTATTACGATAACAGATGACCTTCATTACTACCACCTACTTAAATTACACAGTACCTTACAACACCCGTCATTTCTAGCAAAGCTGAGAAATTTCCCTCATCATGTAGCCTGCCATAAGCAAATTATACGATGCAAGACGCACTGCCTATCTGAAATCTGTTTATAAAACCATGACACTATTTCCTGCCCAACCAAGCTCAAGCTTATCGAATGTGTAATTTTCTCAAAACATCCTGGATTTTTTCTCGTTCCATCCGATTCATGGCAAAGGTATATATCATTACCATATAAAGGATTGTATACATTACTGCCTTCAGAACGAAAGGCCCTATTCCCCCCTGAGGCAAAAAATATACATTAGCAGCATATCCTATCATGAGACATATACCTGTTACAAGCGATATCCTGCCTATCTGTCTCCAGAAGGAAGCGATGGCTAGGTGTATTTCCTTTGCATAGTACCAGTTCATGATGAATCCATTTCCCATAATCATGGAAATGCCGGTAGCCACTGCACAACCAATACCGCCATATTTGATTCCCAGTGGAATAGCCAGGACAAGATTCAGGATTCCTGTGAGAAAATAAATGCGGGCACGGAAATCGTAGCGGTTCATTGCCTGCATAATAGCAAGACCTATGTTTTGAATCAGGTCTACTGTAAATGGAAGAATGATGAGAAGCGTAATGATATAAGAGTCTTCAAACCCTGGCCCTGCCCATAAGGCAATAAACTGCTTTCCGAAAATAAAAAAGCCGGTCGCCACCAGGGCCAGAAGATAGTACTGCCATCTGCCAATCTGAATAAAGAGCTCAGAAAGACTGCTGATGGGCTCCTTCCTGGCCACCATGCCGGTAACATGAGGAAGATACACACCGGAAATGGCTGTCGAAAGAGCCATATAATTCATGTAAATCAGGGAAGCAATAGAGTATACAGCCACCGCCGTCGTCCCGCTGATAATTCCCAGAATAATCTGGTTTGTTTTCCAGAAGACCTGGTCTATCAATGACACAGCAAAAACGCTCAGAGCCAATTTCTTGAACTCTGAGAAAAGTTCATGGTTCCAGTAATGAAAATGGATTTTCACGTGAAGGTCATGGAAACAGTAATAAACCCTTGCTCCGCTGAGAACCAGATTCAGTACCGTCTGCACAGCCGCCACAGAGAATGCACTTGGGTGACGCTGCAGCACCAGCACCACAAGAATTGGCTGCATTACCAACTGGATAGTCTCCATCCCTTTGAGAAAGAAAAAACGTTCATGAGCATTGATAACGGAGCGGAATACCATAGTGGTTAATGTAATTACAATATTCAATAGCAAAAGCAGGAAAATCCTCTTTGCCTCATCTACTTCTGATACGGTCATACTTCCGGCAAAGATAACGTCAAGAAAGCCGTAGCAGATAAAGCCAATGGCCAGTGCTAATACGGTAACAACGCCATATCCACGAATAGAAATGGCAAGGATATTCTCCATACCGATGCTGTCCTTCAATGCTCTGTACTTGGCATAGAACCGGATGACCGCTGCCGAAAGGCCGAAATCCATAATGCTGAAATAAGCGATTAAAGATCCCATGAGCTGATACAGCCCATATTCACTCTTCCCGATAAAACGAAGGAGTATTGGGACATAGAGAAAACCTATAATAACTTGTAGGGCAATATTGAAATAGCTGAGAAAAATCCCTAATTTACGTTGATTCATGTTAGCCCACTCATATTCTTTTTACGTATTTCATTCACTATGGCATAAGAAAAAGCTAAGATAACCCAATATGCGTAAAGCAATGCCAAAGATCCATTACAGCCGGCAACAGCACTTCCAATTAATGAAATCCCAGCAATCATTATTTTTATTTGTTCGATTCCCCGTGAACGCATAAAGCACTTAAAAAGTCTTAATGCAATATAAATAAGCGGTAATATATAAGCAATCAATCCAATAATTCCATTGTTAGCGAACCTTGAAACATATTCATTCATCGCATTAAATCCGTAGCGTAAAACCCCCATTTTATTGTAGTTTGTGACCCACATATGAACTTCGGGATTTGCAAGATCTGCTTCGTTAAAATTATGAACTGTGTAAGCAGAACTCAAGACATCTCCGGCCCCTAAGATTGGGTACTCTATTCCAGTCTTAATATTTGCACGAATCAGAGCATATCTTGCACCATTACTTCTTTTATTAGCACTTTTTAAAGAACCTACATTATCTTCCATGTATGAAGCTATTGTCGTTTCTTGATTATTATCATTACTCTTATTACTATTTGGTGTTGTCACATTTATAAATCCAATAGAAAGCACTAAGGATAAAAAAGTAATCCCACAAAGGGCAAAAAAACGCTTAAATAGATTCTTCCTATGAATATACAAAATTCCTAAAAACAACAGAGCTAAAACTCCCCAGTACATTGTAACAGCTGTTCTTGCTTTTGTCATAAAAATCATAAATGTATAAAAAGTAATCAGACTAATTAACCCTATATGCTTTTTATCAGACAGCAAAAACTTTCCCCATAAAAATGGTAATGCAAAAGCAAGGTAGTTTCCCATCCGAGATGGTTCTGAGAACATAGAACGAAGCTGCCCTTCCCATAAAAGCGGCGGCCACCCTCCATGATCAACAGCTATAGGATGAAGCATGGGATTAATAGAAGAAAGAATTCCCTTTGCAAAATCCAAACCGGCAAGGTAAAACAGCTCAATAATTGAATAAATACTTAAAAGAATAATACTTGCAGTCACAACTTTAGTAATTAAATCGAAATAATAACTCCAATTACTTTTAAATAACTGATATAAGATAAACGAAAATCCAAAAGTATATAAAATATCTAAAATGGCTCCTTTAATAGAACGAACCCCTACCCATATCATTGTCAAATGTTTCTCGTCAATGGGAATTCCATGACTATTTAACAGTGCCAACACAGCCGGCAACTTTTCGATTTGACTACTTGGTCCCGAAAGTAATTCATTATAGTATGGATAATTAACAAGCCCCAAAATGTTGCTCAAAAGAACAATAAACATCAGGCAGAAAATATACTTAATAAATAGCGAATCTTCTTTTTCAATAATAAAATTCCCTCTATATATATGATATATCCACAAAATCATCAGAATAACCAAGAAATACCAACTGAATTTACATGAAAATCCTCCACTAATTGTACTTAGCTGCAGGATTTTGGGGATATTGTCAAAGATTAAGCAAAAAATTGCTCCTGTGACTAACCACTTAGACCATGTATTATGGTTACACTCCACATCATCTATGAAATTCATTTCATCACACTTTCTGGAGATTTTTAATAAATCTACACTAAAATATCTTAATCTATATACATTGGTGTGCTATTATTATTTTTTCTAATCTTATCTAATCATTCTGTTCCTGTTGATGCCAGACTGGTTATTAAAATAGTGAGTAACGCAACGGTGACTGTATTATAAATCTTACTCCCTCTCCAGAAAATTTCCGATAAGATAATCCCTCTAATCTGGTGAAAAGTATAATCACCCATAAATTCCTTTACTTCAATGCTTTATCCTTAACTTTCTTCAAGAAATAAGCAGCACCTTTCTTTTTCCACACTGTTTTCAGCCAGTTCTTATCCACATGTGCCAGGATCTTTCTTTTCTCAGCAAGGCCGGCTCCTTTCCAGAGCTCATTAAATTCCCCCTTATATAATACAGCAGGAAGTTCTTTAAAGGGAGATGGAAATGACGGAATATCCCAAGAAATTCCATCAACCTTCTTAAATGGAATACCAGCATAGAATGTTTCAAAGGAGCCAAAGGATGTATTCTCAATGACAAAATCAGGATTATAGAATTTTCGATAATTAAAATCCAGAAGCTTATCCAGTATTTTATTTGCCTGCGCGTTCCATGGATAGGTTTCTCCCCAGCGGTGAGATTGAATGCGGAAAGCGATAGCACCAATATCAGATGACAAGCAGGGAATGCGAAGACGTATGGGAATAGACAGCGTATAGCTGTAAGTTTCAGGTAAAACACCGGGAAACCAGAAATAATTAATCTGATGACTTGAAATCATGCTATAAACTTCCTGCTCTTTATATGGACCAAGTATGGTAATATATCTTTTTTCATCTGCGGTGAGATGAACATCAGATAAAGTTCCAAACAAAGTAAAGTGTATGGAACTTTTCTTCTGTAATGCCATGGATATTACTTTTTTAATAACTTCTGCTCCCTTAGCCTTAGAGAGGCCGCCAATAAGGCCCACCTGAATATCCGGTGATTCAGCTGAAATCAGTTCAGGGTTTTCCCTCATTTGAATAGATGAAAGTGGAAAATATTTTTTGATTCGCTGTTCCATATCTTTACTGGGAACAATAATTAATGATGCCTCCTGCAAAAATGAAAGCCAATGTTCTCTCCATTTTTTTATGTCTTTGACTTGCTTTTTCAAGGTTGCAGAATAAAATCCCCTGCGTGCCAGACATTCATTACATGACTTGTCCCCTTTTTCTTCACAGTAAATATCATTTTCATTTGTTAATTTAATAAAAGGACAGACAAAATAATAATCGTGGAGTGTCACCACAAGAGGCACCTGCAGTTCTTTATGAATACTCAGCATATAAGATTCCGCATCCAGAAGATGTTCTACATGAATCAATTCTACGTGGCAATTCATTAAAAGCTGAACAAGCCTTTTTCCGTCATAATCAAAAAAACGAATGGCTTTAGATTCATTTCCATCTTCATAAAAGGATACCTTAATAAGTCTGTCAATCGCATAAACAAACAGAACCTGTACTCCCTGGCGGCTCCATTCCGCTGCCATTTCATAAGCATGGCGTGGCGTACCTCCACCATGTACATTAGTCATAATGATTGCTATTACCGTTTTCATCAGCTGGCTCCATCACCTGTCATAAGCTTAGGAGCCCTGCAGTCAGTTATGAATCATCAGCCCATGCTTCGCTTCTGCTTATGACGATAGTATACATATATCGGATACAAGAAGCCATTGTTATAGCATGATTTCACAAGCCTGCGTTTCCATGTAGCAGCAAATTCTATAGAGCCTGCTGCCTCCCTGACCTTCTTCACTCTTTCGCAGAAGGAATGATACGTATTATCTTCCCCTTTAATCGCACAAAAAGTGCTCAAAGTTGAAGCAATCGCATCACTTATCACTTCGTCACTCCGCTGAATCTGCCTGGATAAAAGAAATTCCTTCTCCTTTTTTATTTTTTCTATTTCAGATATAAAGGATTTTCTGTCCTTTACAAAGCTGAGATGAATGACTGATTGATCAGGCACATAATCGCAGGTGTATGTGGAATCAGAGGCTATTCCATAATGCTTCAAATAGCCATAGTATTCGATATTAAAAACTCGATCTTCGCTGTAAGTCATATCTTCATGAAATTGAAGATGTTTTTCTTGAATCAGTTGGCGGCAATACAGCTTTCCACATCCCCCCCATAAATTTTTGGAGAGCGTAATAATCATGGATAATAGACCCATCTGCCCCATAGTTATTCATGTCAAATCTTTCCTCCTTTCCATCTGTTTTCATCATGAGTGAGCTGACAACCAACGCCAGCCCCTCATTTTCAGCTTTTTCAACCAGATTCTTTATATAGGATTGATTGATATAATCGTCACTGTCTACAAAAAGAACATAATCGCCTGCTGCTTGTTTCATGCCATAATTCCGGCTATAGCTGACTCCATAATTTGTATTATGAAATACCTTCACCCGGGAATCTTTTCGCTCATA
>ERZ791645.1919-NODE-1919-length-11636-cov-4.021587_pt1 | contig 11636 bp, 10 predicted proteins | sample MGYA00509939_ERZ791645 | MGnify/ENA primary metagenome ERZ791645 (study PRJEB30046, sample SAMN00715249) | human gut metagenome | study: EMG produced TPA metagenomics assembly of the A metagenome-wide association study of gut microbiota in type 2... | reverse complement strand
GCAAATGAGGTTTAATATGAGAGTAGGAATGGGTTATGATGTTCATAAATTAGTCGAGGGGCGTGCCCTTATATTAGGCGGTGTGAATATACCATATGAAAAAGGGCTTCTTGGACATTCGGATGCAGATGTGCTTCTCCATGCTATTATGGATGCACTTCTGGGTGCGGCCGCACTCGGAGATATAGGAAAACATTTTCCTGATACGGATGACAGATATAAGGGAATATCAAGCATAAAACTTCTTGGTGAGGTTGGAAAGCTTCTTGATGAGGAGTGTTATATTATAGAAAATATTGATGCGACCGTGATAGCACAGCGTCCGAAACTTCGGGATTATATTGACACTATGCGGGAAAATATAGCAAAAACGCTTAATATCGAAGTTCGCAGGGTAAATGTAAAGGCAACAACCGAGGAGGGACTTGGCTTTACGGGAACAGGTGAGGGTATCTCATCACAGGCTGTATGTTCACTGTCCTCAATGTTTGATTATTCGGTGGACATGACAAAAACAAACCCGGCAGGTTGTGCCGGGTGTAAAGGATGTATGAAAAAATGATCCGCTAAACACCGACAATAAAATTGGAGGTGTTTGCAGGATTGCGAAAATTGCACGGCAATGAAGCAATCCGTGGCATTAGTTGGTGTCAAAATACCTTTTGACATCAACATCATGACATTAATCTATGGCATTGTTTAATATTTTTCTGAATGAAGGAGCAATAAAAGCGGCAACAATGGCTTTCACGGTATCGAGTGCGATAAATGGTACAAAGCCTGCGATAAATGCCGCTTTAAAATTGATTCCTCCGATTATCATTATCCATAAAGTTCCGAAAAGGTCTACAAATACTGCTGAAACAATAGCTGCTATTGTGAAATATATTCTGCTGTATGTGCGTTTACATACGATTGGAAGTACAATTGCGATAATTACGAAAGCGAAAGAATATCCGCCGTACTGACCGAGCAGGTATCCGATTCCACCCTGACCGCCGATAAATACAGGTACACCGACAGCACCGAGTAAAAGCCATACAAGAGATATGAAGAAGGACTGTTCAACGGCAAAGACAAGTCCGATAAGTGTCACTACAAAGTTAAGTGCCGTGATATGGCTTCCGTTTGGAAGAGGGATGCTTATGTATGCCGATACGCAGAGTACGGCGGCAAAAAGTGCCATAAGTACGAGATTCTGGGTTGTAAAAGTTGTTTTGTTCTTAGTTATTGAGTTGTTCATTTGTTTCCTCCTAAATAAGTGTTATTAAGTGTTTGCGAAACTATAATTAAAGATTATAATGGTTTCGCAAACATTTAATTATTTATTTGCAAGTATATAGATGTAAAATTAGATTGTCAACCTAAAAATTATATGGGTTGACATAAATAAGACAAAATTATATACTTTTTTTGGAAGTTTTTGAGATACAATTATGCATATCGACAAAATATATCTAAGGTGTGAATGGTAATAGTTGATATGCTACAGGGATAAAATATACAGAAATTAAATTTTGCGGTTAAGAGGATTTATATGGAACATGGATTGTTAAGAAGATATTTTGCAGCTTTTTCTAAAATCCCGGGTTTTTCAAACTGGGTCATAGCAAAAGCAAGTCTTGAATTAAAAAAGCCTGAAATAAAGAATATTTGTCTTGGGACAGAAATTGGACATTCTGAAGTGGAAAATAAGTATGCTGAACGGGAATGTTCAGAAGTGTCTAATGAGTGTAATGAGACAGAAACAGGACATTCAGAAATGGATGATGGGGATTGTGATAGAAACAGGTATGATGCTGATAAAGTTAAGTGCAGTTTAAGTGATTGTATATATTATAACGATGAGCCGGCAGCAGAAATTTTAAGGCAGAAAAAGAATTATGCACTTATGTCGGTTAGTGAGAGTTTTTTGGATGGCTCTAAAATTAGACTTGATATACATCTTATAAAAATAATGACCAGCAATGAAAACGGATTTAACTTATCAGTGGATAAGACAAATGACGGCATTGCGGATAGTGATGCAAAAGATAAAGAGCATATAAGTGACGAATACATGGGAGTGGAAAGTAACGGAAAGATTTATGATATGCTTTTTGGAAATAAAGAGATAATTGATTTTGTGGAGAGCGTGGATGATAAAAATCCGATACACAGAAATGAGAAAGCAGTAGTACCCGGATTTCTTATTATGGAAAAATTTCTTGAAGATAAAGATTTGTTTGGAAAAGAAACAGATAAAGATATTTTTGACTTAAAAAAAAGACGAAAAGAAAATAAAACCACTTATGACAATAAAAAAATGGAGTCTGCATTTAAGATTGAGATAAAATATATTCTTCCGGTTTTTGCAGCTGAGAGGATATATCTGTATAGAGATGGAAATATGATTACGGGAATGGTGCAAAGAAGCGGTTGTGGCAGCGATGAGAACAAAGGAATTAAAGTGTTTGAGATAAAATGCAAGGGAGAATAAAAAAGCAGGCATACAGATAGCGTGTTTAAGGGATTTGAGATAATAGGTAATTGCGAAACTAACTATATGTTGTGTCAATTGCACAGATATAACAAATAATATCGTCGGCACGCTTTCGCTATGTTGTCGTTCGTAGCAGTACATAAATCAGCAAAAAACGCTGATTAAGTGCTGACGACGACAAAAATGCCGACTAACACTATTTGTTATATCTGCACAATTTAATCAAGATTTATGATAGTTTCGCAAACGCCTATTTGAGATAAAATGTAAGAGGAAGTTATAAAAATTTTAAATATAGGCTTCTGGGTGCTTCATAAGTGTGGAACACGGCAGAAACAGAGAATGGAGTATTTATGGCATATATAATTGACGGGCTGAGGAGTTATATAGGGATTGAAAACAGTATGTATAGACATATATCTGCAGAGCAGCTTGGTGCAGGTGTGCTTGACAGGCTGGCAGAGAGGACGGGGATAGATAAAGTTGACTGTATCATTGCCGGAAATGCTGTTGGTGCAGGAGGAAATATAGCAAGAGTCATGTCACTTTCGACGGTGTTTGGGGTGGAAACTCCGGCGTTTACGGTTGATATGCAATGTGGTTCATCTTTGGAGAGTATAGCACTTGCGGCGGCAAAGATAGATGCAGGACAGGTAGATATTGTTATTGCCGGAGGATTTGAGAGTAGTTCGACTGCACCGAAAAGAGCATATAATTCTAATCATCCGGACTATGCAGAGTTTGGAGATGAATGGTATAAGGTGGCGAAGTTTATGCCGGGTACACACCGTCAGACTGCGATGTTAGAGGGTGCGGAACTTACGGCGGCAGACGAAAAAATATCACGGGAAGAAATGAATGAATGGATACTTAGAAGCCACAGGCTTGCAAAAGAAGCAAGAGATAAAGGTGTTTTAAAGGACATTGTCGTGAGTGTGACAGACGGATGTGATAAAGATGAGGGAATCCGTGACAGGATGAGTGAGAAACTGCTGAACAGACTGCCAGCCATACTTGAAAATGGAAATATAATAACGGCAGGAAATGCGTGTCTTACAAATGACGGTGCGGCTTTTGTGATTTTGTGCTCAGAAAAGTATGTCAGGGAAAATAATTGTGAAATCAAGGGAGAATTTATCGATATTGCGGAGACAGGAGGAACACCTGATCGTAGTCCTAAGTCATGTATAGTTGCGATAGAGAAAATTCTTAAAAGAAACAGCTTAAGTCCGCAGGATATTGATGTTTATGAATGTAATGAAGCATTTGCCGTTATAGATGTATTGTTTGCAAGGAATTTTCCGGAGCAGGTATCAAAATATAATGTTTTCGGTGGTGCACTTGCCTACGGTCATCCCTATGGAGCTTCAGGAACGATTATAACACTTCATGCATTAAGGGCATTAGAGTTAAAAGGCGGCGGATATGCCGTGTGTGGTATTGCGGCGGCTGGCGGGGTAGGAAGTGCGATATTATTGAAAAAATAGGGGATTGTGGAAACCAGACTTATATAAGTTATGATAGTTTAAAGGACAGGGGAAAGAAAATGAATTATTATAAGATGCTATGTGAAAAAGATGAAAATAAACTTGCTTTTGTAGAGGACGGAATTCCATATACATATGAAGAACTTGAAAAAGCGGCAGATGAATATGCAGAAAAGATAAAAATAAATGCGGATGGAAATTATGGAACTGCAGTTAAAGGAATGTGGCAAAAACTTGGACAGTGCACGGAGTCCGGACGAAAAGTTTATATGATAAAAAGTGAGTCTTTTTTGGAACAGCTTATATTATTTATTGCGTGCAATAAAAATGGAGATATACCGATGATAGTCCAAAAAGATATGACACAACTGCCTGAAATCAATGAGATACCGGATGAGGTCTGTATGGCGGTAATGACATCGGGGACGACAGGCGTGCCAAAGATACTTTACAGAACATATGAGAGCTGGGCTGATTTCTTTCCTATACAAAATGAGATATTCGGGATTGGTGAAAACAGCAGATTGTTTGTGCAGGGAAGTCTTGCTTTTACGGGCAATCTAAATCTTGTGATGGCACAGCTATATGCAGGGGCAGTTACCATTGTGGAAAACAGGTTTAATCCAAAACAGTGGGAAAAGACCATAAAACAGTGGGAAGCAGACACTATCTATCTTATTCCATCAAAATTAATGTGCATACCGGAGTGTTTTAAGGAGAAGAATGTTAATATAAAAATGATATTGTCTGGTTCGCAGAGTCTGGGAAGGAAAGATGCAGAAAGTTTAAAAAAGATATTTCCAGATACGAAAGTTATTTTGTATTATGGTGCAAGCGAGTTGAATTATATATCATATGTAACGGATGAGAATATGACGGAAAAGAGAAATCTTATAGGTAAGCCGTTTCCGAAAGTTGATGTCAGCGTAAAAGAAGGGGAGATATATGTCACAAATGATTTTCATGTGTATGGAGTGAAATGTCCGTTTACGCTTAAAGACAGAGGATATATGGATGATTGCGGCAATCTGTATTTTGACGGGCGTTCAGATGATATAGTGGGGATAAGGGGCAGAAAAGTTTCAAAAGCGAAGATAGAAGCGGCGGTGAGCGAAAAAGAGGAAATAAGCGAGGCTGTTGTGATATTGGAAAAGGACAGAGATATACTCACGCTTTATGTGGCACTTAAAGAGAGCGTAAAAGATAAATATTTAAAAGGTGATAAGAAACGGGATGAGTTAGAGAAAGAAATATATGCTTTTTTGCGAAAAAAACTTGCCCACTTTGAGATGCCGAGAAGAATAATTATTCTCGATGATATGCCGCACAATAAGGACACGGGAAAGATTGATAAAAAACAGTTATTAAAATAAAAATGAAAAAATCGCAGCCTTCCTTAAATGAAAAATTTATCTATGTTACTTTGTTACAGTGACGGCACAAGAAGCAGATGCACCATCTTCAGATGCAGTTATGATGGTTGTGCCTGCTTTTTTGGCTTTAACTACACCTTTTTGATTTATCGTAGCAATACTTGTTTTCTTAGAAGTCCATGTCGGAGCATTGCCTGACGAAACAGAAGCGGTGAGAGTCTTAGTTTCGCCTGGTTTTAGTTTTAGTGATGAATGGTTGAGTTTTATGACAGGAGATTTAACTTCGATACTGCATATTTTTTTAACACCGTCAACAGTGGCACTAATGACCGCACTGCCGTGTTTGTGGGCAGTGACAAGACCGTTCTCATCTACGGAAACTATACTTTGTTTGTTTGATTTCCAGACGGGTGCAAGACCTGATGAGACTTCACACTTTATTGAAGCTGACTGATTTTTATAAAGAGACAGAGAAGAATGTGAAAGTTTAACTGTCGGTGTCTTTACTTTGACTTTACACAAAGCCGTTGAAGTGTCAGCTTTTACGGTGATTATCGCATCACCCGGTTTGCAGCCTGTTATATTGCCCGAATCGTCAACTGCGGCAACGCTTGTTTTGTTACTCTTATAAGTAATCTGTGATTTTGTGGAAGATTTTACATCTAATCTGAAATTTTCACCGTGTTCTATTGAAACAGATTTTTTGGATAAAACAAGCTTTGTTTTGCTTACTGTTATCTTACAACTGACCTCAGTTTTTTTTGATTTGACATTTATTTTGCAAGTTCCGGGAGATTTCGCCGTAATCTCGCCAAGCGAAGTTACGGAAGCAATCTTACTGCTCGTGCTCTTATATGTCGGAATACTGCCGTTTGAGGTGAATGCGGCAAGATAAAAAGTGTCACCTATCTTAAGCGTTCTGTTGTAACTTGTCAAAATGATGACGGGATATTGTGATGCTGCTAAGACACTGTCAGGCATGATGCCGATACAGATTGCAGCAATAAGAAATAAAGTTATAAGTTTATTGTGAAAAAATAATTTTTTTGAATCGGTCGATTTCATAATACCCTCCTTAACGGAAGGCTGCGATAATATTGTTATGCTGCTGTTCACATCAAAACAGGCAGTTATAACACTTGCTGTGCCCTGTATGTGAATAGGATTGATAGCAACAGGCAGCACATATCCGTATCGTAAACGGCAGGGGATAAAAAGTCAATAAAATATGAAAAAAACTGTGAAATATGACAAAGAAACTTATGTGGATTTGTGAAAAATGACTAAAAATTGACTGGGTAAAAAGAAAAAAGATTAGACATTTATTGTCGAAGTTGAGACATTGACTGACAGCCGCACTTCACAAAATAAAAAAAATATGATAAAATACTTAAGTGACAGGCTGTGCAGATGCGTATTGCCGTTAAGCAAAGCGGGAACGGTACGACGGGAAAATGGAAACAGTATATCGGAAATGCAGCCGAAATGACTTGTTTTGAGAAGATACCGAGAGTACATTAAAAGAAAAAGGAGGATATGAAGTGAAAAAATCAGTTAAATTTTTAGTTGCTACAGTTGCACTTACAGCGGGTATGCTTGTCTTTTCTAAGGCAGACAGTAAGGCAGCAGTAACAGGAGTTACACAGACAGAAGGAGATAATAGCAGTATAGGTCTTCAGTGGAATGCGGATCTTGGAGCTAAAAGTTATGCGATTCAGTTTAGCCAGGACGGAAGTACATGGGTTACTGTAGAGACTACATCATCTGCAAGTGATACGGTCTATTCTCTCACGGCAGGAAGTACATATTATGCGAGAGTTGGAAGTTTTTCTACATATTCATGGAAAATTGATAAGACTAATACACCGACACCAGCTTCAGGATGGTCAGAGCCTGTCGAAGTAGTTACAGCTCCAAATGCAGATGGTATGACACTTATTCAGACGGGCGCTGCGACAAACAGTATTACGATGAAAAGTTCAGATGTTGTCGGAGCTAATCTGTATCAGTTATATACAGGTGATTTTCAGATAGGTGAAAGCACAACAAGTACAATAAAGTCTTCAGTGGCACTTAATACTGGAACAAGCTACGATGTGAAATGTTATCCCTGCCGTAAAGCAGAGACAACAGGATTTATAGCAAAATCCGGTTATGGAAGCAAATGGGGAGTAAAAACGCTTACCAACAAAGTAGCTTCTTCTAACTTTGGATTTACAAACATCTGGTATAATCTGAATGATTATAAGATAGGTATCTATGCTGATTCAGCAGTAGGAGCATATGACGGTGTTCAGGTTCAGCTTCAGACACCGGCAGGAAAAAATAAAAGAACCTGTTCAAATGATGGAAACACAGTTGAGATAAGAAATTTCAATGGTACATTTTATCGTTACAGAATTCGTACATATGTGTCATGCGGCAACAATAAAAAGGCATACAGTGCATGGAGCAGTTACAGATATGCAGGACTTTCTTCAAAAATATCTGCAAAGGCAAATAAAAAAAGTGTGAAATTAAGCTGGTCAAAAGTAAAAAATGCTTCAGGTTATAAGGTGATGATTTCTACAAGTAAGGAGTCTGGTTTTAAGACTGTTAAATCAACTAAAGCAAAGACAACAGCCATTACTATTAAAAAATGCGGCAAGAGCAAGATTAAAAAGCATAAGACATATTACATAAGAATACTTGCAAGCACAAAGTCAGGTAAGAAAACTTATAAGAGCGACCTTATAAACACATACGAATTTTATATTTACTAGTGTAGTGTATCATTGATTTTCAGCTAAATAACGCAGGGTAAATTTTCATTCTGCAAGGCGGAGGAATGAGCCGTAGCGGGCTACGGCGATTGACAACAACACAGCAGATGGAAATTTATGCAAGTTATTTGGCGAAATGTCATTGATATAGTACATTAGAATGTATTAAGAAAAGAACATTTTTAATATGGGATAATTAAAGAACTGCTGTTTCGGATGCATATTTGGATGGCAGTTCTTTTTTGATGAGATAATTGGCTGAACTGTTACCTTATTTTTAATATTTTTGCATAATTCCTATTGACATGATAGGAAAAGTAGGGTATAGTTATAGCTATGAGTTACTAAAACATATAGAAAAAGTAGGAAATACGATAAATAAAGGGGGTTGCCCAATGGATTTTAGAGAACTGACAACCGATGTGCTGGTCATTGGCGGCGGCACGGCAGGCTGTTATGCAGCTATCACGCTCGGTCAGGAGAAGAATGTAAATGTCCTTATCGTTGAAAAAGCCAATATTAAGCGAAGCGGCTGTCTTGCAGCAGGTGTAAATGCCATAAATGCTTACATCACAGAAGGTCATGTTCCACAGGATTATGTGGATTATGCAAAAAAAGACGCTGACGGTATAGTGAGAGAGGATCTACTTCTTTCAATGTCAGAGAGGCTAAATGAAGTTACGGCACATATGGAACATCTCGGTCTTGTCATTTTAAAAGATAAAGATGGCAAATATGTTGCAAGAGGCAACCGAAATATAAAAATAAATGGTGAAAATATCAAGCCTATACTTGCAGAGGCAGTAAAAAAACTTGATAACACAACAGTTATAAATCATGTAAACATCACTGATTATATAGTTGAAGACGGTGTTATCAAAGGTGCTTACGGGTTTGATGTAAATGACAGGACGGTTTATAAGATAAATGCAAAGGCAGTCATCTGTGCGACAGGCGGTGCGGCAGGTCTTTACAGACCGAACAATCCGGGATTTTCAAGACATAAGATGTGGTATCCGCCGTTCAACACCGGAGCAGGATACGCTATGGGTATAAAGGCGGGAGCCGAGATGACAACATTTGAGATGCGTTTTATCGCACTCAGATGTAAAGACACGATAGCACCTACGGGAACTATTGCGCAGGGAGTTCACGCAAAGCAGTTAAATTCTGCCGGTGAGATATATGAAGATAAATATGGTCTTACAACATCACAGCGTCTTTACGGTACAGTAACAGAGAACAAAGAAGGCAGGGGTCCTTGTTACTTAAAGACAGACGAAATATCAGATGAACAGCAGAGCGATCTTTACAAGGCATATCTCAACATGGCACCGAGTCAGACGCTCAAATGGATAGAGTTGGGAAGAGGTCCTAAAAATGAAAATGTTGAGATAGAGGGAACAGAGCCATATATAGTAGGCGGTCACACGGCGAGCGGCTATTGGATAGACAATGACAGAAAGACAACTATCACCGGTCTTTATGCGGCAGGTGATGTTGCAGGAGGATGTCCTCAGAAATATGTCACGGGAGCATTGGTGGAGGGTGAGATAGCGGCACAGTCGGCAGCAGAGTATGTAAAAGAATTTGCAGGCTCGGATACAGATAGTAAGGCAGCAAACGATTTATCAGTAAAAGTTATCGATGGCAATGATGCTTCGACAGATGAGAAGAAAGCCGAGTATGAAAGCTATTTTGCAAATCCAAAAGGATTTATAGATACAGAGCAGCTTGAGGAGACAATGCAGAAGATAATGGATCAGTATGCAGGCGGTATAAGTACAAATTACGAGTATAATGAGAGTAGACTTGAGATTGCAAAGAGAAAGATTGACGATATTGAAAAACTTTCTGTAAATCTTCATGCGGATGATATGGATGATTTGCTGAGAATTTATGAATTAAAAGAGAGATTAGTCGTATGTAAAGTCTTAATTGAGCATTTAAAAGCAAGAAAAGAGACAAGATGGCACAGTTTTGCCGAAAATTTGGATTATCCTAATAAGAGCGACGATTATCTCAAATATGTAAACTCAAGATATGAGGATGGCAGGATAAAAATTATTTACAGAGATTTGGTGACGGGAGGCAAGGTTTATGAGCATTCGGATAAATGATGAAAAGTGTGTCGGATGCGGACTTTGTATTGAAGCCTGTCCGGGAAATCTGATTAAAAAAAATGAAAAAGGAAAAGCTTTTATAAAGCATGAAAGAGATTGCTGGGGTTGCACATCATGTATAAAAGAGTGTAAAATAAATGCAATCGACTTTTTCCTGGGAGCTGATGTTGGAGGCGCAGGCAGCGTTTTATCAGTATCCTCTAAGGGAGATATAAATACATGGACGATCACAAAGGCTGACGGAAGTGTAGAGGAGATAGTTATAAACAAAAAAGACGCTAATAAATATTGATAAAAGGAACAGGAGGTTCGTTATGGGAAATTTATCTCATCTTGATGAATTAGAGGCAGAGGCAATCTACATAATAAGAGAAGTGGCGGCAGAGTTTGAAAAGCCGGTAATGCTTTACTCAATCGGTAAAGACAGCTCGGTAATGCTTCATCTTGCAATGAAAGCATTTTATCCGGAGAAACCACCATTTCCATTCCTTCATGTAGATACAACATGGAAGTTTAAGGAAATGATAGAGTTTCGTGACAGAATGGCAAAGAAACTTGGAATCGACCTTATAGTATATACAAACGAAGATGGTGTTAAGAAAGGAATCAATCCTTTTGACCACGGTTCAGCTTATACTGACATTATGAAAACACAGGCACTTAAGCAGGCACTTGATAAATATCAGTTTACTGCAGCATTTGGCGGCGGAAGACGAGACGAGGAAAAGTCACGTGCGAAAGAGAGAATTTTCTCATTCAGAAATGAAGCTCATGCATGGGATCCTAAAAACCAGCGTCCTGAGATGTGGAAACTTTTCAACAGTAAGATATTCAAGGGAGAGGAAGTAAGAGCATTCCCACTTTCAAACTGGACAGAGAAAGACATCTGGCAGTATATAAAGAGAGAAAACATTGAAATCCCTTCACTTTATTTTGCAAAAGAACGTCCTGTCATTGAGAGAGACGGAAACATCATTATGGTAGATGATGACAGACTTAAACTCAGACCGGGTGAGAAGATTGAGTACAAAAAAGTTCGTTTCCGTACACTCGGATGCTATCCTCTTACGGGTGGTGTTGAGTCAGATGCAGAGACACTTGACGAGATTATTGAGGAGACACTTAGTGCGGTAGAGTCAGAGAGAACAAGCCGTGTTATTGACCATGAGGCAGCAGGCAGCATGGAAAGAAGAAAGAAGGAGGGTTATTTCTAGGATGAAAGGATTATTAAAATTTATTACATGTGGAAGTGTGGATGATGGAAAATCTACACTTATAGGACATATATTATATGATTCAAAATTACTTTATGCCGACCAGGAGAAATCACTTGAACTTGATTCAAAGGTTGGAAGCAGAGAGGGAAAGATTGACTACTCACTTCTTCTTGACGGACTTATGGCAGAGAG
>ERZ791645.1918-NODE-1918-length-11638-cov-2.409911_pt1 | contig 11638 bp, 9 predicted proteins | sample MGYA00509939_ERZ791645 | MGnify/ENA primary metagenome ERZ791645 (study PRJEB30046, sample SAMN00715249) | human gut metagenome | study: EMG produced TPA metagenomics assembly of the A metagenome-wide association study of gut microbiota in type 2... | reverse complement strand
CCCGCCGTAAAACATAATAAAAATCAGTGCCACCGAGCAGACCTGTTCCGCCAGTGCAAAATTGCCGAATGGAATCTTAAAAATACCGTCCGATCCAAACAGCATTCCCAGCATAATAAAAATAAACAACGTCGGCACCCCCAGCCGCCCCGAAAGACGGCTTCCCGCGATGCAGACAAGGATAATAATCGCTACGACCAGAAGCGCAAATGAAGTTGAAATATGTATCATTCCTTTCTATGTTTAGTAGGTATCATAAATGTGGTGTTTTTATAATGATACAATATCTCTATGCCTCTTTCGTGTTAAGATTCCATTAAAAAGAGGAAATCTTACAGCGACAGATCTCCCTTCGCCCGCGCCCTCCGGTCGCGGATCGACTGGATCACCGGCACCAGGAACATTGCGACGATACCGCCCGCAAATCCATTGTTATAGAGGTTCATGCCCCCATACACGATCCCGACATTGAGCGCCACCGACGCGTGCAGAAAACCGGCTAACACGCCGCATAAAATTCCAAACTCTCCGGCGATCGGCGCCAGCGTCGTGGAAAAGAGCAGCGCCAGAAGTGCCGACGGATTCGTGATATCCCACGCCCGGACGGTACTCGCAATGCAGACGCCCGCCATGATCGGGAAAATATTCCGCAAATGTTTTCCAGTCGCACTGAATCCAACGATGGTAAAGATTCCGCCGATCGTCGGTCCATTTAGGTTTCCGCCGACTGCCAGCACAAAGAAGGTCGCAAACAGACCATTGAGTCCCATGTTGAGAAGCGTCACCGCACCGCCCAATTCCAGCAGGTAATCGGTACCGCCGATTCCCGTTGTCGCAAGGAGTTTTTCATAGCCTAAAAGCGTATCTTTTCCGCGCCACAGCACTGCCACCACCGACATGCCTGCAAACAGGACAAATAGCAGCCCTAAAAGCATCGCATCATTGCCGGAGGACCAGATAAGACGCGCCTCCGTCTCAATTCCAAAGGACTTAAACGTGGAGACCAGGACCGTCGCAATGATACCAGAGGCAAATCCCACATTATAAAGGGAATATCCCTTATGGGCATAGTGGGAATGCGTCGCGAGCGGTGGAAGCACGAATCCGATACAGATTCCCACCAGAATCGTCACACAGAAGCGCTGCCAGAGCGGCAGCTCCACCACGTGCATCAGCTGTGTGATGATCGGAGACAGGCTCGTTCCGTAGATGCCGACATAAATATAGTTGGATAAGTGCATTTTATGATATTTTGCATAGAGAAATACACCCAGAAAAATCGCCCAGATATTCATCAGATTTTTTCCGAACAAAGAGAATCCAAACATCAGACAGCAGGATGTGATCGTATGCCCGTCCATCTCCATCCCAAGACTATAGACAAAGTAGATGCTGATAAGCGCCATCATCCCGGCATTGACAAACGCGGCTCCCATGCCGCCGACCGCAATATAATCGGTGATCAGGAAATCCGGTTCTCTTATGATTTCATAGATACCAGTCACAATGGAGTCAAACGGCTGTATAATCAGCCCCACTGAAATGAAATAGATCGGAATCAGTGCCAGAAGAAAGAATTTCATCTCTCTGGACAGAGATTTCACTGTAGTCATATACGCACACCTTTCAAAAAAGGGATGCAAAAAAGATTCCGCATCTTTGCACCCCCGACTGTTAACATTCTATAAAAATGGTTACTATTCTATTGTATTGGATTTTCAACTGTTTTGCAACTGATTTTTTTCTCACTGTAACCCGTTATGAAACCCGTCCGACAGAACCGGCTGCCCCCATTCTCATGTGAAATTGTTACTCTTCCTCCGGCGCACTTCCCAGCACATAACCGCGCTCTTCCAATATTTCGCGCAGCTCATCAACCACCGCCCCCAGCTCTTTACCTTCCTCGTCGATCGTGATGTCCGCGTATTTCTCAAAATACGAGATCCTCTCATGGTAGAGATCCAGAAGTGTCATGCCGTCTTTCAGCGCCACGCCGCGGTCCTTGACATCGCCGACGCGTTTTACCAGCTCGTCATAGGTAATTTTCAGATAGACAACCAGTCCGATGGATTTTAAATGTTCCATCGCTTCCTTTCCGTAGATCACGCTGCCACCCGGTGCGATGACCGCCTGCTCGGCTTCCACCCCCACGTTGACGCGGTTCTCCACATCGAGAAATCCGTCCAGTCCCTGTTCTTCGATGATCTCGCGCAGACGCTTACCTTCCTGTTCCTGAATCAGCAGATCCACATCTATAAAGGAATAGCCCAGTCTCTTTGCTAAAAGCACTCCGACCGTGCTCTTTCCTGCGGACGGCATACCAATCAAGGTTACATTATTTTTCATCTTTGGCACCTCTTCTTTTTCTTTACACTCCATCCAAATGTTCCAAGAAGCTCTGAAAGCCCATAATAGCCGCCATGCGAATACACAATCGGTTCCGCCTTTGCAAGCTCCAGGCTGCCGCGCTCGTTGAGCCACTGCTCGTCCACGCTGACACCCGTTACCTCTGCCAGAAACATATGATGTGACCCCAGTTCCTTGACTTCGGTCACCCGGCACTCGATCGCGACCGGGCTTTCGGCGATCACCGGTGCTTTCACCGTCTGCGCCGGAACCGGTGTGAGCCCTGTCTCCTTCCATTTATCCACATTCCTGCCGGAGCGGACGCCACAGTAATCGGTCGCATACGCCATCGACTCCGTCGCCAGGTTGATGACAAACTCACCGCTCTCCCGCAGCATATGGTAAGAATAGCGCTCCGGGCGCACCGAAATGTACGCCATCGGCGGTTTCGTACAGATCGTCCCCGTCCAGGCAATCGTGATGATGTTGCTGTTTCCTTCGCAGTCCGCCACTGTGACCAGCACCGCCGGAACCGGATAAATCATATTGCCCGGCTTCCACTGGGCGCGCGGTCCCGGAGTGTTCCGGGTCTCCATCCGTTTTTTCAACTGTCCTTTCGGGTTCTGCCTTGCTCCTCCCCGGCGACGCTCTTCTGGCTTTCCAGCCGCTCTCTTCTGTGCCATCCCTATATCCTCTTAATCGTTGTCCGGGAGAAGTTTGATCCGGACCATGATCTGTTTCACCATGCTTCCTTCCGGCAGGCTCATATCATCGATATGCGTCTGTGCCGGCAGATCGCCCTCTTCCTCCAGCTCCAGGCTGATCCAGTTGTACGCTGCCTCCCGCGCATTTTCCACCGCATCCTCCAGATCCGGACCTTCCGCCTCGCAGCACTCCAAATCCGGGAAATATGCATCATACCCTTTTCCATCTTTCTTAGGCGTAAAAACCGCCGGATATACAAATGTCATGGTATCCTTCCTTTCCGTCCGACCTTTCTGCCCTGCACGAACTATCACTGGATTTTCCGTATGAAACAATCCCGTCCGCGCACCGTCACCTGATTTACTGCTCCAGTGTCACTGTCAGTGCCGGAATCAGCTGTTTCTTTCTGGAAACAACGCCCGACAGTGTTGCCGTCTGCTTCAGCTCTTCATTTGCATCGCCTACATGGAACGCATCTGCCACAACCTGTGCCGCTCCCTGTCCAACACAGAGAAGTTCGGTCGTCTCCGTCAGGATATTCGTCAGCATGAAGAAGATCATATCCAGCCCTTCGTCCTCACGCGCCTTCTCCATAAACGGCAGCATACGGTTCTTCAGCTTTCCAAGCTCCTCTGCATTCAGGGAGTTGATCTGACCGACGCCGAAGTTTGTCTTTCCAGCTGAGAATTTCTTGAAATCCAGATACAGAATCTCTGCATCGCTCTTGCCCTTTAACTCGCTGCCTGCCTCAAACATCTGGTTTGCGAACTCATCCAGCTTGATGCCTGCCATCTCAGCCAGAGAAACCGCTGCCGCCCGATCCATCGGTGTGCAGGTCGGAGAACGGAACAGAAGCGTATCGGAGATGATCGCACTGCAGAGCAGACCTGCGATGGTCTTGTCGATCTCCAGCCCCTGTTCGCGGTACATCTGGAAGATGATCGTTGCCGTACAGCCCAGCGGCTGGTTACGGAAGAAGACCGGTCCGACTGTCTCCACAGTACCCAGACGATGGTGGTCAATCAGTTCCAGGATATTGGCATTCTCGATGCCGTCTACCGCCTGGCCGCGCTCATTGTGATCGACCAGAATCACGTTCTTGCCGCGCGCACCCAGTAAGTTACGGCGGGAAATCAGGCCTTTGTATTTGCCTTCTTTATCGAGTACCGGGAAATGACGGAAACGCTTGCTTGCCATCACATCCTTAATATCATCGATGAAATCATCTGTATCGAAGGTGATCAGCTTCTCAGTCTTCATGAAATAGCTGATCGGCATACTCTGGTTAATGAGACGAGCTGCCGTGTAGGTATCATACGGAGTTGTGATGACGGTACAGCCGCGCTCCTGTGCCAGTTTTTTGATCGTCATGGAAACGCCAGCGCCCTCGCACACGATGATACAGCTTGCGCCCATCTCGATCGCGCACAGCTGCGACTCATAGCGGTTGCCGAGGATAACCAGGTCGTTCTCTTCAATATAATATTCCATCATATCCGGATTAGCTGCCGCAATCAGGACTTTTCCTTTATCAAAGTACGCTTTCTCATCGCCAACAAAAATCGCGCCCTCCAGGGTCTCGATGATATTTGCATACTGGGTGCATGCCTTGGAAAGAATGCTGCTGTCGTATACATTCATATAAGACCGGGTGATATCGCCGACTGTGATCAGACCTTCCAATATATTCTTATCGGTAACAGCCGGAAGTGTTACCAGACCGTCCTCCTGCATCAGGTTCCATGCTTTTCTCAGGGAAATATTCTTGGAAACACCTGGAGTCTCGCGGATCTCAATATCCTTGACCTGCGTTTTGACGGATTTAATCAGTTTCGGCACATCTACCTTAAAGTAATCCAGTACGAAGGTTGTCTCCGGGTTCAGTTCTCCGGCACGGCACGGTACATATTCGCCGCCCGTCTGAAGTGTTTTGAAATTCGCATAGCCGATTGCAGAACAAATCGAATCCGTATCCGGGTTTTTATGTCCAATTACAATCGTTTTCTTTGCTTTTTCTGCTGCCATTTTTTCCTCCTGATTCGCACCGTGCGCTGCAAATTCTGCCATTTTTCTTTCTATCCTCTGTTTTGATAGAGAAACCTCTGATTCATGAAACTTTTTTGTACAAAATCGCCAATTTTCATAATCTGTTTACACGGTGTTCATATTTTATTCATATCTTATTTTTATACTAAAAGCATAAAAGATTTCACTTTTCAAATTTGTTTTATAGTGATTTTGCACATAGATTTTTCATAATTGCCCCGGATGCTTGACCGCTCCGGGGTCTCCTCTTGTCTACAGCATTTTTCGGCATATCTGAACGTTTTTCTATCCCTATTTTCTTCAAACGTCCAGCCCCTTTACCCTGCACTCTGTCACTCAAAACAAGGCGTCTAATCGTAACTGTTCAGCACCTTCACAGTTACGCCTAATCTAAGATCAGTCTTGCCGCCCCATAGATACCTGCATCATTTCCCAATGTTGCCAGGCGAACCTCGCCCTTATTCTCAGAGATCGGGGTCAATTCGCGGTAATAGCGGTCAATCCAATCCGTTAAAAAAGTCCCCGCCTTGGATACGCCGCCTCCGATGACGAAAATCTCCGGATCCACGGTCATCGAAATGGTCGCCAGCGCCCATCCGAGATAATAGCACACGGTGTCCATAACCTCCAGCGCCAGTGCATCCCCGGCTTTTGCCGCATCCAGCACATCTTTTGCGGTGATCGCATCACCGTAGGCACGCATCACCGACGCATCCGGCTTTGCCGCCATCTTCCGTCTCGCTTCCCTGGCGATGCCGGTCGCTGACGCTACCTGTTCCAGACAGCCGTGTCCGCCGCAGTTGCAGGTCTCTTTCTCGCCCTCGCGGATATGGATATGACCGATCTCACCGCCCAGTCCGTGGCGTCCTGCAACGATCTTCTGATCGTGTACCACGCCGCCGCCGACACCGGTTCCCAGCGTCACCATCACGATATCATGGCAGCCCTTGCCGCCGCCCTGCCACATCTCGCCGAGCGCCGCCACATTAGCATCATTACCGGAGCGGACCGGCATTCCATCTAATAACTCACTCAAAATCTTCTGCGGGTTCAGATCGCGCCATCCTAAGTTGACGCAGACCTCCACATAGCCGTCCGGCTGCACCGGTCCCGGAAATCCCATGCCTGCGCCGATCACGGCATCCATCGGAATTCCCTGCTCGTTCAATTTCTTCCTGATCGAAGCGGCTACATCCGGAAGAATGTACGCCCCATTCTCTTCCTTGCGGCTCGGAACCTCCCACTTATAAACAAGCGTTCCGTCCGTCTCAAAAATACCAATCTTAACCGTCGTTCCGCCGACGTCTATCCCAATACATTTTTTTTCCATGTCTGGATCCCTTCCCTTACGGCTGCACTGGCAGCCTTTCTTCTATGCCCTCATCTTTTTTCTGCGCTGGCTCTTATTATACGCAATGCATCCCCGTTTTGCAAGGTTTGGAAAGCAAAATACACCTGCCTGCCGGAGAAAGGCGCATTTCTGCTTAAGCGGTACCGCATTCTTTTCTGCCGACAGACAGGTGCCTGTCTTTTATCTTATTTTTTTACCAAAATCAGCATTATTTCAGGCTCTTAGCCACCTCTACCACATGCTCAACGGTAAAGCCGAACTTCTTGAACAGAAGCCCTGCCGGTGCGCTGGCGCCGAAACTTTCCATCGCGATGATCTTGCCGTCTAAACCGATGTACTTGTCCCAGCCGAAGCTTCCAAGCGCCTCTACTGCTACACGGCGGCGTACTTCTCTCGGAAGTACGGACTCCTTGTACTCCTCGCTCTGCTCCTCGAACAGATCCATACACGGCATGGAGACAACGCGGACTTTCTGACCTTCTGCTGCCAGAGTCTCTTTTGCATGAACCGCCAGAGCCACCTCGGAACCGCTGGCAATCAGAATTAACTCCGGTGTGCCCTCGCAGTCGTCGATGATGTAGCCACCCTTTAATGCCTCACGGCTGCTGCCTGCCATCGGCTCCAGATTCTGTCTGGTCAGCACCAGTGCGGTCGGTGTGTGCTCGGAAGTAACAGCACTGTACCAGGCTGCCTCTGTCTCGGTCGCATCACACGGGCGGAATACATGGAAGTTCGGCATCGCACGCAGCGCTGCCATCTGCTCGATCGGCTCATGGGTCGGTCCATCCTCGCCAACGCCGATGCTGTCATGCGTAAATACATAGGTCAGCGGCACGCCCATCAGTGCAGACAGTCTTGCCATCGGTTTGCAGTAATCACTGAATACAAAGAAGGTCGATACATACGCACGCAGACCGCCGTGCAGCATGATGCCATTTCCGATCGCTGCCATCGCAAGTTCGCGGACACCGAAGTGCAGGTTACGTCCAGCTCTGTCCTCCTTGGAGAAGTCGCCCGCATCCTTCATGTTGGTCTTGTTGGACGGTGCTAGGTCAGCAGAACCGCCAAACAGGTTCGGCAGAACATCCTTGATGTAGTTGATCAGGCGTCCGGAGATCGCACGGCTTGCTTCCGGTTTTTCCTGTTTTGCCCAGAATCCGGCGTCATCTTTCAGCGCCTCGCCTGCCTTTGCATTGTGGTACTGGTTCCAGAGTGCTTCCATCTCCGGATATTCCTCGCAGTAAGCGGCAAACATCACGTTCCATGCAGCTTCTACCTCTGCCTTCTGCTCTGCGATCTCGGAGTAGTTTTTGTATACCTCTTCCGGTACAAAGAACGGCTCTTCGCTCGGCCAGTTTAAGTTCTTTCTGAGTGCTTCCACATTCTCTACGCCCAGCGGCTCGCCGTGTGCGCTCGCCTTGCCCTGTTTTGCCGGGCAGCCGAAGCCGATCTGCGTCTTGATGGTGATAAAGGACGGATGCTCGGTATCTGCCTTTGCAGCCTCGATCGCCTTGCCGATCGCGTCGATATCATTGCCATCTTCTACCGTGATCGTCTGGAAACCAAATGCCTGCATACGCTCCTGTACATTCTCACGGAATGCGATGTCGGTGCTTCCCTCGATGGAGATGCGGTTGGAATCATAGAGAACAATCAGCTTGGAAAGTCCCAGGGTACCTGCCAGAGAGAATGCCTCAGAGGAAATGCCTTCCATCATACATCCATCGCCGCCCAATACATAGGTATAATGGTCAACTACCGGATAATTTTCTTTGTTGAATACGCTTTCCAGATGTGCCTCAGCCATCGCCATGCCGACTGCCATACCCATACCTGCGCCCAGCGGACCGGTCGTCGCCTCAACGCCAACGGTATGACCATATTCCGGATGTCCCGGAGTCTTGGAATCTAACTGGCGGAAGTTCATCAGATCTTCTTTGGAAAGATTTCCGTAGCCAAACAGGTGCAGCAGAGAGTAAAGCAGCATGGAACCATGACCGCCGGATAAGATGAAACGGTCTCTGTTCTCCCACTTCGGGTTGGCTGGGTTATGGTTCATATGATGTGCCCACAGTTCATAAGCCGCTGCTGCACATCCCAGCGGAAGTCCCGGATGACCGGAATTTGCCTTCTGGATTGCGTCTGCGGATAAAATCCGGATCGCGTTTACGGATAATGTGTCAATCTGATTCATAAGTAACCTCCTGCTATGTATCTTAATTTTAAAAACTAAACGTGTGTTATTTGAGGCGGATCTCGCGCATCCGGTCGCCGCCGCTGATAATCAGTGAATTGAACGCGCGGCCGCGTGTTACCTGCGCCACAGAGAAATCAAACTCCCCGGCAAACCGCTCCTTGCCGGACAGACTGTAGACCCGACAGGAATTTTCGTTATTTAGGATGACGAAATCGCCCTGTATATTTATGTTACGCCACGAATACGAGAAATCTGCCGTACCCATAGCGGTTCCATCGGATTTAAACATGCTCAAACGGCTCTCACTTCCGCCCTCGGTGTTGTCCGAGATGACCGCCACATAGTCCTTCGACCATGCCACGCCGCGGACTTCCCCGTCGATCTCCGCCTGGCGCACCAGCGCCGGGCTTGTTACATTTTCCAAAGAGAAAAATGCCACCTGATCATCCGCAAATGCACACGCGTGATCCTCATCGAGAAACCGGACGCGCGGACAGATGCTGTCTCCCAGCTCATCAAAACCTCCGACCAGACGGTCTGGATAATTCTTTCCATATTCGGAGAAATTGTAAAATACAATCCGGTTTTTGAGTGCCCCGTCCTGCAGATACAGGTCGGAAAGCATGACCTGCGTACCATCCGGCGATAAGGAAACGTCCATCAGGTAACCATTTCCCGACGTAACCGTCTTGATCGCCCAGTCAAGCTCGCTGCCGTCTTTCTTGAAAAAGGTCACATACGAAGCATTGCTGTCCTCCACCAGCGCCGCCACGATGCCGTATGCCGATACGCTGACGCGCAGGATCGGCAGAAGCGTCGTCGCCTGTCCCTGGCTTCCGGTCTTGTCCACAATATAAATATCATTGCCCTGCTGGTCCCCGATCACGGCATAATCGCCGTTGACATAGCAGATTGGTGATTTCAGCTCATAACTCATCGACCAGACCGCCTTGCCGGACTTGTCCAGATAGGAAGCTCCGTCCTTCGTATATTTCAGGACATTTTCCCCAAATGGAACAAATTCCGTCGTGCTGCTCTCACTCGCCGCAATCTCTTTTTCCCACGCTACCGTATAGTCCGTGTAGGCATGGTTATCTTTATAATACATAAAACCAGCCGCCAAAAGCGCCGCGATTAACACCGCCGTCAGCACCCTGCGGAGACGTTTCCGTCTGGAATGGCGCTCGGCTTTCTCCGCCACCTCTTCCTCATTTTCCCCGTGGCTTATGCCCCGGCGGGGAAACATGTCCTGCGTGGCGGTGTCGATCACACGCCCTCTCAGCTGCTTTTTCTTCTGTTCCCGTTCAATCGGGTTCATCTCACTCATTTTTTTATCTCCTGTAGCTGGACTGCCATCTTGATTATACACTATTTTAGATGGTTTGGCATTATCTTTTTGCTATTCTCCGGACACATCCGGCAGCACCAGCGTCTGCCCTGCGATAATGCGGTTTTCATCGGTCAGATGGTTGACCGCAAGGATATCGTCCAGATGACGGATATTACCATAAAGCTTAAAACAGATCCCATAGAGTGTCTCCCCGTCCCCGACCGTGTACGTGCCGCCGGGCTTCAAGTTTGTGACCGGATAGTCCTGTCCCGCCGTCGAATTGCCGCCCGGATTCGGCAGGTCGCGCTGTGCCTCCGGCTCCGGCAAAATGTACGGGGCTTTCGTCTCCGCCATTTTTCCGTCCTCTTCGCTCTGCCCGCCGGAAGCCTGTCCATTCTGTCTGCCTGCTATGGCAGTGCCCTCTGTATCTCCATCCGCCGCGCTCTCAAGTGTCCATTTATGCGCCTGTCCTCCGTTTTCCGCTGTTGTTCCGTCTGCATCCACATCGCTGCTCTCAAGCGGCGTCACACTACCGCGGAGCTGTTCCACCGTGACCGCCTCTTTCCCGTCCGCAGTGCCCCGCACACCATCCGGGAGGACGGATACCAGCACACTCTCCATCTCGCGCATTTTCTGGTAATTGCCGAAAAGCACCACGCCGCCGGCAAGCACCGCGACCGAAAGCACGCCGCACAGCGTCCCCAGCGCCCGGATCGTCCCGTAACGCGACGCCGCCTCCTGCTGCCGCTCTTCCATCCGGTTACGGAAATCGCGGATCACCCGATCGCCGGTGCCTGTCTCCACCCGGCGGGCGTCCTTCCGCAGAATCATATAGTCCTGCATCATCTGGTTTTTCTCGTAGTATATATGATATCCTTTCAAACGGTAAAACCCGTCCTCCGACATCACATAGTATGCCGCCTCACCGTCCACACCGCTGTTTATGTACATGAGCTGGTTTTTCCCACCGAAATACTGCTTGTGCAGCCGCCAGTAGGTCAGGGGACTTAACATACACCCCGGCGCGCCGCAGATAAACCACCCCTGCACGGTCTTTTTCGGAAATGTCTCCTCCATCCGCTGGTATGCCTTTTTCCATGCCGCCTCCGAAAAGACAATCTTCTCCCCGGACGGCACAACCTCCTCCATCTCCAGCGCCCCGTCCACAAAGAGGCACGGAACCTCCTGCTGTGGATCCGAATTTCCGAGCAGCAGCCCGACCCGGAGTCCCGGTCCGCCGGATGGATATACCTGTTTCAAATACGTGTTTACATAATCCTCCACATACAACCGGACCACCTCATCCCGCTCGCCGATCTGCCGGATATTTTTCGGCAGTTCTGCGCGGGAACCAGAATATTCTCCCATATGTTCACCCCGCTATGATAGATTCTCCTGAAACCGGGTCTGTACTTGCTTCCATGATTTGATTGCTGCACCGTGCAGCATTTTCAGTGCTGAAAATACCTGCTCAAATACAGTAACATGATTTTCCGTAATTTCAGGAGTATGATGAATTTCTTTCCGCCTATCATAACGCCGATTGCATGCAAAATTTGTCAAACGGAGGCAGCATCCAGGCAAAAATTTTCGACAAGCCCGATCCCCGCGCTGATGCAGTCTGCCAGCTGCATAACGAGTGCCAGGCGGATACTCTGCAGCA
>ERZ791645.1917-NODE-1917-length-11642-cov-2.880038_pt1 | contig 11642 bp, 10 predicted proteins | sample MGYA00509939_ERZ791645 | MGnify/ENA primary metagenome ERZ791645 (study PRJEB30046, sample SAMN00715249) | human gut metagenome | study: EMG produced TPA metagenomics assembly of the A metagenome-wide association study of gut microbiota in type 2... | reverse complement strand
TCTGGATGAGGGATGCCATCTGGTCGATAAAAGAACCTGTACCACCGGCACAGATTCCGTTCATACGCTGTTCTACATTTCCGCCTTCAAAATAAATAATTTTTGCATCTTCCCCACCAAGTTCGATTGCAACGTCGGTAAGCGGAGCACGTTCCTGAAGGGAAGTAGAAACTGCGATAACTTCCTGGGTAAAAGGAACGCCCAGATGGTTGGCAAGAGTCAGACCGCCGGAACCGGTGATCACAGGGGAAACAGGAAGGTCTCCCAGCTCTTTCAGCGCCTGCTTGATAATAGCCGCCAGAGTCTCCTGAATATTAGCATAATGACGCTGATAATCAGAAAATATGATCTCTCCCTCTGGGTTTAATATTGCAATCTTTACTGTAGTGGAACCGATATCGATTCCCAGAGTATGGCATGGTAATTTCATAAGATATTTCCTTTCTTCCTTAGCTGTCCTTTCTTATTAAAGGGTATGCGATGATAAATATCGCCATATTTTCCTATTATATGACAAAAAAATTTTGATTGCAACAGCTGAGTCACCAATAACACAAATTGGGAATATAAATAAAAAGGAAAGGATAGAAAGAAGGGCATATTCAAGCTATGAAACATTGTAATGGAATTATGCATACGGTTCGTTCCGGAGACACGCTTTATTCGATCAGTATGGAGCATCAGGTGCCGTTAGCACTTCTGCTGCGGGCAAATCCTTATGTGGATGTCTATAATCTTCAGGTCGGGGAAACAATCTGCGTGCCGGTGCGTGCAAATGACCAGCCGGTAATGCCTCCCTACGGCAGAAACTGCAGCAAATGGGAGGTCAGGGATGCCGTGCCAATGACGGAGACGGAGAACAAATTGGCAGAGGAGATGACGCAGGAAAAGGATGAGTCCGAGATGATGCAGGAAAAGGATGAGTCTGAGATGCCGCAGGAAAAGGATCAGTCCGTCTATATTGTCAGGGATGGTGATACACTCGAAAGCATTCTTGGAGTTGACCGTATCGTACTGCAGCCGGGGACTGCTCTTTATCGACAAAAGTAGTGGCATCTTCGGCTTGACAAAGAAAACGCGTATCAATAGAATAGATGGTATTGGAATGTTATTTCCAATACCATTTTTTTGTTATCCGTGAATAAAGAGAAACGATGCCTGCGCATGCTTAGATACGCAGGGATGGGGGATTTATGAACCAATTATTAAACAAGCTTGAAAAGAAATTTGGCCGTTATGCCGTACCGGATCTCATCAAGTATGTGATCGTGTTGTACTGTGCGGGAGCGGCACTCGGACTGATCAATGAGAATATTTATTACAGTTATCTGTCGCTTAATGTGGAGGCTGTCTTACATGGTCAGATATGGAGACTGTTCACATACCTGATCGAGCCATATGGCTTTAATCGGGGGATGGGCTTTATTGTGAGTATCCTGTTCTTTGCGATTCAGGTCAATCTGTTCTTCCTGTTTGGAAGATCGCTGGAGCAGGCATGGGGAACCTTCCGGTTTAACATGTACTTTATCAGCGGCTGGTTTTTAAACATTGTTGCGGCATTTATTTTGTATGGGACACTTCATTCCGTACAGTATCTGTCCGGCTTCCAGTATATTTACTGGTCTATGTTCTTTGCCTTTGCAACCATCAATCCAAACATGGAGTTTTTGTTCTGGTTTGTGATACCGATCAAGGTGAAGTGGCTGGCAATTCTGGATGCGGTATATCTCTTGTATAATGTATTCCAATATGTGACAACAGGTATTGCGTGCATAAACCGTGGAATGCCGTCAGTTGGAGGACAGTATTTCAGCGTCGCCTTTGCAATCCTTGTCGCGATGGCGAACTTCTTAATATACTTTTTTGCCAGCAGGGATTATCACAGGATCTCACCGTCGGATATCAGGCGGCGCCAGCATTTCAAGAAGCAGGTCAGGGATGCGGGACGTCAGAACGGCGGGGCAAGACACCGCTGTGCAGTATGCGGAAGAACCGAGCTTGATGACGAGACTCTGGATTTCAGATTCTGTTCGAAGTGCGACGGCAATTATGAGTATTGCTCGGATCATTTGTTTACCCATCAGCATGTGAGAAAGCATGACTGATCACAATAGAAAATAAAGGAGAAAAACTATGGGGATGATTAACGCAGTGGCAATCATTGGATTTCTGATCATGCTTGCCATGTACTTTCCGATCAGCGGTTATCTGAGAAACCGGATGACCGTTGTGGAACAGAGCGGGGCGGCAGTCCGCGCCAGAAACAATCAGAAAAGAAAGAATGTAGCAAGAAGCAAGGGCAGCAGGAATCAGACACAGGTGAATCTTGACAATCCGCAGGACCGCATGATCGGTCTGACGGTCTTTGTGGCTGTCATGGTCGTTGCATTTCTGCTTCGTGTGATTATTGGCGGTGTTTACCACGGTCATGAGCAGGACATGAGCTGCTTTATTGCATGGGCGGATATGGTATACAACGATGGTTTTCAAAAGTTCTATACCACGATGACAGAGGGTTATCCACCCGGATATATCTATATTCTGTATGTGATCGGATGGCTGCGTCATATCTTCAGCATTCCGTGGAATTCGGCAATGAGTGATATCCTCACAAAGATGCCGAATATTCTTACCGATCTTGGTATGGGGTATCTGATCTATAAGGTTGCGTCCGAGAAGTTCCGTGAGACAGGTGCAGCATTGCTTTCAGCTGTTTATCTGTTCTGCCCGGCAATCATTCTGGACAGCGTTGTCTGGGGGCAGACGGACAGTATCTATGTGGTATTTCTTGCATGGATGTTCTATCTGATCGCCAAGAAGAAACTGATCCCATCGTATTTCCTTTTCGCACTGGCAATTCTTTTAAAGCCACAGGCGATGATGTTTGCACCGGTGCTGTTATACGGTATTATCGATCATGTATTTCTGGAGGATTTCAACTGGAAGAAGTTCGGGATCAACCTTGGAATGGGACTTGTGGCAATTCTTTGTATGGTGATCGCCGTGTTGCCGTATGGTTTGCAAAAGGTTATTTCCCTTTATACGAATACGGTAGGTTCTTTTGAGTATGCTTCCGTAAATGCATACAATTTCTGGACACTGGTTGGTAAGAACTGGATCAGTCAGGGAGACAGGGGCTTTGGTTTAAGCTATCAGACCTGGGGTACGATCTTTATCCTTCTGATCGTGATCGCAACAGCATTTGTAAATTTCCGCTGCAAAAAGACAGAGGCGAAATATACATATATCGGCGGTATGCTGATCATCGGTATTTTCATGTTCTCTGTCCGCATGCATGAGCGTTATATGTATCCGGCAATGGCGTTTATGCTTCTCGCATATGTGATGAAGCCGAGAAGAGATGTGTTTATCCTGTATTGTCTGTCGGCAATGCACTTCTTCTATAACGTAGCGCATGTATTGTTTAAGTATGATGCTGCAAACTATGACTGGCACAGTCCGATCCTGTTTGCAATCTCCCTGCTTGGCATGGTTGTGTTTGCCTTCATGGTATACACAACGATCCGTCATTACACCAGATTTGAGACAGAGCAGGAGGAGAAGCAGATCATCAGCCGCGAGACAACTGTGAAGAAGGTGTCTGCGGAGGAGAAGAACAAGTCTGTGATCCGTCCATCTTCCAAGCTTGTGAAGATGACGAAGCAGGATTATATTGCCATGGGAATTATCACCCTGATATATGCGGTAATCGCATTTGTGCATCTCGGTAGCCTGAAAGCACCGGAGACGGAGTATTCTGTCGTGACGCAGGGGGCGGTTGTTGCCGATATGGGACAGGATGTCAGTCTCGGAAAGATGGCGGAATATCTTGGCTACCAGAACAATCCGAAGTATCTGGTGGACTATTCCTCAGATGGAACAAACTGGAATACCTTATACGGAGCAGACAATCCGTGGGATGCCGGTTCGGTATTCTGCTGGAATTATACGGATCTGAATGTGACAGCGCGTTATGTAAGGATCTCACCGGCAGCGGATACGACAAATGACAGTATTATGGAACTGGTATTTACAGATACGGAAGGCAATGTAGTGACACCGGTCAATGCCGGAGATTACTCCACATTGTTTGATGAGCAGGATCTGTATGCGGCAAGAGCAACCAACTTAAACGGTACTTACTTCGATGAGATCTATCACGGCAGAACTGCTTATGAGATGATCCACAAGCTGTATTGCTATGAGAACACCCATCCGCCACTCGGCAAGGAGCTGATCGCGCTCGGCGTTCTGATCTTTGGTATGTGTCCGTTTGGCTGGAGATTTATGGGAACGCTGTTCGGTGTTCTGATGGTGCCGATCATCTATAATTTCTCCAAGAAGTTCTTTAAGGAGACGTGGATCAGTATAGTGACGACGATCCTGTTTACGTTTGATTTCATGCACTTCGTTCAGACGCGTATTTCCACGATCGATGTGTATGTTACGCTGTTTATCATGCTCTCGTATTTCTTTATGTACTGCTATACGAGACTCAGCTTTTTCGATACAAAGCTGTCCAAAACGCTGATTCCGCTTGGACTCTGCGGATTTGCAATGGGTCTTAGCTGGGCGTCCAAATGGACCGGTATCTATTCGGCGATCGGACTTGCGATCATCTTCTTTGCACAGATGATCCAGAGATTCCGTGAGTACATTTATGCAACGAAGAATCCAAATGGAAAGACAGGAGAGATTTCCCATCAGTTTATTATCAAGAACTTCCATAAGAAGCTGATCGTCACTCTGCTGTCATGCTGTATCTTCTTCATTGTTGTGCCGGCGGTGATCTATGTACTGTCCTATATTCCGTTTAACGACGGTACGGACCGTACGCTGATCCAGAAGGTCATCGAGGCACAGAAGACGATGTTCAATTATCACAGCACACTGAATGCAACACATCCGTATGGATCGAAGTGGTATCAGTGGCCAATCATGTACCGTCCGATCTGGTATTATTCCGGCGTTGTGTCAGACACCGTCAGAGAGGGTATCAGTGCCTTTGGTAATCCGCTTGTATGGTGGGCCGGTATTCCTGCCTTTGTATATATGCTTTATCTGGTATTTGCCAAGAAGGACCGCAAGGCTGCATTTTTAAGTGTCGGTTATCTGTCACAGTATGCACCGTGGTTTAAGGTGACACGAGTTGTATTTATTTATCATTATTTCCCAAGTGTACCGTTCGTTACGGTTATGGTGGGCTACAGCATGTACCGGCTTGTAAAGAAATATCCGAAAGCGAAGAAATACGCCTATATTTATGCGGCGCTGGCAGTAGGACTGTTTGCAATGTTCTATCCGGTCTTAAGTGGTACGCCGACGACTGTGCATTATGTAAAAACTTACCTGAAATGGTTTGAGAGCTGGGTATTATTACAGACCTGGTAATAAGGAGACGACATGAGTACAAAGATACGCGAAAGTGTAAAGAAATTATCCCATGGCAAGGAGCTTGAACAGGCTCTTCCAGAGTATCTGGAGCTTGCCCTGGATATTCATGACAGTCATGCAAGACTGAAATTCATGATGGAATATTATGTGTTTTATGAGATGATCACAGAGGGGATCAATCCTTATATTAATACGGCAGAAGATATTGCACAGGCTCTTCATCAGGCGGTTCGTGTCCTGATGGATCCTGCCTCCTTCGGAGAGGAGGAACGCAGCCGGCAGAGAGAGAATCTGCTTAAGCTTCGTACGGAAGTGACAGACCGCATGCAGGTGCTTACCGCATATGTAGACCGTTTTGTTGTATACGAGTATATTCTGAACCGCATGCAGTACCGCTTTGAGGATCAGGAGGTTATCGCCGAGGACAGTGTCTTTGCACAGGAGGTATTAAACTTCATCTTTGCAACTAAGGACAATATGGCGATCAACGATAATATTCGCATGGTGATCGGACAGCTTCCGATGCGTATGACGAGAAGTCATTATTTCGATCTGATCCGCGAGAGTATCTCTGTCTACAAGGGTTCTGACAAGAGTGCACTGGAGGGACATCTGTACATGTTCCGCACCAATGCAATGCTTTACCGGACCGATGACATGGAGAAGTATTTCACAGAGTTTGTGCCGGTCATCAAGGAGTTTGATGAACTGGATTATGAGAATATGACAGCCGCAATGTATCAGATCTATGCTGAGAAGCTTCGCACGAATGCATCAAAGCTCAATGATATTTCGGATCTGTACATGCTGATCCAGAAGCTGATCAACGGAGCATATTCCATGTATCTGGCAGATGGCGGTCAGAAGGCAGCCGATAAGATTCCGGCGGCACAGTTAGTGATCCGCGGTATCAACGAGCTGTTCCTGCATGAGGAAAGTGCTATCTGGGAGAAGAATGAGGAGCATCCTCTTGAATCAGAGGAGGACAAGCTGTACTGGCTTGGCGAGCATTTCCCGGAGATCGAGGGAATGCAGGAGCGGATCTACGAATCCATGACAACGGCAGATGCCGTGCTGGAGGAGACGATCAAATCCCGGAAGGAGCAGATCACAAAGCTCGGACTGATGGAGGGCTTTACACATCTGCAACAGCTAATGCAGTTAGCTTCCGGCAGCGACTTTGTGGAGCTTGAGTGGAAGGATGAGGAAGAAAAGGTAACCGCACAGGATGCAGAGAAAGCGGCAGAGCAGATCGTAACCGAGTTGAAGCAGGCGTTCAAGGGACAGTCCCGTCTGGTGAGACGTGCGATCATGGCGAATACGCTGGAAAAGATCCCTGTATTTTTCTCAACACCGCAGGAGGTGGCAGATTATATCAGCCAGTCTCTGATGCTCTGTGATGATGAAGCAGAGAAGTATGCATCCAAACAGTTGATTCAGGAAATGATGGGATAATTTGGCAGGGATTTCCGGAAAAGGAGGAGTATGCTGTACTGGAGGTCAAAAATGTATCTGGACGCGGATATTTCCGTCAAAAAGAAACGGTATCAGAAGCTTCTCGAAAAAAATAAGCCGACAAGACCGTTATATTGTATTACATTACCCGTAAATGGAGAAAATATCATGGAGATATATTCCTCCGTGGAGCTGTGGTTTCGCTGGTACCGGAAACGAAGGGTGACGGTGATCGGTCTGGCGGGAAGCCGGGAGAAAGCCGAAATGCTTGCAGCACAGATCTGTCTTGATACAGTTTGCAGAGAGGGTGACATCTCTCCCCGGATCGTGCGTGGATATTTTGAGGATATCATGTAAACAGCAACAGGATGCCGGGAGGAGGTGTGCCGATGGCAGTGATCATACTGGGTGTGTTTAAGTGGATCGGAATCATTCTGCTTTGCATTTTGGGACTGATGCTTCTGCTATGTCTGGCAGTGCTTCTGATACCGATCCGGTATCAGCTGTCTGCAGTATGGCAGGAGGAGCACAGAGTGAAGGGAAGTGTAAGCTGGCTGCTGCATCTGATCCATCTGTCTTTTGACACGGACAGAAACCAGAGAGTGTGTATCCGTATTTTTGGCATCCCGGTGAACGGCAGATTTCATACAAAGAAAAAGAAATTCCAAAAGCGAAGAAAAGTAGAGCAGAAACGGAAAGCATCCGGCAGTACCAAGGTCCAAAGGAAAGAAGGTGTTTCACCAGCGAAAGTGCAGAAGGCTGTGGAATCTTCGACAACAGCCGGTGAACCGAAAGAAGCAGAAGGGGCGAAGACGGCGGATTCATTCGATACGAGTGTGTCTTTGGCAGCGCAGAAAAGTTCCGGAGAGAATACGGATACCATGCAAAGGACGGTTCCTGACAAAGCTGCCGATACGAAGAAAAGGGCAGACTCTTCTGAAAACAGATTTGTGCGCACACTGCGGCGGATAACGGGCAGAGTGAAAAAGTTTTTCTTGTCAATCGCCGGCTTATTCGCTAAAATAAAGGCAATTGATGAGGAAAGCATTGAGCTGCTTCAGGCAGTTTTAAAGAGCAGTGGAGGGCTGTTAAAGCATATGGCACCACGCAGCCTCAGGGGGCGACTTCATTTTGGAACCGGAGATCCGGCACTCACCGGACAGCTTCTGGGAGTACTTAGTGTCCTTTTTGCCATGTGGGGCAAAGGGATTGCGGTTATACCGGATTTTGAACAGGAAGTGTTTGAGGGAGAGGTAGCAGTGAAGGGATATGCAAGAGGGATCATAGTGTTGATCCTGATAATCAGAGCGCATCCGTTGCGGTTAATGGAACGGTTAGACAGATCATAGGATGCTGTTGCAGCATATGGAAAGGTATGGTGATATCATGGCAGACAATAATTTCAACACGGCAGTTGGTTCTCTTCTGAAAGGTATGGAGGGTTTTCTGACAACCAAAACAGTGGTTGGCGATGCAGTACGGTTTGATGATGGAACGATCATCCTTCCGCTGGTAGATGTCAGCTTTGGTGTGGCCGCGGGCTCGTTTGCGGAGAATGGCAAGAAGAACAATGCTGGCGGCGGAATGGGAGGAAAGATTCAGCCAAGTTCCATTTTGATCATCAAGGACGGAACAACGAAGTTAGTCAACGTTAAGAATCAGGATGCAGTTACAAAGGTACTTGACATGGTGCCGGACCTTGTCGATAAATTCAAGTCTGGCAAGGGTTCTGACGAAGAAACAGAAAAAAATTAAATTTGTTCTTGCATTTTACATTATGATTTGGTAGAATAAGCATGTTGTGGCAAAATTAGACAGTCATAATAGTTATTGATAAATCATGACCGTTAGGGTTAAATATGCTAAGGAGGTGCTTACGATGGCAAAATGTGCAGTTTGTGGAAAGAGCGTTCACTTCGGTAACGCAGTAAGTCATTCCCACAGAAGAAGCAACAAGATGTGGAAGCCAAATATCAAGTCCGTTAAGGTTAAGGTTAATGGCGGCACAAAGAAGATGCCGGTATGTACAGGATGTTTACGTTCTGGAGCAGTAGAGCGTGCGTAGGCGCTTTTCGGTATTATATGAATACAAAGAAACCGTAATATACGGTTTCTTTTTTTTGAAAAAAATCACAAAAATTGTCTTTGGACAGGAACTTGTCTATTGATGAGAATTGTAGTACAATGAGGCAAAATAGGCTGTTTTGGAGAAAGGAGGGGATGTGATGGCAAACGCGATGTATACCGGTGATGAAATCTGTGCTATGGGGCAGAAATATTACCATTCGCTGGCAAAGATCTGTAAGAGACTGGAGAAACAGGGCTACTGGCGGGAGGCAGAGAACATGATGAAGCAGTCTGCAGCGGAGGTGTTAGATCTGTATGTCCAGTCGGTACTGGTGGAACTGGCGGTGCGTCTGGACAATATTTCTGACGGGCAGAAAGAATACATCCGGTGCCTGACACAGACCAATCCGCTTGAGATCAGCCCGGATGCGGAGATATTGGAGCAGAGTGTAGTTCATTACGCGGAGAAGTATGCAGCGATGCCTCCGATCCTGATCCAGATCTGCGGTGTGTATGACCGGCATTTGAAAGAGGAACAGGCGGTGCTGTTTCTTGACAATGTGATCAATGTACTTTTGTGTATGATGGAATTATCCGACCGCTTTGACCGGGCAGGTCAGGAGTATATCCGTGAATATTATGAAAGAACCGTGTTATTTGTCTGCTCCGGAGGTGTCAGCCCGGAATGGGAGGAAAGCTATATCCGTCATAAGCTTGCTGCCCGAAATATCTGCTCCGGTGTGAAATGGCTGACCGGGGAAGAAAGCAAAAAGACTGAATGGCAGGTGAATATGCCGGCAGATAAGACGGATCAGAGAATGCTTCCTGAAACGGTTACTTCGGACGAAGTGGAGTCAGAAGGAAATATACAGGAAAGTCCGGAGGATGAGCAGAGAGAAGCCAGGAAAGAGTTTGAAAAGGTAAAGAAACGGCTGCAGGAGCGGCAGAAGGCAGAAAAGGAAGCAAAAGAGCAGCGAGTGGCTAAACTTTTGGACGAACTGAATCAGCTGGTAGGACTGGACAACGTCAAGGAGGAGGTCCGTTCTCTTGTGAATCTGATCAAGGTGCGCCGGATGCGCGAGGAATATAAGCTTCCCGCTATGGACATGTCTTATCATATGGTATTTACCGGCAATCCGGGAACCGGAAAGACCACGGTTGCCCGTCTTGTGGCAAGGATTTACAGAGAGCTCGGTATCCTGTCGGAGGGGCAGCTTATCGAGACAGACCGATCCCGTCTGGTTGCCGGTTATGTGGGACAGACGGCGATCAATGTCCGCGAGGTGGTGGAGCAGGCGATCGGCGGCGTATTATTTATTGATGAGGCATATGCGCTGGTCAGCCCGGATACAACGAATGATTATGGCTCTGAGGCGGTAGATACGCTGGTCAAGATGATGGAGGATCACAGGGATGATCTTGTGGTGATCGTTGCCGGTTACAGGGAGGAGATGGAGCAGTTCTACTCCGATGTTCTGGCCGTCACCGACGGCGATGCTGCCGCCGCACAGGCCGCGCTTTCCCAGGTGCTGGCTCTGGGCGAGCCCACCAAGGCTCTGACCCCGAAGCCCAACCTCAGCCCGGCGGTCAAGCCCACCACTGCTGTGACAAAGACCCCCACCCGCGCCGTCACCAAGACCAGCCGCAAGGGCCGGAAGTGATTTCCACAAAAACTTTACAAACCGCAGCCGCAGAGGGAAAGAAACGACTCTGCGGCTGTTTTTTGACATGAGGGCAAATGGGATGATTGACAGTGGCCCGGAAAAAGTTGTAAGATAATGCAAATGCAAAAGAGGAAAAACGCCTTTGCAAAATGAGCTGAAAGACAGGAGAATTTTCTATGAAGCTGTATCAGAAACTTACTTCTCTGCTGGTGGCTGCAGTGATGGCCGCCGTGCTGATGCCGGTGTGCATGGCGGCTCCCGGCGACTCCGTGGAAACCCGCATCAACAACGCGCTGGCACAGCGCACCGGCGCAGAGCTGTATCAGGAGATCGTCACCACTGTCCCCGATGGCACCGCCCAGACCATGATCGCAGCCCGCAGCAACGGCAACGCTTACATTAAGATGGACATGGGAGACGCCGGCAGTCTGGTCTATATCCTGAAAGACGGTCAGGGCTATCTGGTGGACGATGCATCCAGGATGGCCGTCAAGGGCGAAGTACCCACTGTGAGCACAAGCGAGGCAGTCTCCGCTGACAAAGGCGAAGCACAGGAGATCCCCTGCACCGTGACCACCGTGAATGTGAACGGTCAGGACTGCGAGGCCCTGTCCTACACTGTCACCGAAGCCAACGGCCAGACGGCCACCGTTTCCTACTGCCTGGTCGGCGATGACCTCAAGTATGTCGTTACCGATGCTGCCGAGGGCCGCACCATCGTGGAGTACCGCGTCACGAGCACCACGGTGGACCAGAATCTCTTCAACATCCCTGCGGATTATCAGATCCTGACGCAGGCAGAGTTTGAAGCGGCACAGGCCAACCACTGAGAAATTTTTCTGTAGAATATGGGAGCTGCTGCGTCATGCGGCGGCTCCTTTTTGTTGTCCGCCGCCCGGGAATGTGCTATACTGTGTGCAACAGAATGCATGAGAGAATGAGGAGAACCCCCTATGAAAATACCCGCAAACGGCTTTACCCACGCAGGCAAGTTCCACGCCGACGACGTGTTCGCCACTGCCCTGCTCCAGATCCTCCGCCCGGATATTAAAATAACCCGCG
>ERZ791645.1916-NODE-1916-length-11643-cov-3.102779_pt1 | contig 11643 bp, 6 predicted proteins | sample MGYA00509939_ERZ791645 | MGnify/ENA primary metagenome ERZ791645 (study PRJEB30046, sample SAMN00715249) | human gut metagenome | study: EMG produced TPA metagenomics assembly of the A metagenome-wide association study of gut microbiota in type 2... | reverse complement strand
GCTTGCACAGGCTAATCAGTCTAACCAGGGTGTACTTTCACTTCTTCAGTAATGAAATGATATGAGGTGTTTGCGGGATTGTGAAAATTGCGTAGCAATGGAGCAATCCGTGGTATCATTTTCATAAGCTTAGATAAAAATAAGCTGTTTCATGCAAAGTAAAAAATCGCTGTGGAATATCATAGTATTATCAGATATTCTGCAGCGATTTTTGGTATATAGAAAAATATATAATGTCAAACGCACATTCAGATGTTATTATATGAGGTAAACATAAGCTGATTAGCAGCGACTGACAGGGTTATAAATGTAATAAATGGCAGGTTTTACTGTTACAAAATAAAAGCTCGAAATATGTCAAAAACTTGAAACTTTCCTGCATATATATTATCATTATTAGGACTGGGAGTATCAATGGAAAGGAAAACTTACGAGAGAAGCAGAGAAAAAAAGGTTATCTCTTTTGCGGGAAACGACGGGGAACAGTGATTTAATCTGAGGAGAATAGCAAATGAAAAATAAAAAAGAATACATGATAATTTTTGTAACTGTAGCGGCATTGCTGATTGATATTTTAGGCAGGGAATTTGCCGTAAAGTTTGTATTGCCGGTGTGGACTGACTCGATAGGAACTTTTTTGGTCGCATATTTATACGGTCCCGTCTGTGGTGCTTTTGTTGGATTTACCAACAATATTATTTATGGAATATTTGTTGAACAGGAATTGATATATTGTGTTGTCGGAAGTATGCTTGGGATTATTGTGGGGATTTATTCAAAAAAGAGAGTCTTTGATAAACAGTTTACGACGATGACTTTAGGTATGGGGCTTGCATTGTTTTCGACTGTTATGGCAGTTATGGTAAACGCATTGTTATATAGTGGCAATATAAGTAATGTATGGGGAAATCAGGTTATGCTGCTGTGTGTTGACAAGGGACTGCCCAAATTTATTTCTTATATAGCCGGTCAGTTTTGTGTGGAATTTATGGATAAGATACTGACTGTAGAGATAATGTATTTATTACTCAAAATTGCTCATTATTTCAGAAAAAAATTCAACAAAAGATTTAAAACAATAACACAAATAATCATTTTAGCTGTAGTCATGGCAGGAGTTTGCTGCGGAAAAACAGAAAAGACAGCGGCGGCACAAAATAAGTCAGTGCAGACTTCAAAAGCAGGATATACATCAGAGACAAAAGCAGGGAAAGTATCAAAAGCAAATTCAGAAAATAACAAATCGGAATATAATTCGGAATTGTATTCCTATATACAGAAGCAGTATTCAAAGGATGAAGGTCTTTTATCAGGTGAGGCTAATGATATAGCCCAGACAAAGGATGGAAAGCTTTGGATAGGCACTTATGCGGGGCTTTTTAAGTATGATGGAGTGAAATTTGTCTGTTTTCAGGATATTAGTTCGGTCAAAAGTGTAAATTGCCTGTATGTTGATGAAGAGGGAAGATTGTGGGTTGGAACCAATGATAACGGTGTTACTATTTTTATCAATGAGGATGCCGTTAATGTGGTGGATGACCAAAATGGACTTCTTTCAAATTCAGTGAAGAAAATAGTATGTGATTCGCATGGAAATTATTATATTGGAACTTCAGAGGCATTATCGGTAGTATCTCTTAGCGGAGGAGTCAAGGTGACAAAAACATTTAAAAACATAAAAAATGTGGTGTCAATGACTGCTGATGATAATGGAAATGTTGCCGGTGTAACTGAGAGGGGAGAAATGTTTTGGATAAGTGATGGCAAACTTATAAATACTCCGAAAGCTGTCAGCAAATTTAAGGATTGCAATGAAGTTTATTTTTCAAAAGCCGGTCAGTTATATATTGGTACGACCGGAAATTCGATATACATATTTGATATGGAATCAAAAAAGCTTAAACATAAAATCAGGATAAGCGGCTTTGAATCTATAAATTGCTTTTATCAGACGGATAATGATAAGATGTTTGTGTGCTCAGATACAGGTGTGGCAATTCTGGGTAAAAACGGCAGTTATCACAAGATAAATACAAACAATTTTAATAGTTCGATTGACAGTATGCTTGTTGATTATCAGGGGAATTTATGGTTTGGTTCGTCAAGACTCGGGCTTCTTGAAATGTGTAAGTCCTCATTTGAGGAGATATTTCAAAATATTGGTATGACGGCGGTTGTAAATTCTACGGAAAAGTGGGACGGCATACTTTTTTGCGGTACCGATGACGGTCTGGTCGCTGTTAAGGGAAGAAAAAAAGTAAGTAATCAGCTTACAAAAAGGCTTCAAAATGTCAGGGTAAGATGTTTGAAAGCAGACAGCAAAAATACATTGTGGATAGCCACAACAGAAATGGGAATATATAAAGTTACAATAAATAAAAATGGCGGGTATGACATTAAAAATTTCACTGATAAGCAGGGAATACCGGGGATGCGGTTCAGAAATATAATCGAATGTAGTGATGGCAGGATTATGATTGCAGGAGATTACGGTGTTGCAATTATGTCGGGGGACAGAGTTGTAAATGTTCTTGACTCAAAGGATGGTATGCTCAATGAAAAGTCTTTATGTCTGCTGGAGCATAAAGACGCGTGTTATGTCGGTTCGGATGGTGGCGGAATAACTAAAATTGACAAAAACGGCAAAGTGACGCAGATAACAAAAAAAGACGGATTGTCATCGGATGTAGTTTTGCGTATGGTTAGTGAGACGGTCTATGGCGGAATGTTTATTGTTACAAGCAATGGTCTTTGTTATATGTCTAAAGACGGTAAGGTAAAGAGTCTTGATAAATTTCCGTACAGCAATAATTATGATATAGTATGCAATAAGAATGGAATCTGCTGGGTGCTTGGCAGTGCGGGAATCTATGAGGCAAAGATAAAGGAACTGATTAAAAATGTGAGAAGTGATTATCTGCTGATAAATTCAAAACATGGTCTTAGAGCATCACTGGTTGCAAATTCATGGCCATGCAGGGAAAGTGGTGCTTTGTATCTTTGCTGTGATACAGGTGTGGTAAAGGTAAATATGTCAGACGGCAGTAAGGGTGATGATTCATACCGTATGATTATGAATTATGTTGAGATTGATGGCGAAAAGGTGGCAATAGACCGTATAGATACATTAAAGATGTCGGCAGATTCAAGACAGATTACATTTGCACCGGAGATATTAAATTATTCTGTGAAAGATCCGTATATAAGTGTTAAGTTAGAAGGACACGACACAAAGAGGCGGACCTGTCTGTTAAGTGAGTTTAATAAGATAACATATACTGATTTAAAAACCGGAAGATATGTGTTTAAAATATCAATTTTAGACGGCTATGATGGAAATGTTATAGAATCAGGAAGTTATATTATTGATAAAGAGAATGAAATGTATCAATATTGGTGGTTCAGGCTTTATATCTGTATCATAGCAGGGCTTGTGCTTATATGGCTTACATGGTTTATTACGAGAACCTGTATGCAGAGGACAATGCTTAAACAGAAGCTCGAACTCGAATATGCAAAGAAACAGATTAAGATGAGCAATGAAACGATTCTCTCAATCGCACGCACCGTTGATGCAAAAGACTCCAATACAAGTCAACATTCATACAGGGTATCGGAGTATTCGGTTGCGATAGCAAAAAGACTAGGCTTTTCCGATGAAAAATGTGAAAATCTCCGCAAGATGGCGTTACTTCATGATATAGGAAAGATTGGAATACCTGATGCGATATTAAATAAGCCGGCGAAACTCACAGATGAAGAATATAAGATAATGAAAACTCATGTAACGCTGGGTGCTGATATATTAAAGGATTTCACGCTGATAGATAATGTAAATATAGGAGCATTGTATCATCATGAAAAGTATGACGGGACAGGTTACTGTTACGGACTAAAAGGTGAGGATATTCCTATTGAAGCACGCATTATCGGTATTGCGGATGCGTTTGATGCGATGACGGCAAACCGTGTATATCGAAAGCAGCTTGACATTGATTATGTGACAAACGAATTAAAACGCTGCAGTGGTACACAGTTTGACCCGAAACTGGTTAAGATAATGTTGTCACTTATGGATGAAGGTATCATTGATGTGGAAAGTTTATACGCAAGATCAAAAGGAGAAACGGAAGAATGAAAAAAAGATACGCATTATGCCTGATAACCTGTATTGTCATGACTTTATGTTTGTTTGGAATACATAATCTTACAAAAACGGAAGAAAAACATATTAAGGTTGGTTTTATTTTTGTAGGTGATGAGATTACACCTTATACAAACAATTTTATAAAGGCAAGAAATCATATCAAGGAGGTGTATGGTGACCGGATAGAATGTGTTACGACATACAATGTGACAGAAGGACAGATTGAAAAACCTTTGCAGGAGCTTATCGACGGTGGGTGTGATTATATAATTGCGGCGAGCTATGGTTATGGACCGGATGTCAAGGCAGTGGCAAAAAAATATCCGAACATACAATTCTGCGTACCTACAGGAGATAATGCAAATGAAAAGCCGGTTTTGTCAAATTATCATAACTGTTTTGGAGAGATATATCAGGGCAGATATGTGTGTGGAAAAGTAGCCGGAATGAAGATAAAGCAGATGATAGATGAAAATATTATTACAAAGGAGCAGGCAAAAGTCGGTTATGTGGCGGCATTTCCGCTGCCGGAAGTAATATCGGGATATACATCATTTTATCTCGGTGTCAGGTCAGTAGTACCGGAGGCTGTCATGACAGTGAAGTACACAAATACCTGGTCGAGCTATTCTACGGAAAAACAGGCGGCAAAAGAGCTGGTTGATGAGGATTGTGTTGTTATATCACAACATTCAGATACGGTCGGACCGGCAGCTATATGTGAAAATGCTCAGAGGGATATACCGGTATATCATGTAGGGTACAATCAGAGTATGACAGATATTGCACCGACAAGATCGCTTGTAAGCTGCTGTGTGGATTATTCAAGCTATTTTGAGCAGTCGGTATATGCCTTATTGCATGATAAAAAGATAGAAGAATGTATTGACGGCCGTACCTATAAGCAGGATGCCATGGCAGGGATTGATAAAGGCTGGGTAAGGATACTTGATATAAACGAAGCAATAGTGCCAAAAGGAACAAAGGAGATGGTGGAGGACACTATAGAAAAAATTGAAAAGGGAAAACTCGAAGTGTTTTCAGGTCCTTTTACCGGTGTAAGTGTATTTGACCTAATTGAAAGATCTGCGATAACACCTTCAGCCTTTCTGTCATCCGGCAAAAATCCCATGCCAAGCTTCATGGCATCTATAGGTGAATTTATTTTAGCTTCTTTTCCTTTTACCTTAAGAGTACCACTCTGCGATTTGTCGGCACCATAGATAACTCTGGCAAGTTCGCTTCGTCCTGAACCTAAAAGTCCGGTAAGACCGATAACTTCTCCTTTGTGTATAACAAGATTGAAAGGTTTTATCTTTCCTTTGTGTCCAAGTCCTTTTGCATCAATGATAATCTCATCCTGTACCGAACTCTCCGCCTCTTTAATAGAAGCTAAATCATCAAAGTTCTTACCCATCATCTTTGCAACAAGTTCTACTCTTGGAAGCTCTGCAACCGGATATTCTCCGACCAGCTCACCATTTCTAAGAACGGTTATCATGTCACATACTGCATAAACCTGTTCAAGGAAATGTGTTACAAAGACAATTCCTACACCTTCTTTTTTCAACCTAAGCATCATCTTGAACAGCTTCTCAACCTCGCTGTCATCAAGCGAAGATGTAGGCTCATCAAGAATAAGAACCTTTGAATCCATATCCACGGCTCTCGCAATGGCTACCATCTGTTGCAATGCAACCGAATAATTTTCAAGAGCAACAGTAACATCAATGTCTATATTAAGATCATCTACTATCTTCTGTGCCATCTTGTTCATCTTTTTCCATTGGATAAGTCCAAGAGCATTTCTTGGCTCTCTTCCTATAAAAAGATTTTCTGCAACCGTAAGGTTAGGACAGAGGTTTACTTCCTGATAAACTGTTGCGATTCCTTTTTCCTGTGCCTCCTGCGTTGAATGATTTACGACAGGTCCATCAGTCCCGTCAACTCGTATCTCACCGGCTTCAAAGTCATATACACCTGTAAGTACCTTTATCAATGTCGATTTACCTGCACCATTCTCACCCATCAGGGCGTGTATCTCTCCTTTTCTAAGTGTAAAATCAACACCGTTTAAAGCTTTTACTCCGGGAAATGTCTTATTTATGCCACGCATAGTTAAAACTTCATTTTCCTTCATCTACACTGTCTCCTTTCATGTCTTTTTTGAGAACATATGAAAATTTCAATATTCATATCTTCTTAAAAATTTTCATATATTTTCAAAATAATAAGAGAATCCGGTTTTAGCACCTTAATTTGGTCTAAACTAGTAATACTATACCGTCATGAATGCTGTTCGGATTCTCTTACATTTTGTTTTATATGCTTAAATCAGTTCCTATACCTACACCGTATTGTTCAAGCATCTGTGTACTTAGTCAACACATTCAAATTGCAAACATATTTTAGTATGCACGCTCTTTAAGAACTTTGTCATCAACAACTGTCATAGTAATTTCTTTTCCTTCATCTGTCTTGAATGATGAAACTGTGTCATCACAAGCGAAGCATGCTTCATCAACATATACTTTCTGGTTGTCAGGTTTTCCACCGTCCTTAATCTTTTTGATGATGTCCTCTAGATATGGAGCTGCAAGTGGGTTACACTCAAAGTCTGCATTGATAGAGCCTTCTTTTACATTCTTAAGACCTGCGTTTGTAGCATCAAATGAGATAATGATGATATCTCCATCCTTGCCATATGTCTTACCTGCTGCCTTTAATGCATCGATAGCACCGAATGCTTCGTTATCATTCTGGCATACAACTACATCAATATCTTTGTATGACTTAAGATAAGACTCCATAATCTTCTGACCACCATCCTGTGTGAAGTCACCGTCCTGCTCATCAAGAAGATTCCAGCCGTTTGCCTTAACATATTTGTTGAAACCTTTTGTACGACCAATCTGTGCTGAAGAACCATTTGTACCTGCGATAGTTACAATGTTTACTTTGTCTGTCTTCTTCTTAGCTTCAAGATATGCTTTAAGCCAAGCACCTGCTGACTCACCCTCTGCTGTGAAGTCTGAACCTACCCAAGCCGTGTAAAGACTTTCATCAACTTTGATGTTACGGTCAATAACGAGTACCGGGATACCTGCATCTTTTGCTTCTTTTAATACCGTATCCCAACCGGTCTCAACAATAGGATCAATGATTATGTAGTCAACTTCCTGCTCAACGAAGTTTCTGACTGCCTCAAGCTGGTCTGCTGATTTGTTGTCACAATCAACAAATGAAAGATTATATCCATTTTCTTTAGAAAATGTTGAACGACAAGACTCTGTACTTGCTGTACGCCAGTCCGACTCATGACCAACCTGTGCAAAACCGATAGAGATAAGATCGTCTGATTTTGATGAACTTGAACTTGCATCTTTTGATCCTGAACTTGAACCTCCTGCTGACTCTCCTGATGATCCACACGCTGTAAGTGAAAATACCATTGCTGCTGTAAGTGTTGCTACTAAAGCTTTCTTCATTCTCATAGATTGCTCCTCCTTTATTTTGATCGTTTTTTTCAACGATTTATTTTATATATCATATATTAGTCAACATTAACACAAAAGTCAACCCTTTTTTGTTTTTTTGCACACTTTTGTGCATTTTTTTGATAACAAATTATTTCCGACATTGTTTTTCAAGATACATATTCACTATTTTGCACATATTTTCACTTTTATTTTGTGCACTTTTAAATTTTATCTGATTTTCATTTTTCATTTTCACTATAACCTATTTATGCATTTTGAATAAATAATATATTTTTTTACACTCATTTTATATGAATTTCTCACACTTTTTCTAACATAATACAATCTCGATTATTAAATCTTAAAATTCAAATTTTATATATCATATTTTGTTATTTATTTGTATTCTTCTTTCCACATAAAAAAATACAAATAAATTGCAAAACTCTATAATATGTAGTACAATGATGTCAGGGTCAAAAGTAGATAGCAATGCATGTTTATATGCAAATTGCTATCTACCGGCTAGACCCACCAAACATCGACAATAAGAATGGAGGTGTTTGCATGATTGCGAAAATTGCGTAGCAATGAAGCAATCCGGAGCATCAAGCACTAAACAGGAGGAGGCAGATATGCCAGCCAAATATTTAAAAATAGCAAACAAACTTCAGGAAGATATTTTTCAGGGTCTTTACAATGAAACCGGTTTTCTTCCTACCGAACTTGAAATTGCGGCAAGTAATAATGTCAGCAGACAGACTGCGAGAAACGCTCTTGCCGTCCTTGTATCCAATGGTCTTATAGAACGTCGTCAGGGCAGTGGTTCACGCATAGTAAAGCAAAAGAAAAATTCAAAAAGCAACAGCGTTGCCGTCGTTACTACTTATATAAATGATTATATCTTTCCAAATGTGTTAAAAGATATACAGCACAGTCTAAGCAAAAAAAATTATGCTGTTTATGTGTATGCGACACAAAACAGAGTTGACGAAGAACGAAAGATTTTACAAAAACTTTTACAATTAAACATTGACGGTCTTATCATGGAAGGGTCAAAGACCGCTCTGCCATCGCCAAATCTTGATCTTTATCAGCAATTTGAACAGCGTGACATTCCCATCATATTTATATATGGAAACTACCCTGCATTATCAGACCATGTTTCCATAACAGATGATAATATCGGCGGCGGATACCAGCTTACCAATTATCTCATAAATAAAGGCCATACAGACATTGCGGGAATTTTTAAAGTTGATGACCTTCAGGGACACGGCAGATACAGCGGCTATTTAAAAGCTCTTACCGAAGCAAATCTTCGTTTTTCCGATGACAATATCCTATGGTTTGACACTGTTTCGAGAGAACGGCTTTTAAGAAATGAAAATAATTTTCTTGAGGGATTTGTAAAAACCGTAGTTCCAAAATGCAGTGCTGTTGTGTGCTACAATGACGAGATAGCTTATCATCTCATACAACTGCTTATGCAAAATGGTATAAATGTCCCAAATGATATTGCCATAGTCAGTTTTGATAACAGCCAGTTAAGCGACCTGTCACCGATAAAGATAACCTCTCTTGCACACGGTACAAGAAGAGTCGGACAGAAAGCGGCAATGCAGCTTCTAAATCTTATAGATAAAAAGGAAGTCCTCTCCGAAAGCGTCTCATGGACACTGGTTGAAAAAGAAACAAGTTAAAACCCAAAAAAGCAAATACTACTACAGAAATGGAGAACACTTATTATGATAAAAACTAATATTATAAAGAAAATCACGGCACTTTCTGTTTCCTGTACCCTGTCTGTTGCATTACTCGCAGGATGCGGCAATTCAGATAACTCTCAAAAAGATACAACGGCAAAAGTTTCAGATAAAAAATCTGAGACAGCCACCCCCGCACCAGATACTTCTTCACCGGTATCAGATGTACCCGCAAAGAAAGTTTATACAGTAAAAAGTTATAATGTATATAATGAAAAAAATACACTCGACCATTATTATAATTTTGATTACGAAAACAACAAGTTAAAAAAAATTGAAGGCTATGATAAAGAGGGACTCGGCATCACATACAAAGCCGAAATTGATGCTAACGACAATCTCACTTCTTTTTCAAGTTTTAACGCAAAAGGTGCAAAATCAGATTATTATAAAATGATACTTTTTGACAATGGTATGTTAAAATGCGAACACCGTTATTCCCCAACCGATGAAGAATTGTATAAATACGATTATACTTACAATGACAATAAACAAATCGATACAAAAACCGGATATTCAAACGGAACAAAAGAGTCGGGCAAATCCGGATATACATATGACCAAAAAGGTAATCTTATCCAGCAGACTAACTATTCAGTAAAAGGAAATGCATCATCATATGTAAGATACAAATATCACAAAGGCAGGATTATATCTGAAAAATATTCTTCAAAAGAAGGTAAGATATATTATATATATAAATACGATTACAATAAAAAAGGACAGCTCATTTCAATTACAAACTACGATAATAAAAAATGTAAAAAACCTGTTTTAATCACAAAATATAAATACAACAAAAAGGGCCTAAAAACTGATGAATATCGTTATGACCCAAAAAACAAACTTGAAAAACATATAAATATCAAATATACTTCCATAAAAGTACATAATGATAATTTCTGGTACGGCGACTGGGTTTTAAACCATATTTCTGAATAAAAAATGGCAAAACCAGCGTTTTGCTCTGACATCCCACTACTTTACGGGCATTTTCCTATACTTTAAACAAAATAACGGTTCACACTTAAAATCAAGATGTGAACCGTTATTTTTATTATGTGTTTTAAAGAATCTTCTGATATACTTATTTATCAAACTCTTTTCCGGTAAGAAGAAGATATGCTTCTTTGTACTTGTCAACAGTCTTTTCAACAACCTCGTCAGGAAGCTTATAATCGCTGTCAGGATTTTTCTTAAGCCAGTCCCTTACAAACTGCTTGTCAAATGATGGCTGTCCCTGTCCCGGCTTATAACCCTCTACCGGCCAGAATCTTGAACTGTCAGGTGTGAGCATCTCATCACCGAGAACTACTTTTCCGTTCTCATCAAGACCAAACTCAAATTTTGTATCAGCTATGATGATACCTTTTTCTGCCGCATAATCTGCACATTTCTTATAAAGGCTGATAGTGCAATCCTTAATCTGTTTTGCATAATCTGCACCTTTTCCGGGATAAAGCTTTTCAAGTATTTCTACTGACTGCTCAAATGTAATATGCTCATCATGGTCTCCAAGGTCTGCCTTTGTTGTTGGTGTATAGATAGGCTCTGGAAGTTTATCTGACTCTACAAGACCCTCAGGCAGCTTGATACCGCATACCGTACCATTTTCTTTGTAACTCTCCCAGCCACTTCCCGTAATATATCCACGAACAATACACTCTATAGGAAGCATATCGAGTTTCTTGCACATCATGCTGTTTCCGTCATATTTTTCATTCTGGAAAAATTCAGGCATATCTTTTACATCAACTGAAATCATATGGTTTGGAAGAATGTCCTTTGTGAAATCAAACCAAAACTTTGACATCTGTGTAAGTATTGCGCCCTTTTTTGTCACTTTATTCTTCAAGATAACATCAAATGCTGATATTCTGTCTGTAGCAACAATAATAAGGCTGTCGCCATTGTCATAAACCTCGCGTACTTTACCTTCTTTGATCGGTGAAAATTCCTTCATTGTGTATGTCCTCCATTTGTTTTGTGATTATTTGTAAAAATTGCTTTTCAACGATTTAATTATTCTTAACAACCTGTTATCAAATATAAGTTTTTGCAACAACAGCTTATGTTTAAAAACATTTTGTCATTAGAAATAACTTATTTCTATTTTAGAATACAAACTCCACTTTGTAAAGAGACAAAATCACAACAATAAACATATCTGTAACAGTTCAGCCTTGCATTTAATAAATTCATAAACCTGCCAGCAAGCTGTCAGCCGCTGCTACGCAGCTTATGTTTATTT
>ERZ791645.1899-NODE-1899-length-11752-cov-5.900316_pt1 | contig 11752 bp, 9 predicted proteins | sample MGYA00509939_ERZ791645 | MGnify/ENA primary metagenome ERZ791645 (study PRJEB30046, sample SAMN00715249) | human gut metagenome | study: EMG produced TPA metagenomics assembly of the A metagenome-wide association study of gut microbiota in type 2... | reverse complement strand
AAGATACTAATAAGTTTTGAATAATCAATGCACTACAAGTTTTTTTTTGATTTTATGCTTCCCCCTTGATGTTGGGCAGCGGCGGGAGGGGCTGTTCGTCCGGCATGCGAATGGGGCCAAAAGCGCGTTCATATTTGCCTATATTCTCTTCGAGCGCGCGCAGCAGGCGTTTGGCGTGTTCGGGCGCCAGCACGATGCGCGACTGCACTCCGGCTTTGGGCATCCCCGGCATCACCCGCACAAAATCCACGATAAACTCCGAGCTGGAGTGGGTGATAATGGCAAGATTGGCATACGTGCCTTGCGCTACTTCCTCTTTCAGTTCAATCTGCAATTGTCCGTTATTATTCTCCTGATTTTCCATAATTGTTTATACATCATTATTATTTATATAGATAGGGGCAAATATACTTCTTTTCATCGGGAACACACAACATACTCCGGTGTAAAAAAAGCCACTGCCTCCATAAAGCACAAAAAAAAGTTCCGCCCCTGCAAGCCGGCCGGCCTGCAAGGGCGAAATCTTTACACAGCCGCAGTGCCGTCCACCGCCAGCCGCCTGTCGCAATTCTCCCGCATGCAGCGGCAAGTCAACGCTTTCGCCAGCTCCGCTTTCAGCGAGAAGATTTCGGTGTGCATCTCCTTCACGCGTGCACTCAGCCCGAAGTAGTCCTGCAACACCTTTTCCAGCTGCCCGACGAGGAATCCGTACTGTTCCCTCACCAGCTCGCTGAACTCTTTCATCTTCTCCACTTTCTTCTTGCTCCGTTTGGAGAGGAACGGGAGGAACGCCAGCAGGCATTCCAGCATTTTTTCAATAATCGCTTTCATCTTTCACTCCTTTCTTTTTGTTCATACCACAGATACAGATCATCCCAACGGGTCCTGTTCCTCGCCGCCGCCCGGCACGCTGCCGCCTGCATCTTCCTCTTCTTTCTGCCCGTTCAGGTAGGTTTGCAGATCCACGAACTCCATTGCGTCTTCGGCGCGTGTAGAGGCCAAATCGGGGCGCACGCCGGTCGAAGGGCGGAAGTTGATGCGCACTGTCCGTATCTTCTTTGCCGTACAGTCCTTCTCCGTTTCCGAGCCCTCGGTACGCGCCGAGAGGCTGAACACCCCGAAATCGCGGATGTTCACCGAATGTCCGTTGTACAGGTTCTTGCGCATGCACTCCACGAAGTTGGCAATCACGCTGAGAATATCACCTTTGGAGAGCGAACTGTTCTCTTTCATCTGGTACGCAATCTTGTCGATGCCCACGCTCTGTCCCAAGGTGAGCAGTTGCGGGTAATACTTCGCCGCTGCCGTTTGGTCTGCCACATTCTTACGCAATGCTTTTTTAAATACAATAGCCATACTCTTGTCTCCTTTTTACTTTTTTTTAAGTGAATATTGTCTTTGGTTTCTCCACCATCCCGGCTACCGGTTCTGCCGGATTGGTGAAACAAAGATAACACCGAGCGGAGGCAACACCGACCGCCGGGCGCCGCCGAACGTCGCCCATGTATCCGGATGTATTTATAAAGTCCTTAGATGCAAGAAGGGGCCATCCTCTTTCGGACAGCCCCAAGCACAACTGATTGTCACAGATTACCACATCTGCTGCTACGAGACGGATGCACAAGCATCCGACCGCACATCGTTTATTCCAACTGGTTATTTCATTTATTAACGCCAAGTGACAGTTCCACAGTTACCGTCATATCCGGCACCAACTCCTGTATGCCCTTTCATTCTTCCCAAAAATTTTTCTTTAGTATCTCCTTGCTTCAGAGTAATAGTTATATTGCCGCACTTTCCTCCTTTCCCGGTGCCAATCCCGGCTCCATATTGGGTTCCGGTCGAAGTTATCATTGCATTTTTAATGGTAATGTCGCCACACTGCGCTCCTCCACGCGAGCCAATACCTGCCGGTTCAGCTCCATTCGCTTGTGCTATAACCGTACAATCTTCAATATTAATATGCCAACCACTGCTATAACCCAATATCGTACCTATTCCACATCCTAAATTTCCACCTATTGCCGTCAGTGTCCCGGAACCTACAATCTTAATGCTCCCACTTACTTTGCCATTCGTTCCCACTTGAATGCCCGGAGCACCAAAATCAGTACTTTTCAAAGTGTTACTATTTACTACCCTAACAGTAGGGTTACCATCACGAACATTCAATGCTATTCCGGCAGACACATTTAAGCCATCAATATATATGGTTGGAGCGCCATTTCTAACGGTGATACCATTACCGGTAACCCCGGAACTTTGTGTAACATAATAAATTCTGTCATCATTAATAACTAGAGGACCTGTTGATAAATCCCACAAGACCTTCCCTGTACTATCTGTAAAATATTCTACACGAAAAGTATATAGTGTTCCCTCCTGCAAGTTGTCATCTACATTGAACACTACCTCAAAACCTCTCCCGCCTTTCTTACCTGTCACTTTCAGTTGCGTTTGTCCCGGCACAATGCAAGCCCTCCATTTCCGCGCATTCACTTTATATGCCTTGATTGAGGAACTCCCCGTAACGGCACTTGTATTCAGTGATTGATTGAGAATGGTTACATCCGTTACATCTTCATTGAATGTAATAAACGCATTTGTCATACGGTGAGCAAACCGCAGCCTCAGTGCGCCATTGCTGATTGTTCCGTTGGCCGCAAGGGCATCGCTCTTATAGTAATTATCGCTGCTGCTTTGGTCGGCTTCTACAAAAGCGGTGGAATAGGCTCCGTCAGGCCGGTAAGGATAATAGGCTTTCACTTTCGAAGCAGAGTGCTCCCTGCAATAGATTTTTTTGCCTACCGCTACCAATGTCGAACCGCTTGCAGGGTATTTGTACAGCACGTTCTGATAGGCCGCACTGCCATCCACCGACACACCGATGTGGCAGCCGGGGTTGAATTTCGTATCGAGCTCTCCGTTACCTGCTCCGGTAAACGTGCTTCTGGACACCACGATGTCTACGGGGATATCCCCGTCGTCCTTGCCGGTGTCGTCCGGCAGGAACGGCTGCCCGTCGCGCGAACAGGCGGCAAGCAGCAGGAGTGCGAAACAGAAACTGAAAAATCTAAAGATTGCGGTTTTCATACATGCGTCTTTTTTTATTGCAGGACTGCGTCAGAATCGTCACCGAATTCCGATCCCCAAGGCGTAATATCGCTACTTTCCACCACCAGTTCCAGTTTCTTCACAGTGATAGTTACGGTATAGCAATTGCCTGCCGTCAGTTCCTTTTTCGACAGGATTCTGGCACTCAGATAGCTGTCGCTGCCCGATGCAATCGTCAGATAGACATCCGTAGAAGCCGTTTGGGGAGGAACGATTGCCACGAAAGACTGTTGGGTGGCAGTATTATTAGTAGTCTCCGTCTGGTTGGACAGGAGAAGGTCTACAACCGCGGCATCACTGGCAAGAGCCGCCACACCATTAGCCAGGCTGAACGTACCTTTGGCCTTCAGGCCCTTCAGCGTAGGCTCCATTGTGCCCAAGTCCGTCACAGAACTGCCGTCGGCCTTTAGCACAATAATAATTTTCGTCATGGAATGTACAAACTGGAAATTCACATTGGAGCTGTTCTTGCTTCCGGCGGGTGCATTTCCATCCTTGTCCTTATCCGCAAACAGGAAGTCGAACTTCACCTGTCCTGCAAGGCTCTGATCGGTGGCTTCGAAAGCGATTGTCCCTTCTTTCTTTCCTCCTGCGCCGTCCGTAATATCGGCATCCGCCGTATACGGATAGTACGCCCTGAAGTTCACCGTAGCATCTGCCGGATTTTTGAAGCGGAAAGCGGTAGTCCCGCCGTCCCAAGCACCTGCCGGGGTACGGGTGTATTTCAGGTTGACCGCGTTGTTGTGCTGCTCCACATCGTCTATCATCACCCCATCCATTTCATCATTCAGCGAGAAGATACCGATGGCATCGTCCTCCGCCCATTGGTTGTCCGCCATACGTGTCTGCACGCGTCCGTCCAGATTGGTAGTGAATACTGCCGCCACGCCGTTGGCGTTGTCTGTCGGCTCATTGTCGTTACTGCAAGCACCGAGCAACAGCCCCGCAGCCAAAATCATAAATACGTTCGCTTTCATTGTTATTCTCTATTTTAAAAATGTTATTATTTATCCGTTTCACACAGCATCCCCCTCCTCGCTTCCGGAGGGCACCCAGTCGGTGATGTCCGCATCGGGCAGCGCATCGTTCATCAGTTCCAGCGTGGCGTCCAGCGTCATGGGGTCTGTTCCCCGGTTGAAGTCGGAGAGCGCCCCGGTCATGTCACGCGCCAGCGTCTGCCGCTGTCCGTCGGTGGCAATGAGCACGATGATGAACTCCTGCCGCACATCCGCAGCCGTACCCAGCAAGTTGAGCTCCGCCGTCAGCACATCGCCTTCGCGCACAAAGACAGGACACACCGTAGCAGGATCGCCCTGCAGCTTCAAAGCAGCAATGTCCAATGCAGGGGCAATGCCGGTTATGGAGGCTTCGGTCCCTGCCAGAATGCCGGGGTTGCCGCCCGCCAGTTTCATCTTCAGCGTCAGGCGGCGGGTGAGCTGCTTCATCGGAAGAGTCACCGCAAGGGTGTCGTCCGCCGCAATGCCTATGGTTGCGGCATTGCCATAGAGCACTCCGGGTTGCGGAAGCAGCGTGCCGTCCGGCAGGGATGCCACGCCCACCCGGTTGTCCGCACGTTCCATGCCTTCGGGCAGGTTGAATACGGAGAGCGTATAGCTGCCGGGAGCAAAGACCTGCGGACAGGGGAAATCGGCCGCGGGAACGCTCGTGTGGTAGTCCTGCACCTTCATGTAGTAGTTGCCGGCATAGCCGGTGTGCAGCAGCAAGGCGCCTTCGGCGGGATGCGGCGTGTTGCAGAAAGTGTCGTCGCGCTCGCAGGCGGCAAACGCCACCCACAGGGCAAGCCACCCAAGACATGATTTTGAAAATATAGGGTTCTTCATAAGTTCATCGGTTACTGTTCGTTGTTTTCAGAAATCGTACAGCAGGGAAACGCCCAGCTGATTGATGCCCCAATAATCTTTCACGAGTTTTCCGCTTTTGTTGCGGAGGACGTTGACCGTCCCGATGCGGGTGTATTCGTCGTATTCGGCACGAGTATAGCCTGCGGCGGCATGGAAGTCGAAAGCCCAATGACGGGTGAGGGGCAGGCGGTAACCGCCCGTAATGCCTCCGCCCTGATAGTCGCCGGCCTTGCCCGTAGCATCCAGTTTGTAGTGGAAACCGCCCCGGTGGTACATGGCTCCCAGAAAGCCGCGGCGGCGGGTGCCGAGATAGCAGCGTGCTTCGGGGGAGACACGCCAGATTTTGTAGCGGCGTTGTTTCTCTTTCCAGCCCCAGTCGGCATAAGTGCCGTTCAGGAGAATGGCGATGCGGGCATCCGCCATGCGATATTCCAAGCCGAAATCGGCGGTGAGGGTGGCAAGGCGCAAGAGGTTGGTGCGGAGCGCAAAGGCCGACCCGAAGTCATGCCGTCCGTCTTTGTCCGGCTGCGAGCCAAGCGGCGACGCAGACAAGGAGGCTGCCGGAACAACCGCCGTATCCGCAGCGCAATGAGTGGTATCTATGTCATGGGGCATATTCTCCGTTTCGGAAACCGCGTCTGCATCATCCGCCTGCTCCGAAGCCTGCGGTGCGGCGGGAAGCCTCAGACGCACTTCCACATAATCGCCTTCCTGCACATGGTTGACGGTGCGGAAGCATGCTTCGTGCAAACCGCCCCGCAGTATCATTTCGCTCTTCACGCGGTTGCTGCGTTCGCGGGCAGTCTTGCGGTCGGGGCAAAAACCCTCCACAAATACCGGAATGTTGCCCGAAAGGATGTCTTCCCGATGCATGCCTATCAAGACCATAAGGCGCTCCAACGCTTGCCCGTTCCCCTTGTAGGGTACGTAGAACATGCCTTTGCCCCGAACAAAACGAAAACAATACAGAGAATCGTCAGCAAGAGCGCCACTCGCCCTACTTTCTACAAAGCATGCCATAAACAGCAGTATTACAGCGAGTTGTTTCATGTGGTCTGTTTTTTAAACGTTCGTTTAAAGAACACCCTTTCAGCATTCTGTCACGCATGCTGTCACCGGTTATTCGAAAAAGATTTTTTCACACTTCATAGACTGTTTAATCAATTGGTAATAAGGATTATAACTCTGTTTTAATAAATTATAATTAAAATATTTTGAATAAAATTTGCGGTTCTATCTTCATGTTCTTATCTTTGTGTTTTCAAACGAACGTTTGAAAAACACCCCACCCCATTTTTACCACTGCTCTTTCGACACCTCAAAGCAAGGGCATTGCTTCACCCATTCTTCGGGTTCAATCTCTCCGTTCCCGTTCAAGTCGGGGCTAAGGTCCCGATGTCCGCAGATGCGGCAGCCCGGATAGTCCAGCAGCAATGTGCGCACCAGCACGCGCAGCGAATGGCGCTGCCACCCTGTACGCGTATCGGCAGGCCTCCCTTTTTCGTCCAATCCGCCCTCATAGCAGATGCCGATGGAACGTGCGTTGCAGCCTCGTGCATGCGCCCCAATCCGCCCGACGGGGCGCATGGTTTTTATATCCCCGTTCTTGCGGATATAAAAGTGATAGCCGCATCCGTTGAATCCCCGGCGGCGGTGGGCCGCCTCAAGGTCGTGCTCCGTAAAACAACGGTCGGCACGCGTGGCCGAACAGTGAATCACAATCAAATCAATTTCTCTACAAGCCATAGTCTACTCTCTCCTGCTTTTTCTTAAGTTAAACATCTGTCATTTCCTCACCCTGCAAAGATAGGGCATGCCGCCCGCAAGGCAGACCACCCCGCGTCGCCGAGAGCCTTATTTGTATTTATTCATACTTTAATCACACAAAAAACTTGCATATCTCACTAATAATCAGTATATTTACATAAACTTAAAAGCATACAAAAACATGAAAGAAGAAATGGAAAAAGACGAAAGATTCATCATCCGCACCTACGAGAAAGCAGAACTTGCACACCTCTACAACCCCAACATGCCCCTCGTCTCCGCCATGCGGAAGCTGCGTGCGTGGATACGGCGCAACCGCCAGCTCACCGACGCACTCACCGCAACCGGAGAGAACAAGCGCGACCACTCCTACACCCCCCGGCAAGTGTCACTCATCGTGGCGGTGCTGGGCGAACCCTGAAACAAGCCTCTTTTCGATAAAAAATCACCACATAAAACTGAAACAGTTCATGACACAGCAAGTGAAACAGTTTACACGCTATCTCCCAGCCCCTTACAGACAAAACTGGAACAGCAGGTGAAACACTTTGTGAAACCAATATAAAAGAAATAACCAAAATAGATACAGGTCCATTTTCTTGTTTTTTTTGATTCTTCCGAAAGCGCCGGATGCATAAAATCCCAACAAACCCGATTATCCCCGCAGGATACCGGAATTTCCCCTGAGGATGCAATCCAAATCCGCCCGCCGCATTTTTTTCAAAAAAAAGAAAGAAGAGAACCCCGTCCGGCGGAGCCCTCTTCTTTCATTATCAAAATCAGTGATTGTATCAGCGTTATATATTACTCTTCCGCTTTTTCATCGACAGCATAGTCGAGCACCGTCTTCTTGTTGGCAAGCATGCGGTCGTACTCTTCTTTTGAACCGACAATAATCTTTTCATACTCGCGCTGGCCTGTACCGGCAGGAATCAGGTGACCGCAAATCACGTTCTCCTTCATACCTTCCAGACGGTCCACCTTGCCGTTGATGGCAGCTTCGTTGAGCACCTTCGTCGTCTCCTGGAAGGAAGCGGCCGACATGAAGCTCGAAGTCTGTAAAGCAGCGCGGGTGATACCCTGAAGAATCTGCGTAGAAGTGGCGGGAACCGCATCACGCACTGCAACGGGTTTCAAGTCGCGGCGCTTCAGCATGGAGTTCTCATCACGCAGCTTGCGGGCAGTGACAATCTGTCCCGGCTGCAGGTTCTGGGAGTCTCCTGCATCTACCACCACCTTCTTGCCCCAGATGCGGTCGTTCTCTTCCATGAACTCCAGCTTGTCCACTACCTGCTGCTCAAGGAAGCGCGTATCGCCCGGCTCGTCGATTTCAACCTTACGCATCATCTGGCGAACGATGATTTCAAAGTGCTTGTCGTTGATCTTCACACCCTGCAGGCGGTAAACGTCCTGCACCTCGTTCACGATATATTCCTGTACGGCCGTAGGACCTTTAATGGCAAGGATGTCGGCAGGCGTAGTGGCTCCGTCGGACAACGGAGTACCGGCACGCACGTAGTCGTTTTCCTGCACCAATATCTGCTTGGACAACGGCACGAGGTATTTCTTCACTTCCCCGGTCTTGGAGGTAACGATGATTTCACGATTACCGCGTTTCACCTTACCCATTGTAACCTCGCCATCAATTTCGGAAACCACAGCAGGGTTGGACGGGTTACGCGCCTCGAACAGCTCGGTGACACGAGGCAAACCACCGGTGATATCACCCGCCTTACCAACGGCACGCGGAATCTTCACGATTACTTCGCCGGCTTTCACCTTCTGGCCGTCTTCCACTACCACGTGACCACCCACAGGGAGGTTGTATGTACGGATCAGCTCGCCGTCCTCGGTCATGATATGCGCAGTAGGCACCTTCGTCTTGTCCTTGGACTCGATGATGATGATTTCGCGCAAACCGGTGGATTCGTCGGATTCCACTTTATAGGTGACGTTCTCGATGACGCCTTCAAACTCAATCTTACCCGTAGCTTCGGTGATGATGACCGCGTTGAACGGGTCCCAACGGGCAATGAGCTTTCCTTTTTCCACCACTTCACCGTCGGCTGCATAGAGCGTGGAACCGTAAGGCACGTTGTGCGTGGAGAGTATGATGCCCGTATTGACATCCACGAAACGCACTTCCGCCAGACGGCCCACCACCACCTTCGCAGGTTCGCCCGCTTCGTCGATGATGTCTACCGTACGGAGTTCCTCAAATTCCAGACGGGAAGGATTCTTAGCCACGATGCTTGCGTTGGCAGCGATGTTGGCTGCCGTACCACCGGCGTGGAACGTACGCAACGTCAACTGTGTACCCGGCTCACCGATGGACTGCGCGGCAATCACGCCCACAGCCTCACCCTTCTGAACCATACGGCTGGTGGCAAGGTTACGTCCGTAACATTTGGCACACACGCCCTTCTTGGATTCACAGGTCAATACGGAACGGATTTCAACACTCTCAATCGGAGAGTCCTCAATCTTCTGTGCAATGGCTTCGGTGATTTCCTCACCGCCCGCAACAAGCAGCTCGCCGGTTGTGGGATGAACAATATCATGTACGGATACACGTCCCAGGATACGTTCGTACAGCGTAGCGATGGTTTCATCGTTGTTCTTCAAAGCCGTACAAACCAGCCCGCGGAGTGTGCCGCAGTCTTCTTCATTGATAATCACATCGTGCGACACGTCCACCAGACGACGGGTGAGGTATCCGGCATCCGCCGTCTTCAAAGCGGTATCGGCAAGACCCTTACGGGCACCATGGGTGGAGATGAAGTACTCCAACACCGACAAACCTTCCTTAAAGTTGGAAAGAATCGGGTTCTCGATGATCTGACCGCCTTCGGCACCCGCCTTCTGAGGCTTCGCCATCAAACCACGCATACCTGAAAGCTGGCGGATCTGCTCCTTAGAACCACGAGCACCGGAATCCAACATCATATATACGGAGTTGAACCCTTGGTCGTCGCTCGAAATGGTTTTCATCAGGATGTTCGACAACTCGGAGTTTACGTGTGTCCAGATGTCGATCACCTGGTTGTAACGCTCGTTGTTGGTGATGAAACCCATGTTATAGTTGTTGATTACCTGCTCCACCTCTTCGTAACCTCTCTGCACCAGCGCTTCCTTCTCCTCAGGGATGATGATGTCACCCAAGTTGAACGAAAGACCGCCCTTGAAGGCCATCTGGTAACCGAGGTTCTTGATTCCGTCAAGGAATTCGGCTGCTTCTGCCACACCACAAACCTTGATTACGTGGCTGATGATGTCGCGAAGTGATTTCTTGGAGATAATCGTATTGATGTAACCTGCTTTGGCAGGAACAATTTCGTTTACAATGACACGTCCCACCGAAGTGTCGTGCATCATCTTGTCCACCACGTTGCCGTTTTCGTCAACGTCCTTCACGATGACGCTGATAGGCGCGTGAATGTCGCACTTGCCTTCGTTGTAGGCAATAAGCGCCTCTTCGGGACCGTAGAAAGTAAGGCCTTCGCCTTTGGCTCCCTTACGCAGCTTGGTGATGTAGTACAAACCGAGTACCATGTCCTGTGCAGGCACCGTAATAGGCGCACCGTTGGCAGGGTTCAAGATGTTATGCGACTGGAGCATCAGCATCTGTGCCTCCAGAATGGCTTCATTGCTCAAAGGCAAGTGAACGGCCATCTGGTCACCGTCGAAGTCGGCGTTGAATGCCGTACATGCCAACGGGTGGAGCTGGATTGCCTTGCCTTCGATCATCTTCGGCTGGAACGCCTGGATACCCAGACGGTGAAGCGTCGGGGCGCGGTTCAGCAACACCGGATGTCCCTTCATTACGTGTTCCAGAATGTCCCAGATGACAGGTTCCTTACGGTCCACAATCTTCTTGGCACTCTTCACCGTCTTCACGATGCCGCGCTCGATGAGCTTACGGATGATGAACGGCTTGTAGAGCTCGGCTGCCATGAGTTTAGGAATACCGCACTCGCCCATCTTCAACTCCGGACCCACAACGATTACGGAACGTGCGGAATAGTCGACACGCTTACCCAGCAAATTCTGACGGAAACGTCCCTGCTTACCTTTCAGGCTGTCCGAAAGTGACTTCAAAGGACGGTTGGCGTCAGTCTTCACTGCGCTCGACTTACGGGAGTTGTCGAACAATGAGTCGACAGATTCCTGCAACATACGCTTCTCATTACGCAGAATCACTTCGGGAGCCTTGATCTCAATCAGTCTCTTCAAGCGGTTGTTACGGATGATGACGCGACGGTAGAGGTCGTTCAGGTCGGAAGTGGCGAAACGGCCGCCGTCCAACGGAACCAACGGACGAAGCTCAGGCGGGATAACCGGCACAATGCGCACAATCATCCATTCGGGCTTGTTGCGTCCGCGTGACGCGCGGAAAGACTCAACAACCTGAAGACGCTTCAATGCCTCCGTCTTGCGCTGCTGTGAAGCATCGCTGCCTGCACGATTACGCAGTTCGTAAGACAATGAGTCGAGGTCGATGCGCGACAGCAGGTCATAAATGGCCTCCGCCCCCATCTTGGCAACGAACTTATTGGGGTCTGAATCTTCGAGGTACTGGTTGTCGCTTGGCAACTTTTCCAACAGATCCAGGTATTCTCCTTCTTCGAGCAGGTCGAACTGTGCTACCTCGCCTTCCAATATACCCGGCTGGATAACTACATAACGCTCGTAATAGATAATGGCATCGAGTTTCTTGGTGGGCAGGCCCAGCAAATAACCGATCTTATTGGGAAGCGAACGGAAATACCAGATGTGAGCCACCGGCACAACCAACTGGATGTGTCCCATACGCTCACGACGTACTTTCTTTTCTGTCACTTCCACACCACAACGGTCGCAGACAATGCCTTTGTAACGGATACGCTTGTACTTGCCGCAATGACATTCGTAGTCCTTGATAGGACCGAAAATGCGCTCGCAGAACAAACCGTCACGCTCCGGCTTATACGTACGATAGTTGATGGTTTCAGGCTTTAAAACTTCACCAC
>ERZ791645.1894-NODE-1894-length-11784-cov-4.559553_pt1 | contig 11784 bp, 11 predicted proteins | sample MGYA00509939_ERZ791645 | MGnify/ENA primary metagenome ERZ791645 (study PRJEB30046, sample SAMN00715249) | human gut metagenome | study: EMG produced TPA metagenomics assembly of the A metagenome-wide association study of gut microbiota in type 2... | reverse complement strand
GGCTGCCGAAGCAGGATGTGCACGACGCGCTCACGCGCTATGAATTCGCGGCGGCGGCCGAGGGCGAGGACTACGTGCTCTCATACCGGGAGCGCGGGACATGATGGATCTTGAGGACGAAAAGGTGCGCATCCTCGAGCAGTTGGCCGAGATGGCAGCCGACACGACCGTGAAGCCGGAGCTGCGGCTCAAGGCGGCAGGCATGGTGCTCGGTCAGGCGAGCGAAAAAGACGCCGGCGAGGCAGAGCCGCAGGTGCTGCGCTTTGAGGGCGCACTCGAGCAGTGGAGCCGGTGAGGTGGCGCAATGGCACGCAAAAACGAACCTTACATTTATAAGGTGCTGCGGCGTGAGACGCCGAGTCCGCGCCAACAGGAATTTTTCCGCGCAGAGGCGGCGAATGTCGCCTACGGCGGGGCGCGCGGCGGCGGCAAGAGCTGGGCCATGCGGCGCAAGCTCGTCATGCTCGCCATGCGCTACCCGGGACTGAAGCTCCTGCTGCTGCGCCGGACGCTGTCGGAGCTGCGCGCAAACCACATCCTGCCGCTGCAGCGGGAGCTTGAGGGATACGCCGCGTGGAGCAGCACCGAGCGCGCGTTTCGCTTTCCGAACGGATCGCGGCTCGTGATGGGCTACTGCGACAACGACAGCGACTGCGCGCAGTATCAGGGGCAGGAATACGAGGTGATCGGCTTCGAGGAGGCAACAAACTTTGAGCCCGACTGGCTGACCTTCATTGCGACCTGCCTGCGCACGACACGCACGGATTTCGTACCGCGCATCTACTACACCTGCAACCCCGGCGGACCGGGCCACGCCTACATCAAGCGCCTGTTCATCGACCGCGCGTTTCACGACGGTGAGGACCCGGCGGACTACGTGTTCATCCCGGCGAAGGTGTACGACAATCAGGTGCTGATGCAGCGCGACCCCGGCTATCTCAAGCGGCTCGAGGCGCTGCCGCCGGCAAAGCGGCGCGCGCATCTTGAGGGCGACTGGAACGTATACGAGGGGCAGGTGTTCGCCGAATGGCGCGACGACCCCGCACACTACGCCGACGGAAAGTGGACGCACGTGATCGAGCCGTTCGACATTCCGGACACATGGCGGGTATACCGCAGCTTCGACTTCGGGTATGCAAAGCCGTTTTCCGTGGGCTGGTGGGCGGTGGACTTCGACGGCCGGCTCTACCGCATCCTCGAGCTGTATGGCTGCGTGCCCGGCGAGCCGGACACCGGCGTGCGCTGGACGCCGGAGCAGATCTTCACGCAGATCCGCGCCACCGAGACCACGCACCCCTATCTGCGCGGACGGGACATCCGGGGTGTGGCAGACCCCGCGATCTGGGACGCATCGCGCGGCGACAGCATCGCCGACATCGCCGACCGGTACGGCGTGTACTTCGAGCCCGGCGACCACCAGCGCCTGCCCGGCTGGATGCAGGTGCACTACCGGCTCGCGTTCGATGCGGCGGGGCTGCCGATGCTGTACGTATTCCGCAACTGCCGGGACACGCGGCGCACGCTGCCGCTGCTGCGCTACGACGCGCACGCGCCCGAGGACGTGGACACACGGCAGGAGGACCACATCGCCGACGAGATCCGGTATCTGTGCCAGTCCGATCCCATCGCGCCGCGCCCGGCGGTGCAGCGGACGCCGAAAGTGTTCGACCCGTTGAGCAACTAATTATGTAAATGCAAAAAGACTGCGGTGGCAGTCTATTTTTCTCGCAAAATGTTAAAAGTTATGTAAACTATTTGCCGGAAACGGCAGCAAAGGAGCGTCTATGACAAACGAAAAAACGAATCCCCTGCCCTACCGTGCGGCGGCAGAGGCCGGGCTGCCGGACATGCGTGAGCCCGTGATCACGCCTGACGACGTTGCGCGCGGCACGCAGCTGCTGCGCCGCTACAAAGACGGCAAGCGCGCACTCGAGGCGCGCATCATCGCCGATGAGCAGTGGTACCGCCTGCGGCACTGGCAGTATCTGCGCGACCGCCGGCGCGAGCAGGGCGCCGACGTGGTGGAGCCGACGAGCGCGTGGCTATTCAACGCCATCGTCTCGAAGCACGCCGACGCGATGGACAGCTTTCCGGAGGCGGTGATCCTGCCGCGCAGCGAGCAAGATGAGCCGGATGCGAAGGCGCTGTCGGCCATCGTGCCGGCGGTGCTGGAAAAGACGCACTTCGAGCAGGTGTGGTCGGACGCGTGGTGGTATAAGCTCAAGCACGGGTGCGCGGCCTACGGCGTGTTCTGGGACAGCGCCGGCAGCGGCGGTCTCGGCGACGTGGCCGTGCGGCAGCTCGACCTGCTGAACCTGTTCTGGGAGCCGGGCATCACCGACATTCAGGCCAGCCGCAACCTCTTCGTGTGCGCGCTCGTGGACAACGACGACATCGCGGCCGCATGGCCGGATGCGCGTCCCGGCAGCTGCGGCGTGGAGCTGGCGCAGTATCTCTATGACGACGCGGTAGACACGTCGAACAAGAGCATCGTCGTGGACTGGTACTACAAAAAGCCGCTGCCCGGCGGCGGCACGGCGCTGCACCTCATCAAATTCACGGGGCGCGACCTGCTCTATGCGAGCGAGAACGACCCCGCCATGGCCGGCGGCTTCTACCCGCACGGACAGTACCCGGTCGTGTTCGACGTGCTCTACCCCGAGGCCGGGACGCCGTGCGGCTTCGGCATGATCGCCGTGAGCAAAGACCCGCAGCAGTATATCGACCGGCTGAGCGGCAACCTGCTGGAGATGAGCATGAAGGCCTCCACCCCGCGCTTCTGGGTCAAGAAGGGCTGCGGCGTGAACGCGCAGGAATTTCTCGACTGGTCGAAGCCGCTCGTTGAGGTCGAGGGCAGCATCGACGACGAACGCCTGCGCCAGATCAGCCTCTACAACCTCGACGGGCAGTGGGTGAATATGCTGCAGCTCAAGATCAACGAGCTCAAGGAGACGAGCAACAGCCGCGACGTGACGCAGGGCAGCGTGTCCGGCGGCGTGACGGCGGCGAGCGCCATCGCGGCGCTGCAGGAGGCCGGAAGCAAATCCAGCCGCGACACGCTGCGCGCAAGCTACCGCGCGTTTGAGCGCGTGGTCGAGCTCGTGATCGAGCTCATCCGCGCCTATTACACCGAGACGCGCCCGTTTCGCGTGGCAGCGCCGGGCGCGCAGGGCTACACCTTCTGCACCTACTCCAACGCCGGGCTGCGCGCCCGCGTCGTGGGCATGGACACGGACGGCGGGGCGCTTTGCCGCGCACCGGCCTTTGATGTATCCGTGCACGCGCAAAAGGAGAGCCCGTATGCGACCGCGTCGCAAAATGAGCTGGCGCGGCAGCTGTACCAGCTCCGGGTCTTTAACCCCGCGTTCGCGCAGCAGGCCGTGCCGATGCTGGAGATGATGCAGTTTCCGGGGCGCGACAAGGTGCTTGAGGCCGTGCGCGGCAGCATCGCGCCGCAGCAGCCGGAGACACCGGACGCGGGCTCGAATGCGAACGCCGACCCGCTGCTGAAAGCGCAGGCGGAGAAAAACCGCGTCATCACAGAAAGCGCCCGCTGAGGGCAGAAGGGAGAGCAGAGTATGGATGAAAACAACATGACCGCAGCCGAGCAGACCGCCCCCGCCGCGGCGCAGACCGAAGCGCCGGTGGAAGCCGCCGGACAGACCGTGACCGTCGGCGCGCTGCGCGGCGCGATCGAGCGCAGGCAGGAGCAGAACATGCGCCGCGCGGCCGAGCAGACCGCCGCGCGCTGGTCGCGCGAGGCGGACGAGCTGACGGTGCAGTGCCCGGACTTTGATCTGGGTGCGGCGCTGAACGATGACCGGTTTTGCGCGCTGCTGCGCGCAGGCATCGACGTGCGCACGGCATGGTTTGCGCTGCACGCGCAGGCGCTGCTGGAGACGGCCTGTCTGCGCGCCGGACGCAGCGCCGAGCAGCGCGTGAGCGAGCACATCCGCGCCCGCGGTCTGCGCCCGGCCGAAAACGGGCTGGGCAGCGGCGGCGCGGGCATCGTGGTGCGGCCGGACGTGTCGCGCATGAGCCGCGCCGACCGCGCGGAGCTTGCCGCGCGCGCGGAGCGCGGCGAGCGCGTGAAGCTGAGCCTGTGACTCGCTTCGCGTACATCTGCCGGAACGGCCGGTGCGTGCTGCGCGCGGACGGTCATGCGGCGTACTGCCCGGGCAGCGACATCGTGTGCGCCGGGGCGTCCGCACTCATGTGCGCACTGGCGGGGGCGCTCGACCCGCTCGGCGCACAGGGCGTGCAGCGGACGCTCAGCGCCGGACACGCAGCCATCGCAGCCGACGACCGGACCGATGTGCGCGCGGCGTTTACCGTGGCTGTGACAGGTCTGCGGCAGCTCAGCGCTGCCTACCCCAGCCACGTTGCGGAGGACACCGGCCGCGTCCCCGCACAGGAGACCGAAAATCACGGCAGCGCAGCGGCCGGGCGCTGCCCCGGCGCTATCCCCGGAAGCGGACAGCAGAGAAAAAGGAGACATGAGTATGGAAAACATCCGCATGGACCTGCGCCTGTTTGACGCAAACACGCAGGTGACCACCCAGCAGAGCCTGACCGAGGAGATGAAGACGTTCTATTCGGACTACCTCATCGACGCAGCCGAGCCCGAGCTCGTGCACGACCAGTTCGCGCAGAAGCACCCCATCCCCGCAAACGGCGGCAAGACGATCCAGTTTCGCCGCTTCGCCCCGCTCGGCAAGGCACTGACCGCTCTGACCGAGGGCGTGACCCCCGACGGCCAGAGTCTGAGCATGACCACCGTTGAGGCGGCCGTGCGCCAGTACGGCGGCTACATCCAGATGAGCGATCTGCTGCTGCTGACCGCCATCGACAACAACCTCACCATGGCCACGAAGCTGCTCGGCGCGCAGGCCGGCCGCACGCTCGACACCATCACCCGCGAGGTGCTCGTCGGCGGCGACAACGTGCAGTACGCCGACGAGTCCGTGTCCGCCCGCTACCTGCTGCGCGGCGGCAATGCCGGCGCTGCCGACAACAACTATCTGACCGTCGACTGCATCCGCCGCGCCGTGCGCGCACTCAAAAACGCCAACTGCCGCCGCATCGACGGCGCGTTCCCGGTCATCATCCACCCCGACGTGGCATACGACCTCATGAACGACCCGAAGTGGCTCGCGCCGCACCAGTACGTGGACACGGAGCATATGTACGAGGGCGAGATCGGCAAGATCGAGGGCTGCCGCTTCGTTGAGAGCACGGAGGCGAAGATCTTCCACGCCGAGGATCTGGCAGCCGACAGCCGCACGCTGCTCGCAAACGGCGCGGTGAGCGGCAAGACCACCGTCGCGTTCGACGGCGGCACGGTCAAGCCCGGCGCGCTCGTCGGCCGTCAAGTGCTCATCGGCAATGCCTGCGTGACCGTCAAGGAAAACACCGCAAGCTCCATGACCGTCGACGCTCCGGTCACAGTCGAGGACAACGCCATCCTCTACCCCGGCGAGGCCGGTGCGCAGGGCCGCGACGTGTACGTCACGCTCGTGCTCGGCGCGGACGGCTACGGCACGACCGAGATCACCGGCGGCGGGCTTGAGCACATCGTCAAGCAGCTCGGCTCCGCCGGTACGGGCGACCCACTCAACCAGCGCGCAAGCGTCGGCTGGAAGGCCACGAAGGTCGCCGTGCGCCTCGATGACAGCGCCATCCGCCGCATCGAGACCTGCAGCACCTACACCGAGTAAAGAAATCCACCCCGTGCCTCCCGCCGCAAGGCGGGAGGCACGCATTCACACAAGGAGGAACACACTATGGCAACCAGAAAAATGACCGACCGCGCCGCCGAGGCCTGGCTGAGCGAACCCGTAACCGTGCACCTGTTTCGTGACAACGGCAGCTACAAGGAGGATAAGATCGTGACCGTCAACGGCGAGACCGTGCGCATCCCGCGCGGCGAGGACGTGACGATCGCGCGCCGCTTTGCCCTCGTGCTCGCGCAGGGTGAGGCGCAGGACGCGCGCACCGGCGCGCTCATCGAGCGCGAGACCGCCCGCTTTGCCGCCGAGAGCGGTGCGCTGGGGCTCTGAGCATGGCGACGCTTCAGCAGGCGCTCACGCGCATTGACGCGATCTGCCCGAATGCATGGGACGACGCGGCAAAGATCCAGTGGCTCAACGAGTGCGAGCACATGATCCAGATGCGCATCCTCGACGCAGCGCCCGAGCAGTGCGTGACCTATGACGCGGACACCGAACGCGGCACGCCGCTGCTCGTGCCGGCGCCGTTTGACCGACTGTACGTGTACTACGTCATCGCCATGTGCGACTACGCCGCGCACGAGACCGCGCACTACGCCGACAGCATGGCGCTGTTCAACGCCGCACTCGATGAATACGCAAAGTGGCACCAGCGCACGAACGGCGCCGCCGTCCCGTCGCCGGGGCAGAGCCATCAGATCGCCATCAACTCCGCCATGCGCCACCGGCACGCAAACAAGGCCGTGCTCGACGGCATCACGGCGGAGCGGGCGGCGGCATGGGACCAAAAATCCGGACAAGCGGAGGCAACGCCGGCGGCAGCCGGTCTGATGTCGGCAGCGGACAAGAAAAAGCTCGACGGCATGGCACAGCAGACGCGGATCATCCACGTCGGCGGCGATATGTCCGGCACGACGGCCGACATGACGCCGGCGGAGCTGCACGCCTACGTAAGCAAAAATCCGACGCACCGCGTCTATGCGCAGCTTTCGTTTCAAGGCGAGCACTTTCTGATGCTCTATCAGGGCGCGACGAACGGCATCCTCACGTTCTCGTCGCTCGTGGCCGATTCCGAGCGGCACACGTTCTGCGCCGTCAAGCTTCAGGCGAAAACGACCAGCGATGTCTGGGATGTCCCGGTCAGGATCGAGCTGATGACGCAGAACATCGCGCCCGCCGCGCTGCCGAACCCGAAGGCGCTGACGATCCGCATCGGCGGCACGACGGTTATGTACGACGGCAGCACGGCGCAAACCGTGACGATCGCCGACGGCACGGAGGTGGGCTACTGATGAAAAAGCTCTATGAAGAAGCCTCCGTGCAGGACATCGCCGACGCCATCCGCGAGAAAACAGGCGGTGCAGAAACGTACAGGATCGCGCAGATGGGCGCGGCGGTGCGCAGCATCCCGGGCGGCGATCAGATCGCCCACGCTGACATCCCGGACTACGTCAAGGACGGCGTGCTCGCGCTGGCGCAGAAGGTGCAGGCCGTGAAGACTGCGTCGAGCATCGTCTTTGTGACGGTCGCTGATGCACACCACGCGACCGACGAATCCACGGGCTGGAAGGCAAACATCGAGGCCGGAAACATGGACGCCTGCCGCGCGATCAAGGCGCTGTCGCACGTGACACCGCTGGATTTTGCGGCGTTTTTGGGCGACCTCACCTTCGGGTACAAGACGACCACGGCGGCACAGTTCGAGGCGCAGTGCAGGGAGTTTCACCGTTGGCTCGAGGAGGGCCTGCGCGGCATCCCGCAGCTCTGGACGCCCGGAAACCACGACACAGGCGAATACTTCGCGGCCGAAACCGGAAGCCTCACGAATCTGTACGGCGCGGCGCTGATCCGGAAGTATTTTTCCGACTACAACGCGGGCGCGGTCTACGGCAGCGCGGAGGCCGGATACTGCTACCGGGATCTTCCCGGAAAGAAGCTGCGCATCATCAATCTCAACACCGTTGAGGGCGAGATCACCGGCGGAGAAACCGCGGCCGACGCGCTCTCGGAGGCACAGCTGCTGTGGTTCGCACAGACACTTGCCGACCTCGGCAGCAAGGCGGACAGCGCGGCGTGGGGCTTTGTGATCCTCGGACACTATCCGCTGGACTGGGGCAGCGCGCGGACGGGCGGAAAGGTGCTCAAGGCGTATCTGGACGGCGGCAGCGTCACGATCGGCGGCGAGACGGTCTCCTTTGCGGGGAAAAACGGCGCTGTCTGCTACGGGAATTTCCACGGGCATCTGCACAACTTCAAGACATCCAGGATCTACGTTGTGCCGGACAGCGTTTCCCAGTCCGACCCGCCGACGGAGCAGATGGCGGCGCTGCGCATCTGCTGCCCGTCCGCCAACTATTACCGGACAAACGAAGTGGGCGAAAACAACCTCCCGGACAGCAACCGGATCGAATTCGGCGAGGAGACGACCTACAGCAAGGCGCCGGGCGCGACCGACACGGCGTTCACCGTCAACGTCATTGATCCGGCGGAGAAAAAAATCTACTCATTCTGCTACGGCGCGGGCTATGACCGCACGCTGTCGTTCGATTTTGCGGTGATCATGCGCGCCGTCCGGACAACGCTCACCGGCTGCTCCGGCAGCAACGCCGCGACCGCCGTCGAAGACGGCGCGGCATACACGACTACACTGACGCCGAAAAACGGGTACACCTTCGACACCGTCAGGGTCAGCATGGGCGGCACGGACATCACGGCGACGGCATACAATGCCGAGACCGGCGTGGTGTCCGTCGCACGCGTGACCGGAGACATCACCATCACGGCAACGGCGTCGAAGCCCGTGACGTACACAAACGTTGTGCCCACAGCCGTGGACAGCAGCGGCGCATCCCTGCCGTATCAGGAGGGCTATAACCTGTCGTCATCCGGAGACGTACAGGAGGAAAACGGGTTTGTGACGACCGGCTTCATTCCGCTGTCCGGGAACGTGACAAAGCACATCTACCGCATCGGCGGCGACGGGATCATATTCTCAAAGGCGGAAGAGCATTCCCGCGTCGGATGGTACGACAGCACATTCCAGCTGCTCGGGAACGTCATGCCGGCAAAAAAGATCGACACGAGCGTCTATTACCCGAGCAGTATTCCGGAGAGCGCCACGGCCATGACGTTTCAGGTGACGGAAACGGCGAGCAACGTGCCCGCCTCCGCGGCGTATTTCCGCGTGAGCGCAAAGGGTAAGGGCGCGAACCTGATCATCACGATCGACGAACCGATCGAATAAGGAGGCGATGGAATGCAGATCATTCCGGCGTTTGTGACGCAAAACCCACTGTATCAGCAGTATACAAGAATCCAGGTGCGCAAGCTGGTGCTGCACAGCGTGGGCTGTCCGCAGCCGAGCGCTGCCGTGTTTGCGCGGCAGTGGCAGACGGCGCGGTATTTTGCGCACGCTGTGCTGCAGGCGGACGGCACGGTGTATCAGGTCGCGCCGTGGGATTGCCGACTGATGCACGTCGGCGCGGCGAACGCATACAGCATCGGTGTGGAAATGACCGAGCCGGACTGCATCCGCTACACCGGCGGCGCGACATTTGTATGCTCCGACCGGGCGCGTGCGGTCGCGCAGGTGACCGGCACGTATAACACGGCGGTCGCGCTGTTCGCGCAGCTCTGCACGCAGTTTGGGCTTGATCCAAACAAAGATATCATCTCGCACGCGGAGGCGAGCGCGACGGGCATTGGCACGAACCACGCAGACCCGGAACACCTGTGGCGGCAGCTCGGCATGGGCTGCACGATGGACGGGTTTCGGCGCGACGTCGCCGAGGCGATGGCAAAGGAAGATCGGGAGGAGGTGCCGGATATGCCGCGCTACGATTCCGTGGCGGAGATGCCGCAATGGGCGCGCGCCGACGCGCAGCGGCTCATCGACCGCGGCGCACTGCAGGGAAACACGGACGGAAAACTCGACGTGTCGGAGGATATGCTGCGCACGATGATCGTGTGTCAGCGCATGGTAGATAAACAAAAGGAGACATAAATGGACAGACTCACAACGATCAAAGCGGCGGTCTCAGCGACCGCCGCAGCGCTGACGGCATTCTGGGGCTGGACCGGGTGGCTTGCGGCCGCTTGGTTTCTGGCCATGCTGCTCGACTATGCCACCGGCAGCGCTGCCGCTCTGCGCGCAGGCACGTGGAGCAGCCGCTGCGCCCGTGAGGGACTGTGGCACAAGGCCGGCAGCGTGGCGGGCGTGCTGGTGGCGGCGCTGCTGGACTTCGCGCTGCGGGCGCTGCTCGGCAGCGTGCCGGGACTGGGCGCACACTATGACGTGCTGCTGTGCCCGCTCGTGACGGCGTGGTATCTGCTGACGGAGCTTGGCAGTGTGGTCGAAAACGCCGGTGCGCTCGGCGCGCCGCTGCCGCAGTTTCTCGTGCGGGCGATCGCCGTGCTGCGCGCAGACATATCACAGCACGGCGGAGGGGATGACGACGCATGACGGACTATTCCCCGCTGGAGCTTTCCCTGCCGGAGCGCACCGGTCAGGAGACCGTCGAGCAGCGGCTCGCGGCGCTGGAGGAGACCGTGCCGCGGCTGCTGGAGGCGCTGCAGTACACGCTGTCGAACCTCGGCGCGGAGAACTTCAACGCTGCGGCGCTCTCGCGGCTGCTCTCGCCGATCCGCGCGCGCATCGACGGCGCGGACGGCAGCATCACACAGCTGAGCCTCGACGCCGGCACCCTGCAGACACGCCTGACGTCGGCCGAGGGCAATGTTGCCGCACTCGAGCAGACCGTGAGCGATCAGGGCGCACGCATCGCGCTCGTGACCGATGCCGACGGCGTGAACGCGGCGGCCATCGTCGCCGCCATCAACAACGGCGACAGCAGCATCGCGCTCTCGGCCGACAAGATCGACCTCAACGGCATCACGACCGTGGCCGACACGCTGCACATCGGCAGCGAGAACAGCCTCGAGCGCAAATATCTCATCTTTCACAAGAGCGGCGCAGTGATCTCCGCGACGCGCGGCGATCTGCCGGAGCTGATGCTCTCGGCCGGGAAGATCGACCTGTGCGGCGAGCTGTATCACAACGGCGAGCCGCTCAACCTGTAAGGAGGCAAGGCATGTATCTACCCACATTTCCGCGGCGCATGGCTGCCGTCCGCCATGTGCAGACGGACTTTCGCGGCTACGACCACCGCCCGTCCTGCCCCGAGGGCGGCATTTACGAGATGACCAATGGCTCGGCAGCGGACAGTCCCCTGTTCTCGACACGCCCCGGACGTACGCGCATCTACCCGTGCAGCGGCACGCCGAACGGCCTGTTCGTAGCCGGAGACGGGCTGCTCTGGTGCGCCGGCACGACTCTGTATTATAACGGAAAGGCCGTGTCTGGCTGCACGCTCACGGACACGCCGAAGGTATTCGCAGCGCTCGGCGGTACGGTGCTCATCTGGCCGGACAAGGTCTGGTTCCGGCCGGCAGACGGCACGTTCGGCAGCGCTGAGCCCAGCTGGAGCGGCAGCGTGACGCTTGCGGGCGCAGACACGGACGGCAACGGGCGCGCGAGCATCCTCGTGGCCGACGGCGCGGGCGCGCACTTTCGCACAGGCGACGCCGTGACGCTCAACGGCTTCGGCGACGTGCGCAACAACGGCACGTACATTCTGCGCGGCATCGACGGGGCGCGGCTGCACTTTGATCCGGACACATTCGTGCGCGCGGGCGCAGTCAACGGCGTCACGATCACGCGGCGCGTGCCCGACGCGCAGCATGCGTGCAGCTACGGCAACCGCCTCTGGGCGTGCGCACACGACAGCGTGTGGTGCACAAAGCTCGGCGATCCGCTGAGCTGGTTCTGGTATGAGGCGGACGAAAACGGCGCGGTCGCTACGGCCGCATGGAGCGTGGACGCCGGCGCGCCGGGGGATTTTTCCGGCTGCGCGGCGACGGGCAGCGGCGTAGTGTTTCTCAAGCCCGGCGGGCTCTGGCGGCTCTACGGCACGCGGCCTACAAACTTCCAGCTCGTGGCCTCGGCCGCGCTCGGCGTGGAGCAGGATTCCGGCCGCTCGCTCGTGACGGCGGCCGA
>ERZ791645.1893-NODE-1893-length-11793-cov-2.502300_pt1 | contig 11793 bp, 9 predicted proteins | sample MGYA00509939_ERZ791645 | MGnify/ENA primary metagenome ERZ791645 (study PRJEB30046, sample SAMN00715249) | human gut metagenome | study: EMG produced TPA metagenomics assembly of the A metagenome-wide association study of gut microbiota in type 2... | reverse complement strand
TTGCTGTTTCGATGTTCGTTGAACGTGTCGGTCGAAATAGCTGATTCCACCCAGAGGCTCAGTCGTCCAGACACGTATTCATCGAAACATTGCAAAGCAAAGAGTTTTCAGAAATCCTACTGATCTGCGTCAATTTTGGTGTCACAGCTTCGCGGTTTTGTCAAATATCCCGAGGCAAAAATCTATATTCATTCCCAGGAGACATAAGAAATAGTATGGGCGCAATTAAATAGTCAGAGCGCGAAATTTGAGTCATTAAGCCTTCTCAAAATTAATGAAATAAACAGTGTAAAGAACCACTCTTTTCATGGTTTGGAATCTGTGATACACTAAAAATGTATGATAGATCTGAATAAAGGAGAGTGGTTTTTTGCGTACAAAAGGAATGAAAAAATTTATAATCGGCCTTCTTATGGCAGCGATGCTGATCGGAGGCGTGAATGGTTTTAACAGCGATAATAACGGCGGGGCTTTGCCGGTTGAAAAGCAACAGACGGTACAGAAGGATACCGGCAGCATTCAGAAGGCTTTCGCAGCAGGAAAGTCCACGATGAAGGTGCATTATATTGACGTGGGACAGGGAAGCGCCGTGCTTGTGCAGTCGGGTTCGCATTTTATGCTGGTCGACGGTGGAGACAGGGATGCCTCCTCCAAGGTGGTCAGCTATCTGAAACGTCAGAAGGTCAAGAAGTTAGATTATGTGGTGGTGAGTCATTATGATGCCGACCATCTCAATGGAGTCGTGGGTGCACTCAATGTATTTCCGGTAAAACGCGTGATTGCACCGGATTATACGACGGATTCCAGAGTATATCAGTCCTACTGCAACATTATTGCACAGAAGAAGATTGCAACGACACGCCCGAAGGTGGGGGCAAAGTATTCTCTTGGCAAGGCGAAGTTTACGATCCTTGCGCCGAACCGCAGCAGCTATACGAATGAGAATGATTATTCGGTTGCCTTAAAGCTGGTCAACGGAAGGAACCGCTTTGTGATCACGGGCGATGCGGAGACGGAGAGCGAGTATGAGATGCTTGCCGGTAAACAGAGTCTGTCCTGTGATGTCTATATGGCAGGACACCATGGCAGTGCCAACGCATCGTCAGAGAAGTTCTTGCAGGCGATGAAACCGAAGTATACCGTGATAAGCTGTGGCGCGGATAATAAATACGGTCATCCGGCGCAGAGTGCCATGAGTCGTTTTAAAGCGATCGGTACAAAGATATTCCGTACCGATCAGCAGGGGACGATCATTGCGACAAGCAACGGAAGCAGTATCAAATGGAACAAAAGTCCGAGCAGACTCTGGTCATACAGAGAGTACGGAAGCAGCAGTCTGATCGCAGCCGACGGCTCGAAAAGCCAGATCTCAGGCAGTAAGAATACCTCAGGAGGAACCACAGCGCAGGGAAGTGCGCCGGCGCTTGCCAAAGGACAGAAATATATTGGAAACATCAATTCCAAAAAGTTCCATCTGCCGAGCTGCAGAGGTCTTCCTTATGAGAAGAACCGTGTGTATTTTAAGAGTATCGCGGCGGCACATAAGGCGGGATACTCTCCGTGCGGACTTTGTCATCCGGAGGGCTGAAGTGTGCACTTTTGACTATTTGCGGGGCGTATGCTATCATAAATTATATATGCCCTTCGGGGCTGATAAGGAATTGAGAAAAGGAGTACAGAACCTGTGGACAGAATAGAAATGACAAAAATCGTTGAGTCGATGGACATGACCATGGCACCGCCGGAGAAGGAGCCGGAGCGCCAGTATTATTTCATCCGTAAGCTGCAGCTTTGGATGGAGGATAAGAAGCGTGAGTTTGGCAGACCGTTGACTGCGTGTGTGACAACCTTCGGCTGCCAGATGAATGCGAGAGATTCCGAGAAGATTCTTGGCATTCTGCAGATGATCGGCTACGAGGAGACAGATCAGGAGGAAGCAGATCTTGTGCTTTACAATACCTGTACCGTGCGTGAGAATGCAAATCTCAAGGTGTACGGTCACTTGGGACAGCTCAAGCGTTACAAGAAAAAGAACCCGGAGATGCTGACGATGCTCTGCGGCTGCATGATGCAGGAGCAGACGGTCGTGGATAAGATCAAAACAAGCTACCGCAACGTAGATATCATCTTTGGAACCCATAATATTTTCAAGTTCGCGGAGCTTTTGGCGATGCGTGTATTTGATACTTCTGCCAAAAAGCGTATGATCGTCGATGTCTGGAAGGACACGGATGCGATCGTGGAGGAGCTTCCGATCGAGAGAAAGTATTCCTTTAAGAGCGGTGTAAATATTATGTTTGGCTGCAATAATTTCTGCAGCTACTGCATCGTTCCTTATGTGAGAGGCCGTGAGCGCAGCAGAAAACCGGAGGACATCATCGCCGAGATCAGGCGGTTGGTGGCTGACGGTGTGGTGGAAGTCATGCTGTTAGGTCAGAATGTGAACTCCTATGGAAAAAATCTGGAGCAGCCGGTGACATTTGCAGAGCTGCTAAGACAGGTCAATGAGATTCCGGGACTGGAACGGATCCGTTTTATGACTTCCCATCCAAAGGACCTTTCCGATGATCTGATCGAAGTTATGAAAAATTCCAAAAAGATCTGTAAACATCTGCATCTTCCATTACAGTCAGGAAGCAGCCGTATTTTAAAACTGATGAACCGCCGCTATGACAAGGAACATTATTTAGAACTGGTAGATAAGATCCGTGCCGCAGTGCCTGATATTGCACTTACAACGGATATTATTGTCGGATTCCCTGGAGAGACAGAGGAAGATTTTGAGGAAACCATGGACGTGGTACGTAAAGTGCGTTATGACAGTGCATTTACATTTATTTATTCAAAACGTACCGGCACCCCGGCAGCTGTGATGGACGATCAGATTCCGGATGACGTGATCAAAGCACGTTTTGACCGTTTGTTAAAAGAAGTGCAGACTATTTCCGCAGAAAAAGCCGGAGCGCTGACCGGACAGACACTTCCGGTTTTGATCGAAGAAAAAAATGAGCAGGATGCAGCTCTTGTGACTGGCAGACTTAGCAATAACTCGGTAGTACATCTGCCGGGAACAGAGGATATGATAGGAAAAATCGTGGATGTGAAACTTCTGGAATGCAAAGGCTTCTACTATATGGGTGAGACAGTGTAAGTGTAAAATTTTATGAAGAAAAGAGATATCATTTTTTTAAGTGTTATTTTTATTTGTCTGGCAGGGTTTGCGGCAGGGTTTTATCTGACACATCAGAATGCTGGTGCAAGTGTGGAGGTTACGGTAGATGGAAAGGTTTATGGTACTTACCCGCTTGATGAGGATGATGAGATTCCGATCCGGAAAGATGGGAAAACAACGAATCTGCTTGTGATAAAGGACGGAAAAGCTGATGTGACGGAAGCTGACTGCCCGGACAAACTCTGTGTGCATCAGAAAGCTATTTCAAAAACAAATGAGACGATCGTCTGTCTCCCGAACAAAGTAGTGGTGCAGGTGATCGGTGCCGGAGAAAGTGAGTTGGATTCCATTGCGAGATAAGAAAAAAACAGCATATTTAGGTGTTTACCTGGCACTGGCACTCATCTGCAGCTATGTGGAATCACTGATTCCGTTTTATTTTGGAATACCAGGTGTAAAACTTGGACTAACAAATATAGTTGTGGTTCTGATGCTTTACTGCGTGGGAACGAAAGAAGCACTGGCAATGTCTGCACTGCGTATTGTACTTTCCGGTTTCCTGTTTGGAAATATGTTCAGTATTTTATATAGTCTTGCAGGCGGACTGCTTAGTTTTCTTATGATGTATCTGCTGAAAAAAACAAAATGGTTTGGTGTTCTGCCTGTCAGTGTGAGTGGCGGAATCTTTCACAATGTAGGTCAGCTTGTTGTGGCTGCTTATGTTGTGGAGAATTATAATATTTTTTATTATATGCCGGTGCTTTTATTTGCCGGGGCACTGACCGGTTTCCTGATCGGCATTGCGGCACAGGAAATGATAAAACGGATTGGAAACCGGATGGTGTAATTAGAGCTTGCTGCTCACACGATAAGTGTGGACAGCAGCATTAGGAGGATTAACATGTATTCATATATCAAAGGCATTTTGACGGATATGGACGAGGAGAGTATCGTGGTGGAGACCGGTGGGATCGGTTATCATATTTACACGACAGGACAGACATTCCGGTATCTTCCTTCTGTCGGGGAAGAAGTAAAAGTATATACTTATTTGCATGTCAGGGAAGATGCCATGCTGCTTTTTGGATTTCTGACAAAGGACGAATTAAAAATTTATAAGTTACTGTTAGGTGTCAGTGGAATCGGACCGAAAGGAGCACTTGCGATCTTATCCGTGATGACGACGGATGATCTCAGGTTTGCAGTTCTCGGTGATGATGCGAAAGCAATCGCTAAGGCACCGGGAGTAGGTGCAAAGACAGCCCAGAGACTGATTCTTGAATTAAAAGACAAACTGAGTCTGGAAGATGCATTTGAACAGAAATTTGAAAAGACGGGTGAGTCCACAGAAAATCATGCCAGTGGCACTAAGAATGAGGCGGTACAGGCTCTGGTCGCGCTTGGCTATTCGTCTTCCGAAGCTCTTCGGGCATTAAACGGTATTGAGATCACGGAAGAGACGGATGTGGAAGAAATATTAAAGATGGCATTGAAGAAGATGGCATTTTTATAGAAATGTGGTGAAAAGTTAAATGGAAAAAAGAGTCATTTCCACGCAGGTGCAGGAAGAGGATATTAAAATTGAAAAAAGCCTGCGTCCGCAGACGCTTGATGATTATATCGGACAGCAGAAGGCGAAGGAAAATTTAAAAGTATATATTGAAGCTGCAAAACAGAGAGGCGAGGCGTTGGATCACGTACTTTTTTATGGTCCTCCCGGACTTGGAAAAACGACGCTTGCAGGAATCATTGCAAATGAGATGGGAACACATCTTAAGGTGACAAGTGGCCCTGCAATCGGAAAACCGGGAGAGATGGCAGCTATCTTAAGCAATCTGCAGGAGGGGGATGTCCTGTTTGTGGATGAGATACACAGGTTAAACCGCCAGGTGGAAGAAGTTCTTTATCCGGCAATGGAAGACTATGTGATCGATATTATGATCGGAAAAGGGGCAACTGCGCGTGCAATCCGTCTGGATCTGCCGAAATTTACGCTGGTCGGTGCAACTACGAGAGCGGGGCTTTTGTCAGCACCGCTCCGTGACCGTTTTGGCGTGGTGCATCATCTGGAATTTTATACGGTGGAGGAACTAAAGACGATCATTCTTCATTCTGCAAAAACACTGGGTGTTGAAATTGATGAGGAAGGTGCATTTGAGCTTGCAAGACGTTCGCGTGGAACACCACGACTGGCAAACCGTCTGTTAAAGCGTGTCAGGGATTTCGCAGAGGTGAAATATGACGGAAAGATATCAAAGGAAGTTGCTGCCTTTGCGCTGGATCTCTTAGAGGTTGATAAGATGGGACTCGATCAGAATGACCGCAATATCTTAAAGATCATGATCGAAAAATTTTCCGGCGGGCCGGTAGGACTCGATACGTTAGCAGCGGCGATCGGCGAAGATTCCGGGACGATTGAAGACGTGTATGAACCGTACCTGGTCAAAAACGGATTTATTAACCGTACGCCGAAAGGACGCGTGGTAACTGATTTTGCATATCAGCATTTCGGATTGACAAAATAGTTGATTTTAACGTTGTATGTCATTATAATATACCATATATTGTGATGTTCGGTAAAAGAAACAGTAAAAACTGCAGAAGACCGGAGGAGAAGATAAATGGCAGAGAAAACAAGTGCAGAAGTTGTGATCGGCGGAAAAGTATATACATTAAGCGGATACGAAAGCGAGGAATATCTTCAGAAGGTTGCAGTCTATATCAATGGAAAATTAAATGAATTTGACAGTATAGAGGGTTATCAGAGATTTCCGGCTGACATGAAGGCAACTTTGTTACAGCTTAATATCGCAGATGATTATTTTAAGGCAAAAGCCCAGGCTGAAAAGTTAGAGCGTGAGATTGAGGCAAAAGAAAAAGAAATTTATAACCTGAAACACGATCTGATCGCAGAACAGATCCAGTCGGAAAATGATAAGAAAGAGATCAAGCGTTTAGATACAGAAAATCGAGAATTACTGTTGAATAAGGCGCGTTTGGAATCGTCATTAGAGGAGTCGCTTCTTGGGAAGATTGAGGATGAAGATACCTCAGAAAAAGATGAAACAGAACAGGAAGATACCGCTGATTAATAGTAGATGGGTACCTGTAGCAGAGAACTGCCATACAGGAAAAAGTGAGGGGACGGAGAGGTTATTTTCGTCCTTTTATGTTTTTGATGGAGAGAATCAGAATGAACAGTAATAAACGATATCAGAATATAGAATTGTTAGCGCCGGCAGGTTCCATGGAAACTTTTCAGGCCGTGATACATGCCGGTGCAGATGCAGTTTACCTCGGTGGCGGCAGATTCGGTGCACGCGCCTATGCGAATAATTTTACTGAGGAAGAACTGCTTCTGGCAATTGATTATGCGCATATTCATGGGAGAAAAGTGTATCTTACGGTAAATACATTATTTAAAGAACGTGAGTTGACAGGGGAATTATATTCGTATCTGCTGCCTTATTATGAGCAGGGATTAGATGCAGTCATTATTCAGGATATGGGGGCTTTTCGGCTGGTGCGGGAGGCTTTTCCGGGACTTTCCATACATACGAGTACACAGATGACCGTGACAAACCGCTATGGTGCAATGATGATGAAAGAACTCGGAGCAGACCGTGTTGTGACTGCGCGTGAGATGTCCTTTGCGGAGATACGGGATATCAAAGATCATGTGGATATTGAGATCGAAAGTTTTGTCCACGGGGCGCTCTGTTACTGTTATTCCGGGCAGTGCCTGTTTAGCAGTATGTTAGGAGGACGCAGCGGAAACCGTGGCAGATGTGCACAGCCGTGCCGTCTTTCTTATGAGGTCATGGATGAGAAAAAACATCCGGTAAAAACGGGGAAAAAAGAGCGTGACCTTTACATTTTAAGCCCGAAAGATCTCTGTACGGTGTCAATGATCCCGGAACTGATCGAAAATGGAGTGGATTCCTTTAAAATTGAGGGAAGAATGAAACAGCCCGAATATGCAGCCGGTGTGGTATCGGTTTATCGCAAATATATAGACTATTACATCAATGCATGCCTGCGCACGGATGAGGTGACTGCAAAGAAAGATTTCAAAGTAACGAAAGAAGATATACAGCATCTTTATGATTTTGGAAACCGCAGTGGATTTACCGATGGATACTATAAAAGACATAATGGCAGAGAGATGATCACACTTGATAAGCCATCACATACAAAAGGAAATGAAGCACTCTGGGAAGAAATAAAAGAACAGTATGTAAGGTCCGAAAAAAAAGAAAAAATCAATGGAATCTTAAGATTAAAAAAAGATTGTCCTGCTAAACTGGAAGTTGCATTAAATGATATCCGGACCTCTGTGGATGGAGATGTGGTACAGGCAGCATTAAAACAGCCGCTTGCGGAAGAAAAAGTAGCTGCAAGCATAAAAAAGACCGGAAATACACCGTATGAGTTTGCAGAACTTGACATAGATATGGATGACGATATATTCCTTCCCGTACAGGCACTGAATGTGCTGCGGAGAAATGCACTTGAACGGTTGAGCGAGGCATTGACCGCACCTATGCGAAGAAGGGAAGCTTCGCATAAAACAGAAATGGCGGCAGGAGAAACATCCGGCGAAGAATGGCAGAAGGAAACGGTATCTGTGAAAAAAGAGCAAAAGACAGAGAAAGGCAGCGTAACACCGTATCTTTCGGTTTCCATCGAGAATCGTTCCTGTATCACACTTTTGCTTGATGCATCTTATGTAGATGCCATTTATCTTGACAGCAGCTGTTATACCAGGGAAAATCTTTTCACAGCATTAAAAGAAGATGTGAGCCGTATCCACTCGGCGGGGAAAAAGGCGTATTATATCATGCCGGCAGTATTCCGGCTTTCTGCACTTTCATTTTATGAAAGGAATCTTTCCGGAATGAAGCAGACCGGGGTAGACGGATTTGTGGTAAAAAGCTATGATGAACTTGCGTTTATCCGTCAGAATCTGTCGGATATGGATGTGATTTTAGATCATAATCTGTATACATGGAACTCCTATGCCAAAAAGCAGTTTTGGGATAGGAAGCCGGTGCGCGATACCGTTCCATTGGAACTGAACCGGAAAGAGCTGCAGGAAAGGGACAATACACACAGTGAGATGTTTCTGTATGGCAATCTGCCGCTGATGGTGTCGGCACAGTGTGTACATGCCAATGCCGGGGCTGACCGGGGGTGTGACAAAATGCGGACAGTTATTTATTTAAAGGACCGTTATGGAAAATATTTCCCGGTTAAAAATAACTGTACGGAATGTTATAATACGATTTATAATACAGCTCCGCTGATCCTGTTCCCATATCGGAAGGAGCTGGAGAAAATGGGGATCCATGCGTACCGGATCAGCTTTACGACGGAGCAGGGATCACAGGTAAAACAGATTTTACATTTATATGAAAAAATATTTTTGAATTGGGAAAACAGTCTGCAGGAACTGTATACAGGCGAATATACCGGTGGACACTATAAACGAGGAGTAGAATAACGGTATGGAAAATCTTATCGTGGAAGTTTCAAAATATCTGATGATTATATTGTTTGCATGTTATGCATATGAGTGTTTTTCGGCATTTCGCAGCAGGATCAGTACGGAAAAGCGGAATCATATTTTTGACAGACAGATTTTTTTAATGTATCTGATCCATCTGGATGCATTTTTAGTGCTCTATACAGTTACGGATGAAATTAATCTGATCATTCTTTATTTTCTTCAGGTAATTTTAGTGACGATTGTGATCGTTAATTATCAGTTACTGTATCCAAAAGCGTCCAGACTTGTGACAAATAATATGTGCATGCTTTTAATGGTCGGCTTTATTATGCTGACAAGGCTTTCTTACGAGAAGGCGATCAGACAGTATGCGATTGCGATCTGTGCATCCGTTATTACGATTGTGATACCGGTACTGATACGGAAAGTGCGGTCCTTACGAAGACTGACCTGGCTTTATGCGATGATCGGCATTGTCGGACTTGCTGCAGTTACCATATTTGGTTCCACGAGCTATGGTGCGAAGATCTCGGTTACGATCGGTGGCCTGTTTTCGATACAGCCATCTGAATTTGTAAAAATTTTATTTGTATTTTTTGTGGCAGGCATGCTCTATAAAAATACGGATTTTAAAACAGTCTGTGTCACAACGATCGTGGCGGCAGTGCATGTGCTGATCTTAGTTGCGTCGAGAGATCTTGGAGGTGCGTTGATCTTTTTTGTCACCTATCTGGTCATGCTCTATGTTGCAACCAGAAAACTGTTTTATTTTGCCGGTGGTCTGCTGGTCGGATGTATTGCTGCAGTAGCTGCATATGGACTGTTTTCACATGTCCGTGTCAGAGTTGTGGCATGGCGGGATCCGCTCAGTGTGATTGACAACGAGGGATATCAGATCTGTCAGTCGCTGTTTGCAATCGGAACCGGCGGCTGGTTTGGAACGGGACTGTATCAGGGGTCGCCGAATAAGATACCGGTTGTTGAGCAGGATTTTATTTTTTCTGCAATATCAGAAGAATTAGGCGGTATTTTCGCAATTTGTCTGATCATGGTGTGCATCAGCTGCTTTTTGATGTTTTTAAATATTGCAATGCAGATGAAAGAACAGTTTTACAAGCTCGTGGCGTTAGGACTGGGTACAGTATATGCGTTCCAGGTATTTCTTACCATTGGCGGAGTGACTAAGTTTATCCCGTCAACTGGAGTGACACTGCCGTTAGTCAGCTATGGAGGAAGTTCATTACTGGCAACCATGATGCTGTTTGCGGTAATTCAGGGACTGTATATTTTAAGACAGGATGAGGGAGAAAACAATGCGAGAAAAAAACAGCGAAAGACCGGATACGAGAGACAACAGGTCGAAGAACTCTACTAAGACAGGAAAAAAGAAAAAGAATACAAAAAACCAGGAATTTGCAGTGATCACATATTCATTTCTGGCACTGTTTATCTGTCTGATGGGATATTTTTCTTACTTCCAGTTTTTTAAGAGCGAGGAATTTATCAATAATCCTTATAATACCAGACAGGAGACATTTGCACAGAAGATCGTGCGCGGGCAGATCCTGACGAATGATGGACAGGTGCTTGCGGAGACGGTGACGGACAGTGAGGGAAATGAGACAAGGAGATATCCGTATGGCAGTATATTTTCCCATATAGTCGGGTATTCTACCAAGGGAAAATCAGGCATCGAGTCACTGGCAAATTTTAATCTGTTACGGTCAAATACAGCTTTTATAGATAAAGTTGGAGACGAGATGCAGGGGGAGAAAAGTCCTGGGGACAATGTGGTCACAACATTGGATTATGGACTGCAGGCAACGGCATACGATGCATTGGGGTATTATAAGGGAGCAATCGTTGTATTAGAGCCTTCTACCGGAAAGATTCTTGCGATGGTGTCAAAACCGGATTTTGATCCGAACACGATTGCAGCCGACTGGGATAATCTGACCGCAGATGACAACACGGATGCAGCACTCTTAAATCGTGCGACGCAGGGACTTTATCCGCCGGGATCGACATTTAAGATCCTGACAACTTTAGAGTATATTCAGGAACATGCAGACTATGAAAATTACAGTTATACCTGTACAGGCAGTTATACGGTTGGAAATCATACGATCCACTGCTATGGAAACAAGAGCCATGGAACGCAGAATCTGCGCCAGGCATTTGCCAATTCCTGCAATGCATTTTACGCATCGCTTGGAATGGAACTTGACATCGACCAGTTTGGACAGCTGTGTAATAAAATGCTGTTTAATACCAGCCTTCCGACGGATCTGCAGGCATCTAAGAGCAGTTTTGTGTTAGATAAGTCAGACGGATCTTCGGCAATTATGGCAACTTCCATTGGACAGGGACAGACACTTGTGACACCATTTCATATGGCGTTACTTGTCAGTGCAATCAATAATGATGGAGTACTGATGAAGCCATATGTGTTAGACCGTGTGGAGAGCAGCGACGGAACACTGGTCGAGCAGTATGAGCCGGAAGAATACGGTACGCTTATGACAACGGATGAAGCAGCAATTTTAAAAGATTATATGAATTATGTGGTGGAGACAGGAACCGGTAAAAAACTGAGCGGTCAAAGCTATGAGGCGGCAGGAAAGACTGGATCAGCAGAGTATTCTACCGGTGCAGATTCCTCACATTCCTGGTTTGTGGGATATGCACACCGGGATGATAAATCCGATATTGCAATCGCTGTCATCGTGGAAAAAGCAGGTGTCGGAAGTGAATATGCCGTGCCGATTGCAAAAGAGGTTTTTGATGCATATTATAATGAATGAAATGTTGCATGTGCTTTTGAAAAGTATTATACTTATTAGCATGACAGTATTATAAAAAACCACATCAGGAGGTATTGCAATGATCGAGGCAACAAGTTGTGGTGGTGTGGTAATATTTCGCGGCAAAATATTGCTCTTGTACAAAAATTACAAAAATAAATACGAGGGATGGGTACTTCCAAAGGGAACTGTGGAAGCAGGAGAAGAATATAAGGATACAGCGATGAGGGAAGTATATGAAGAGACTGGTGTGAAAGCAACCCTGATGAAATATATCGGGAAAAGTCAGTATTCATTTACGGTACCGG
>ERZ791645.1889-NODE-1889-length-11828-cov-3.141425_pt1 | contig 11828 bp, 6 predicted proteins | sample MGYA00509939_ERZ791645 | MGnify/ENA primary metagenome ERZ791645 (study PRJEB30046, sample SAMN00715249) | human gut metagenome | study: EMG produced TPA metagenomics assembly of the A metagenome-wide association study of gut microbiota in type 2... | reverse complement strand
GCAGATCAAGCCTTTTCAAACGGTTCCCAGCAGCCTGAAGATTACGCAGCTTTGTCATTTTAGACAGATTGAGTGTCTTTAGACTATTTTTATGTACATCCAGCAAAGTCACCGGACTTTTCGTGGTGCAGATCAGCTTTGTCAGCTTGTTATTATCGCACATTACACTGCTCAACGATGGGTGTCGGCTGATATCGAGCTGTAACAGCTGGTTAAAAGAGGCATCCAATGCCATCAGTCCTTTATTCTGACGGATGTTTAACGTTGTAAGCTGATTAAACGAACAATTGACGATCTCAAGCTGTGTATTCTGACTGAGATCAAGCTGTGTCAATTGATTATGTCCACACCCCAGATTGGTCAGCTTTTTGTTCTGGCTAAGATCCAGTTCTCTTAACTGATTGCCATTACACTGCAGCGTAAGCAGCTCTGTATTCTTACTGACATCCAGTGTATTCAAAGTCGGCGAATCGCAGTATAAGCCGCGCAGTCCCGTGCAGCCGGATACATCCAGATGATTTACCTTTGTCACAGCCACACCGGATGCCACCCGTGCAACCTCTTCTACACCATATTCTGTTTCCACATAATAGGGTCCCCAGCCGGTGCTGAGATCTTCCTCATAAAATCCAGGGAATGAGAGTCTGTCTAAGCCTTCTCCGGACACCTGCAGCGTATCGATCACGGAGTCGGTCAGATATATTTCCTGCAATGACTGCGGCATATGATCGATCACCAGCCTGTTGCAGGACACTCCCGCCAGTGCAAGCTTCTGACATGCAGTCAGATGTTCCAGTCCTCTGGTATCGGCAAGCTCCTTCCCGGTCAGATCATTGCCGGATATGATCTTATCATAATACAGATAATCGCTGTATAATGGTGATACCGCCAGCGTATCTTTTCCTTTCAGCTTGCAAGACGCATTCGTAAGACAGGTTATGTTCTGAATCTCCTTCTCCGACAGGATTCCGTCTCCATTCACATCGTAAAGCGGCGTCTTCATCAGATTTCTAAGCCATTCTGATGGGAAATTCTGCTCGTCGACCACCAGATCAGCCGCCATTGCTTTTCCGGTCATCCCTCCCATGGCAAATGTCATCGCAAGTGCCAGTACAAACGTGATTCTTTTCCATTTCATTTTCATAAAGTACCTCCTCTTCTGTAAAAATCCCCAACTGCTTTCCCTTACATGATACTATAAATGTATTAAATCCATTCTGCAAGCAAATTATGGCAGATCTATGACACAAACGTGATATATGCCAAATATTCAGAATGATATCATATATCTGCACATTTTATATCAAAAAACAGTTCTGGAATTTCGTCATTCCAGACCTGTCGTAACATCTTATTTTCCAATCGGATCCTGTTGTTTCACAGTCTTTTTATTTTCCGATCTTCATCGATTTCTTGTAACCCGTTTTGGCGGTAAAGAGCTTCTTGTATGTCTTTGCATTCTTGCCACAGGAAATCTTTGCCTTTGCGGAAATGCCCTTGACTGCATTCTTACCAACCTTTGTAAGCCCGGTGGACTTGATCACGATCTTCTTTAAGGCTTTATCCTTTGCAAATGCTTCCTTTCCGATGGAGGTTACATTCTTGCCGATCGTGATCTTCTTCAGCGCACTGCAGCCTGCGAACGCCTTATCGGAAATCGCTGTCACACGGAAGACATAGGTTGTTCCGTCTGCAGTTGTCTTAACCGTTGCCGGTACTGCTGCCGTCTTAAGCTTCTTGCTTGCCGGTGCCTTAAGTGACACGGTCTTTTTCGCTGCATCTGTCACCACATAGGTCATTCCCTGTGCCGTAAAGCTGTATCCCTTCCGAACGGAAGATGCAGCAGGAGCTGCAGGCTGATCCTGTGATGGAGCTGCCGATGGCATTGCTGTTGCCGCAGGGCTTGGTGCAGGCTCCTGTGAAGGTACTGCTGACTGCTCCGGTTCCCGGCTCGGCGACGGGCTTGGTGTGCCAATATCAGGTACTACATTTTCGGTCAGCTCTGTCGGGAGCTCTTCCTCCGGAAGTCCTGTTTCTGTTCCAACCTTTGGAGTCGTTGTTACTTCCTCTCCGTTATACACGGAACCGATGACTGCTACTGCATCCACGGCAAGGCCGCCGCTTGCCACCTCAATGGATACCGTATGCTCTGTATCCTCAAGGCCGTCGATCTGATATGCCGTACACATATTGTCCGCAACCCAAAGCTTCGCTCCTTTTGCGTAGCTCTCGCCATCCACAGTTACGTTTAATGTACCTGCATCTGCCTTGTTGCAGCCTAACAGCTCAAGACCTGTTCCCGTGAAAGTATAAGTAAGCTGTGCGCCTGTTCCCGTGCTGTAGGAAGCACTTCTCTGATAGGTAAACATTCCCTGGTTTGCACAGGTAAGAGACCATCTGTTGTTGTAGATCAGCTTTGCATTCTTCTCCGGTGTCAGATCATAAGTCTCCATGTTGTCAATATATTCATTGTAATATGGTGCATAGCCCTTGATCTTTGTTACTGCCAGATTATCAAATCTTGTATAAGTGTTGCCGCTTCCGATCGCCACACGACCTGAAGTGATCGGATTGCTGTCCTCATAGGTTGCAACAAGCACATCATTGATATATGCCTTGATCACGTTGCCCTCGCCGCGAAGCTTAAGCTGGAACCATGTTCCCGGTGCCACCTGCTTTACATCAACGGAGCCTGTCAGAAGCTCTGTTGCCTTTGTGGATGTGGAGCCCATTTTTGCACGGTACAGGATCCATGTACCATCATCGTTTACCTTGAGTGAATATCCGGCACAGTTGGAAAGATTCTGTGTTCTTCCTGTCTCACGGATACCGATCTGTGCATACTGCTTCTCTGCCTCACGCTCAAACAATGCATCAATGGATGCGGTGTAGTTTGTCCAGCGGTAGTCACCGATCAACGTCACAGGATCACCACTGTTCCATGCTGTTCCCACGCCGGTAGACTGCTTATCCACCTGCTGGCGCAGCACATGGTTGCCGTTGCCGCTCTTATATACCTCAAATGCACCGTTTAAGGTGTGCGTGTAACGTGCCATTGCACCCTTCTGTCCTCCACGGGATTCGATGTAATCCTCGGTCTCTCCGGTGAACCCTCCCTTTCCGTCAAGAACAGGCACTGTCTTACCGGTATACTCGAAATCATCTGCATATAGATATCCATCGTCAACATTCTGTACATCACCGGTCGCATCGGTGTCGAGTACAGTACGCTCCCCCTCTACCGGCATTGCCTTTGTGTGCTCCTCGCTGTCGGATACGTCAAGAGAGGTAACGGTTACTGCCGAGTTTGGTTTTACCTCGAAGGAATATACGCCATTCTCATCCGCAGACAACTCCTGAATGCATTTCATATAGTTTTCGTTAAATGCACCGTCATCAGCTGCTCTTGTCTCCCAGAGCTCTAATTTCTGATCAGCCGCTAACTTCATGTTCTTCGTCTGAAGAGTGTAGGTCATCGGATACTCGCTGTCATTGACGATCACAGTTGAGAAGTTATCCTTTGTCGGTGCAGCCAGTGTCATGTAGTTTTCTCCACCGGCACGGCCATCGACTGCATTACTGCTTGTCCCCTGATAAGCGGACGCCTTACTTGCGGATGGAACACCACGCCAGATGCCTGCTGTGTTGTCCTCGTTCTCCCAACCTGTCACTGCGAACTTGCTGATATGTGCCAGAACAAGAAGACCTGCATCATAATGCATCCAGCCGGACCATGGATCTCTTGCGCTGACCAGCTCTTTGAAGGAATACTGTGCGCCCTCATAGTAAGCACCGATCGCAGGCTGATAAATCACATGTCCGCGGCGTGACTCTACGAAGCTCTTGATCACGGTATTGCCCATTTCAAGTGCACTTCCGGAACCGCCAATACCGGTACCTGCTACGGTCGGAGCCTTATCGGTTGTTGCCGGACGGAAGGCGGAATTGGAGAAGGTTGCCTGCTCCTCGCTGTTCCATACTTCCTTGTCAACGACCTCGGCAAGCCACTTCATTCCACCGTTATTGTCATCTGCCGTCTTATAGTGATAACCGACTACATCCACGGCATCCATAAATTCCTGATCACTCTTCATCGTCTCTGCAACGGAATCACTGACTACGTTTGCCTCGTCAGAAACAACCAGCTTGATCTTCCTGAAAAGCTCCAGAGCCTTCTCATCCTTGATGGTTGCTGTACTCTCTGCAGCGATCCATTTTGCAAACTTCTTGGTATATTTTACATCGCCGGCACCGCTCCACGCTTCGTTAACATTCGGATTAATATAATCAACCATATAACCGTACTTCTCATAAGCGGCAAGAATACTCTGCTTATACCAGATGTACCGGTCCTCATCCTTCTTCACCCACGCCGGTGTACGCCAGCGTAAGATGCTGACCTTCAGATCCGGATTGATCTTTTTGGCATCCGCTGCAAGCTGCCATCCCGGATTACGAAGAACATTGGCTTTCTCACCCTTCGTTCTCATCGTAGCACTCTCTGCACCGGTCGAATTGTTGCGGTCATTACCCATCTCCAGCTTCACATGCGTAAAGATCGGATACTTTCCGCCAAACAGATACTGCATCAGCTCTGCATATTTTTCCGGATTCTGCGACTTATAATCCATCAACAGATCACTGGTCGAATTGGCACTCAGCATGCCAAATCCCTTGTAAGTAAGTCCATTCACATTGTCTGCCTTGATATCATTACCATCAATCACAATGCTTCCTGTCTTCGTGTCCACTGCTGCCCCTTTCTTTGATGAAATGCCTGCCGCACTGACACCGACATTACTTGTCAGTACCATAGAAAGACTCAGCAAGCAAACTCCTGCCTTTTTCAATAATTTTCTCACTATTTACTCCTCCTTACCGATGATGTATAAAGTGTTGTTACTGTCTGTATTATAAGTATTTCATTACCTATTTGACAATCTAAAATAATTATGACATCCCAGTAATATGAACATTTTTCTCATGATTTGTTTTTTCAAAATAAGCTCTACTTTAATAAAAAGAAAAAGACATGGCTACCATGTCAGGCTTGTGCCATGTCTCTTTCTACAGTCTGTCGGCGTAATACCTTCATATTTCTTAAACACCATTCCAAAATAGGTCGGATTGTCATATCCCACCGCCTCACCGATCTGCGCAATGCTTTCTTCTGTGGTGAGCAGCATATTACGGGCAACCGCCATGCGGCGTCTGGCAAGATATTCCATCGGGCGCATCCGCATCTGCTCCTTGAACACGCGGCAGAAGTGCTGTTTGGTCACACCACTCATCCCCGCCAGCTCCTCCAGGGTAATGTCATCCGCATAATTTTCATTGATATACACGACCGCCCGGCGCAGGATATCCTTCGCCCCATGACCTCCATACTTTTGATTCCCCTGAAGTGCCTGACGGATATTCATAATATATTCGTACAGAAGCATGGAGCAGCGCTCATCCCCATGGATTGGATCCTTTGCCGCCTTAAGTATCTGATAGAATATATTTTCTATTTTCTCATTGACGATATTTTTGTCGTAAACAAAGCCCTCAAACCCCAGCCCTTTTAGCAGTGCTGTCAGGTATTCTCCACGAAAAACCACCCAGCAGGTGGTCCACTCCCCGTCCTTCAACGGATAATATTCATGCGGTATGCCCGGTCCCAGATAAAACAAGCTTCCCGGCTCCATTTCATAGCTTCCTCCGCCAACGAGCAGATGACCTTTTCCGCTTTTGGTATATAAAAGCTGGTGCGATACCAGACCTTCCTCCCGCCTTACATGATATTCCGGCTCCGCAACACCGACACCGGACAGATAAAACGGCAGACACTTTTGCTTTCCAAGGATCGGATAGATCCACTCCATTTAAGTCACCCCTTTCCGGTCTCGAAACACATTTTCTTCTGTTGATCGATAATGCTATCTTACCACAAATCCATCGCTTCGCACATCTTCTTTTTTTGAAGAAATCCCTGTAAATATACTGTATTTTTTCTCCGCAATGTGGTATCCTCATATGTGGCACTTACGATTTTAAAGGATATATATATGAACAAAACACAAAGGAGATTCTCAATGAAACGTATTGGCTTCGACAATGATAAATACCTGTCTATGCAGTCTGCACATATCCGTGAACGGATTGCACAATTTGGTGATAAATTATATCTGGAGTTTGGCGGAAAGCTTTTGGATGATTATCATGCCTCCCGTGTACTTCCGGGATTTGCACCGGACAGTAAGCTTCAGATGCTTTTGCAGCTCGCCGATCAGGCAGAGATGATCATCTCCATCAATGCTGCCGATATTGAGCGCAATAAGATCCGTCACGATCTTGGTATCACCTATGATCAGGACGTACTTCGTCTGATCAAGGTCTATCAGCAGAAGGGACTCTATGTGAGCAGTGTCGTGATCACCCGCTATGCCGGTCAGCCATCGGCGGATCTGTTCCAGAAGAAGCTAGAAGCGATCGGTATTCACGTTTACCATCATTATTCGATTGAGGGCTACCCAAACAACATCGATACGATCGTCAGCGATGAAGGTTATGGCAAGAACGACTACATTGAAACGACACGTCCGCTTGTGATTGTAACGGCTCCGGGACCGGGCAGCGGCAAAATGGCAACCTGTCTTTCCCAGCTCTACCATGAGAACAAGAACGGTATTAAAGCCGGATATGCGAAGTTCGAGACCTTCCCAATCTGGAATATACCGTTAAAGCACCCGGTCAATCTGGCATACGAAGCGGCGACTGCCGACCTGAACGATGTCAATATGATCGATCCATTTCATCTGGAGGCGTACGGCGAAACGACCGTCAACTATAACCGTGACATTGAGATCTATCCGGTACTTGCCGCAATGTTTGAGAGGATCTACGGTCATTGTCCGTACAAGTCTCCGACCGATATGGGCGTGAATATGGCAGGCAATTGTATCATCGACGATGAAGCTTGCCGGGAAGCCTCCCGTCAGGAAATCATCCGCCGTTACTATCAGTCCCTGAACCGTTTTGTCAAGGATGAGGCAACGAATGACGAGATTTACAAGCAGGAGTTGATCATGAAGCAGGCTAAGATCACGGTCAACGACCGCATTGTCGTGCCTGCCGCCAACGATCTTGCCCGCGAAAACGGCTCCGCCGCTGCCGCACTGGAGCTTCCGGACGGATCGATCGTAACCGGATCTACTTCGGATCTGCTCGGTCCTGCTTCTGCCGTTCTTCTGAATGCGATCAAGGTCCTCGGCAATATCGACAAGAAAGAGCATCTGATCTCCCGCACCTTTATCGAGCCGATCCAGCAGCTTAAGACCGGTTATCTCGGAAGCCGCAATCCGCGTCTTCACACCGATGAAGTGCTGATCGCACTGTCCATGTTTCTGATCCAAAACCCAAGCTTGCTCTCGAACAGCTTCCAAAGCTGTCCGGCTGCCAGCTTCATGTGTCGGCAATCCTTTCCGCGATCGATACCAACACGTTCAAAAAGCTCGGTATCGAATGTACGACCGAGGCAGTCTATGAGGGTGCTTCCGGCAACTAAGACCGGCACCGGCGGTGATAGAAGTTTTCCGCGACAATCATAGTTTCTCATAACGAATAAATACGAACAGATATAGATATAGCAACAGCCCGGTGGAATCCCCCACCGGGCTGTTATTATGTCAAGATGTTATGACTGCTTCTTCATAGCGATCGCAACCACCTTATCCGTGTAGGCAGTCTTATCCAGAACAAGAAGCTCCCTTGCCTGCGACTCTGACAAACCATACTCCTCATCAAGAAGCGTCACGATCTTATCCCTGCAGGAATCCAGATCCTCCTCCACCTCAAGGCTCCTGGCAGTATCAAGATTCTCATCGTACTTCTTCAGACCTACCAGCAATGCATTGAGTGCATCCGGATAATACTTCATATTATCATAATTCTCATAGGAATTGAGTGCCCGCTGCACCTTCATCACTGTGACGATCTTATCGTATGTCTCCTGATCGGTTTTCTTCATATCTGTCCCAAGGATCTCCTGATATGCATCGGTATATCTCCCGGCATCAAAGAAGCTCGTTGCCTCCTTGATCGTTGAGCGGTAACTGAAGATCTTCGTTCCGGAAATCTCTGCTGCAAGAAACATTGCCGCCAGGATCACTACAATGGAAACACCGACTTTATTCAGCTTACCGGTAATCTCTAATTCCGCCTCCGCATCCTCCTCAGCTTTCTTGGCTGCCTTCTCTGCCTTTTGGGCTGCCTTCTCTTCCTCTTTTGCCGCTTTCTTTAATTCCTTTTCTTCCGCCTTTGCTTTCTTAGCTTCCGCTTTCTCCTCTGCCTTCGCCGCTTTTGCTGCCTTTTTCTCCTCTTTAGCTGCCTCTGCCGCTTCCTTCTTGGCTGCCTCTTCTTCCTGTTCTTTGGCACGCTCGGCAAGCTCGGCTTCCGCAATCTCATCCGTAACAACATTGCCAAACAGACGTTTCAACAGTCCCGGCTTCTTCGTCACTTCCTGTACCTCAGAAAGCTCCTCCGGAATATCACTGCCGCCAAGTCCTTCCAGCAATGCCTGCATGTCATCATCCGGATTGTCCATTCCATCCTCGTCAAGTGCCAGAATGTCATCCAGACTGAAGGTCTCCTCCTCAGGCTCTACAAGTGCATCTGCTACCTCCGCCCGGGTCTCATCCTGCTCCGGTTCTACCAGTGCATCCGCCACCTCCGGCACAGTCTCATTCTGCTCAGGCTCCACAAGCATATCCGCCGCTTCCGGTTTTGGCTCATCCGCCTCCGGTTCAACAAGTGCGTCTGTCACTTCCGTGCCTGCTGTCTTCGGTGCTAAAAGGGCATCCATTGCAGCCTGCATATCATTCTCTGCGAACTCTGATTCATTCCGCGTCTCGCCCAGGCTCTCTGCCGCGTCCTGTATTTTCCCGGCAACCGGCATCTCATCCTCCTTAGCCTGTAAAATATCGACCTCTCCGGAATCTCCGGCTCCATCATCCTGCTCAGTGTCGAGGGAGTCGAATGCCAGCAGTGATTCCAGATCATCCGGAATGCTGTCCTGCAAAGAGGCCTCATCCTCTTTACTGTCCGGCGCGATATCATTACTCTCAGGCTCCGCCACACCTCCTGCAGCATCCAGATCATTTAAGAAATCTCCCACCAGATCATCAAGTGATGCCTCAGACTCTTCCGTCACCTGTGCTTTCTCCACTGTCTCTGCCTGATTGGATTGTTCCGGCACCTCATCTTTCACCAGGGGCTGCTGTTCCGGCAGCTTCTCTGTCATGTCAGCCGGAATGTCCTCCTCATCCCCATTCAGATCAAGATCGGAAATATCCCCAAGATCATCCAGATCGGCAAAATCGTCTTCGCCCATGAGACTGCTTAAATCCTCCAGATCCACAAAATCTGCAAGCTTGTCATATTCACTTTTCTCTTCTTCTGCAGCATCTACTGCCGCATCCTTGATATCCTCTTCGCTCAAGCCATTATCTCCTTAATTACCTGTTCTTTATCTGCCCTTTGACCGCTCCATCTGCTCTGTCAATCTCCAGAATTCCGTCAATCACTCAATCAATTCTGTCAATCTGCAAAATTACGTCAACCTTTTAATCTGCCCTGTCAATCTGCAGGATCTCATCAATCGCTCCGACAAGCTGACCGATCTCCGGTTTGGAAAGCTGCATATCTGCTCCCAGACTCTCTCCCTTTTTGCGCATCTCCGTGTTGATCAGAGAAGAGAAAATGATAACCGGAATATGTGCCATATTCTCATTGCTTTTGATCAGCTTGGTCAGATGATGTCCATCCATCTGTGGCATCTCGATATCTGTGATCACGCAGGCAACCTTCTCATCAAGAACACCCTTCTGCTCATATGCTGTCAGCTTATCCCAGCATTCCTTTCCGTTCGCTGTGATATCTACATTATTAAATCCTGCTCTCTTCAAACAATCCAGAAGCATCTTTCCCAGAAGCTGTGAATCCTCTGCAATAAGAATCGGAGAATCCACTCTTGTTCTGCCACTCATATGATCGATATCAGAAACCTTCAATCCCGTCTCCGGATTGATCTGTGCTACTATCTTCTCAAAATCAAGTATAATGATCAGCTTTTCCCCGATCCGGATAATTCCCGTCGCCATCCCCATGCCTGACGCATTGATCGTCGAATCCGGCTCAATGATATCCTCCCAGGAAACTCTGTGGATTCCCTCCACGCCCTGTACATGAAAGGCTGTATTCAGCTTATTGAAATTCGTTACGATATACATATCCCCCGCCGTAGATGCTGCCTTCGGGATATTCATCACGGTAGAAAGATCCACAATAGAAATGACCTCATCTCTCGGCATAAAGATTCCCTCGATCCTTGCATCTGCATTCGGGATTGGTGTCGGCTTCTGATACGGAAGGATTTCCCGTATCTTCGCCACATTAATACCATAATAGTTCTCGCCCACACGAAATTCCAATATCTCCAGCTCATTTGTTCCACTCTCCAATAAAATACCTGTCTCCATATAAACCTCAATCCTTTCTATGTTCCTGTTATCCCCGGATAACAGTAGCTTCCTTGCTAATGAACAGCAATCTCTCCCGTAACTTTTCCATCCGTCACCTGAATCACCAGATTCTGAAGCTTCTGCTTCCCGTCAATCTCAAATACCAAAACCGCCTCGGAATTTCGACCGGCCTTCATGTTCTCCTTATAATACTGCAGGTCATTCTGCAATATCGTCATCAACGGTTTTCCTAATACTTCGCCGTCAGAGACCAGTGTATACTCAAGATCCTTCTTGAGAAGATTCACCTTCTGCCGTATAGATGCCTGATTCTTCACACGAAAATGCACAATATAAAGCTTGCTGCCACTATGCGCAGTGACCGCTGCATCTGCAGAACCATACGTCTGCTTCAGTTCACTGGACATCATCTTAATGTCTACCTGCTTCAGACCAAACACCTTTTCTGCCGGAACTGTCGCTGCCACCTCACCGGTACCGTCAGAATCGTTTCCTGCTACAGCAGAACCGGACGGTGTTGCCGTCGTCTGTACCGGTTTGCTTGTCGGAGCCGGTGTCGGTGTCGGCGTTGCCCGTAAAATACTTCTGTCATAGTCAAGCATATCGTCATTATTCTTATCATATTTGAGCAGTGCACCTGCCATATACTCCGCTTCCATATCACGATTAACATGATCCAGATCCGGAACAGAACCACAGCCTGTCAGCGTAAACGCCATTACGGCAGCCGCTGCGATCAGTCTTTTATTGGTATGAATCTTCATCTCTCATAATCCCCTTATTCTGTGCGAAAAGTCTCTCGGGCTAATGCTTATATTGTAGCATATTTTCTGTTTCCACGCAATGATTTCAACCCTGCCGCCCTGCGCCGGATCAATGGCTCTGACGGTCAAGATCAAACCAGAATTCCACACCGTCATGACAGTTTTTTACACCGCACTGCTGATTCATGGCGTCCACGATCGCCTTTACGATAGAAAGACCGATTCCGCTGCCTCCGTAAGCTCTTGTTCTTGCCTTGTCCACCTTATAAAACTTGATCCAGATCTTGTCCAGCTCATCCTCCGGAATCTGTTTTCCTGTATTAAATACACGGATACGGACAACCTTTTCCCGCATTTCCAGCGTAACACGGATCCTCTTCTCCCCATCCACATGATTGATCGCATTGCTGATATAATTCGTCACGATCTCCTCCACCATGTACTCGTCAGCCCAGACGTAAACCGGCTCAGTCTCCTCCATGTAGATCTCCGCATCCTTCTGGTCCGCAAGAAGCGATGCCGACTGGATCACTGAACGGAT
>ERZ791645.1884-NODE-1884-length-11867-cov-5.109804_pt1 | contig 11867 bp, 15 predicted proteins | sample MGYA00509939_ERZ791645 | MGnify/ENA primary metagenome ERZ791645 (study PRJEB30046, sample SAMN00715249) | human gut metagenome | study: EMG produced TPA metagenomics assembly of the A metagenome-wide association study of gut microbiota in type 2... | reverse complement strand
GCACATCACCATCACCTCCTCCACCAACATGTCCAAGGAGGACGTGGAGAAGGCCGTGCACGAGGCGGAGCAGTGCGCTGCAGAGGACGCCAAGCGCAAGGAAGAGATCGACACCCGCAATCAGGGCGACCAGATGGTCTACCAGACCGAGCGCACGCTCGAGGAGCTGGGCGACAAGGTCGACGCGGCTGAGAAGGCCGAGGTCGAGAGCAAGCTCAACGAGCTCAAGGAGACCCTCAAGGGCAGCGACACCGCAGCCATCAAGGCCGCGACCGAGGCGCTGACGCAGGTGTTCTACAAGCTCAGCGAGAAGATGTACCAGCAGGCCAACCCGCAGGGTCAGCCGGGCGCGAACCCGGGCTGCGATCCGAACTGCCAGGGCGACTGCGGCAACGGCAGCGACAACGGCCAGCAGTACTACGACGCGGACTACACCGTCGTTGACGACGACAAGAAGTAAACACCCCGCCCCCGACTACGGGCTAAGCAACGCGGGCGCGCCACAAAAAGCGCGCCCGCATTTGGAGCTTTCTGACCCCCCGCACGGGGGAATCCATAGACAGTTGAGGTTCATGTATGGCTGAAAAACGAGATTATTATGAAGTGCTCGGTGTCGAAAAAGGCGCATCCGAGGACGAGATCAAAAAAGCCTACCGCAAGCTGGCCAAAGCCAACCACCCGGATCTGCATCCGGGCGACAAGGAATGCGAGGAGCGCTTCAAGGAAGTCAACGAGGCCTACGAGGTGCTGTCCGATCCCGACAAGCGCGCGAAGTATGACCAGTTCGGCCATGCGGCGTTTGACCCGTCCTCCACGGCCATCTCCGCATTTTTCAGCGGATTTTCCGGCAGGAATCCGGGGATCTGGGTAAAACCAACACTGTCACAGTAATGACAGGATACCTTACCATCCTGCTTGATCGCAACGATGTCACTGACACTCATAGAAGGACTGTGAAAATCCGCCGGTTTTTGCAGATTAAACTGCTCATATAGTTTTTCCAGCTGCTCCGGTTGTAGCTGCGCAAAATTTTTGACACAAATTCTCATTTTTTTTGACACAAATTTTAGTGCGTTTTCGGGAAGTATTTTAAGAAAACTTATTTGCATTTTTTGTGTCAAAATTAATAAGAATTTATATATTAAGCAACACATTTTTTATAACTACTTTCGATATCGTAATCGTCAATAATTATATAGTATTTCTCTAAAGTATCTACAGAATTGCCTAATATTTTTGCTATATCTTTTAAAGCCATACCCTTTTTATATAATGTAGTAGCTAAAGTTCTTCTGAATAAGTGTACTGTACATTGCTTTTCAATTCCAGCTCTTTTGGCTACACTTTTTGTTATATCTTCAATACCATGACTTCCAACCCGTGTATGTGGCTTTCTTTTATTAACAAAGACTGCATCTTCATCACACTCTGGTCTTACATCTAAATACTCTTTTAAATGCTTTTGTGCAGCTGCATCCAAGAATACTGTTCTCCATTTTCGAGTTTTTTCACCGTAAATTTTTACTTTTCCGGTCAAAAAATCAATATCCCTAATATTCATTGCACAACATTCGCTTACTCTCACACCTGTACTAAGTAAAAAATCTATAATAGCTAATTCTTTTTCATTCTCACAGGCATCTCGAAGCATAACTATTTCTGCATTACTCAAAACATGTTTTTGCGGATTTTCGTACTTTATCTTTTTAAACTTCGTAAATGGATTTTTATCAATGTACTCATTTTCAAGACACCAATTAAAATAGGCTTTACAGTGCTTTCTTTGAGTATCAAGGGTTCTTTTAGAAATGTACTTTCCATCTCTTCCTACTTGCTTGGAAAACATTGCAAAATAATACATAACATCATCATAAGTTATATCTCTAAAGTTCTTATTTATATATTCTAACAAATTACGAGCAGATCTATAGTATTGATTTATGGTCTTTGGTGACATGTTATTAACCTGCATTTCATTACGAAAACGCTCCAGGTACTCCACATTATCATCAACAACTACCGATAATCTTGTTTCTTCTTCCACAATATTCATACCATATAATTGTTCTATCAACGTATTTTTCAATTGATATAGCTGGTCATCGTCTAAATATGGTGTCATTGCATTTAATATAGCATTTTGCACAGCCAGTTTATTCATGATCTATTTTCTCCTTCTTTTTAAACTTGCGCAAATGCCAACTTTACAGTATAGTTTTCATATGAGCATTTGTGCTTGTGTAAGGATAGGATTGTCAAGGCTTTGGTAGGTTGTGACTTTCCTATCCTTTTCTTTTTCGAACATATGTTCTTTTGATGGTATTTTTTTACCGGCATATTTCAGCCGGTCTTGATATTTACTATTTAGTTTGCTACAATTCTTTTAGCGGAGAGCGGTGGCAAGCCCGCCCTCTCTGTTATTCCTTTAAAATTTCAATTTCTCGTTTATCTTTTGAATCTGCTTTTCAGCCTTTTTAATGATCTTGTCATTATCTGTTTCTTTTGCAATTTCTAAAACCTCTTGCCAATCTTCCAACTCATCAAGTAACATCCCTTTGTATTGTTCATTTGTCATTCCCATTTCTTCCATTTTTACCTCTTTTCTGTATTTCAGTTGTTGCTTGCCTCATCTGATAATACAATTATAATATATAGTGCGCTATATGTCAATAGATTAGTGCGCTATATTATCGATTTTTTCAATCTTTTCATTGATTGCATCTATATAGAATTGCCTAAGACTGGAATATCCTGCTTTCTTAGCAGCCTCTTCATATTTTTCATACTCGTCTTGTTTTACTCTGAATCTTATTTCTTTCAGTTTGCTCAGATACTTCATTGTGTAACTTTTTTGTTTTTCATTATATGGCATATCCGTCACCTCCATATAAGAACAATATCACATTTTTCATTAGTGCGCTATATCTTTTTTTGAGAAAGCAGAAAATATTATATCTATTTTGTGCTTTCTCAATAATGAATTTTTGCAAATACCCAGAGTTTAATAAATTTTTTTTCCACATTTTACACATAACCTTGTTATATGTTCTTGTCCAAAAAATGACCACATTTCATTTGTATTTACATATTCATGTTTACATAACAACTGCCTAAATACATATTTTATCATAATCATGCCCTCGGAATAATGACAGCCCACTTATCGTTAACATTATCATATTTTAACAATCCTTCAGTCGAAATTGCATAAATCTGAAAATCATCGATAAATAAAAGCATAGTTGATGACTTATATGATTTTGAATCACTATAATCTATGACAGTCACATATAAAACATCATTCTGCTTTGCATAAGAGTTATAAAGCTGAGCAAGTGTCAGCGTCTTCGTTTCTTTTAATGGCAAATGAACAATATTTAACGAGTTTCTCGTCCTTGCAACGATTGCATCCATACTTAATTTCTGGGAAACCACATCACGCTTTTCTGTTATTCCGCCTCTCGTAATAGTAGGTTTCATTTTGACATTTTCAAACGAAGCAGTTGCCGTGGAAAGCCAGACGCTAATATATTTTATTTTCGTGTATTTTCCATCAATGTTATTAATTTCAACTGGAGAAGTTACATAAAATGTTTCAAGTTCCGAATCCTTCGCCCGCTCAAATGAGACTGCTAATGCCACTCCAGATGCGCTAGGTCGATTTTCGAAGTGAGGATCCATACTGTAAATGTCATTATATAATGGAATATTTTCAAAATTATCATGAATTAATCTAAATAATACTTGATTTGTTTTTGATGGAATTTTTCCATTGCTTCCGATAAGTAAAGATCCATCATTTTTAGCTTCCACCGTTGTTAACGACGAACTGTTGAATGACTTCGCATAACTGCCTGTGCTTGTTGCGCAATATGGAAATGGAATTAAATTCTCCTTGCACATCTCAATCTGCTCCTGCAATCTCTGGGTATTCTCAGAAATTTTTTTCTCCTGCTCTGCGTGCAGTGCTGCCAATGAAGTCTTATTCCACTTAGATGCATTGAATGTTTCTGCGGCTTCTACTGCCGTAACGCATTTATATAAATCATTATTATGAATGCAGATATCTCCAACATCATATGTTCTGGCAGAACTATACTGATCGGACATGTTATTAAATAATGCTGCATCATTTGCATCATACTTGGACAAATCAATTTTTCTTGCTTCGAGTTCTACCAGCGCACCAATTATTTTACCGGACGTATTTTTTCCAGATATCACATTTCCGGCAGAATCTGTCTGCGCAGTTGTTACGGTATTATCCCACCAATAGTCTGGTACATCCGTTGTCTTTATTAAAAACTGATCACCCAAGCGGAATTTCTCTGCGTTCGCAGGAACAGCAATATACGCAATTAATTCTGAATATGTATTAAATACATATCCGGCAGATTTGCCTTGAGCAACAGCCATTGCTCTCTCAATATTTGTATTCGCATCTTCAAGCTTTCCCTTTAAAAACGCATCATTTCCAAGCAGCTGTCCATATCGCTCATTAAAACGGTCTGCATGTGCTCGTGTCTCTGGTGTGAGTTGTTCCATCTCTGTATTAAATTCCGGATTAACATTCAAACTTGACATAAATATCCTCCTAATTTTTGTATCATTCTGCAAACTTATTTTCAATTTCTATTTCATGACGTATCTGAGATTCGCTCTTTGGTTTGAATCGATACATCCCCACATATAAGTTATCTCTGTAAAATTCGTGTCCTCGACACGTTCTCAGATAAATTAATATAAATTTTTCAATGATCTTTCTCATAAGCATTGTCTCACTTAAACTCTAATACATATCCTGAATTGCAAATGAATCTTCCATCTGGTCTTTACCTTTCGGAAGGAAGTTAGCGATTGCAATAATATCATTATCCTCATCGATCAATGCAATTTCACTGATATACTCGCCAACCAGCTCATTAGCTTCAATTACAAGCGTGTATTCATAGCATGTATCGCTGATTTTCTGACTGGATGTATATTCTTTTCTAAGCAGCTCATGTTTTAATGCTGTAGCAGTCTCGCTTGGACTTAATACCTCATTATTCTCATCCACGCCACCAGATCCAACTGCAATATATTTTATCTTGGAAATAGTTCCGGTATCATGTAATGCCTTTGCAATCTTTTTTCTCTTTGCCTCTGTAATTACCTGCTTCATACAATCTCCTCCTCAAATCTGTATGCATCCATTTCTTTTGTTCCATCTAATAAATAAGTTCCATCGAGACACCAATCATTATGTTTTACAACACGATTGATGCTTCCAACTCTTCCGGTCGGTGTAGTAAACTGTATCCGGCTTCTTTGCTTCACTAAAAACTTTCTATAAGATGCATCTAGTGTCTGTGATCCATCTAACGACCATGTACCATCAAGTCTCAAATAATTATAATTATCAATCTTAATTACTGATTTACTTTTAAGCTTCAGCTCTGCTGGCGGAGTAATAATTTTTATCAAAAACAGATATATATAATTATCTTTAGCAGTTACATATTTGACCTTCCGCACCTCGCTTTTCAAAATATCAAAACCTATCGGATATTCCTTATCAATATCCTGATGCACGGTCACATAAAATTCTGCCCATCTATCCGCATCACCTTTCAGCTCTACAGCGGTTTTAATTTCCGCATCATCAAACCCAAGCTTTCTCACTGCGAGGATCATTCCTTGATTAGTTCCACCCAGTCTGCATACCTCAGTATAATTAGCGATCCTTTTTCTGTAGTTCTCGTCCGTTTCTCCCGGATATCTCACTATGCTGCGATCATCTGCATGGCTCTGGAGCATGGATGCATCACAGGTTGCAAGCATTGTCTGCTCTCTTGCCTCATATAAGATTTCTCCTGCATGATCCATATATGATCCCAATACCTGAAATAAAATGTACCACTGATTCTGTGACTTTTTTATCCGCTTGAAAGGGGACGTTAGCAGGTAATACATGAAATCAGCAAATTTCTCCATCTTATGCACCTCCAACATTTGTGACGGTCACGGAAATTTTTCCCGGCATGATAACTTTTCCTTTTTCAAGTTCTATATCTGTATCCGGGGCTGAGAACTCGGCACGTTTATATGTACTGATTCTTTCTTTCAGCGCATACCTAAGATCATCCAGATATAAACAGTTCAGTTCTTTCCTGCTTGCAATCTGCATATAGCTGGAAATCACATTTTCTGCCTGCTCTGCCACTCCCTGCGTTGATGCTTCTTTGGCAATAAATATCGTTACCGTGATATTTTCATTCACGATCGTAGATGACTTAAACAAAAAATTATCATAATTATTTTTTAAATACTCTGTTGCTGCCTCAACTTTATTCAGGAGCTCCTGTGTGGCTGCGCCTGAAGTACTTGTGATGATTATGTCTGCTGTTCCCTGCCCTCTTGGATGCTGATCATCTATCTGCACATCCAGTACTCCTGGCACTGCTTTTGCCACACTCTTTAATTTACTCGCTGTTGTGCGTTCTGCCAGTTCAGACCATGCTTCCAGGCATCTTTCCCTTAAAGACTCCAGATCTTCAATATCAGCACCCTCTTCATATAACCAGTTTTCTTCATTATTGATACTTGATACTCCATCCAAATGGATCATGGACACTGTGATCTTATCCGCAGGAAGATTATATGCTGTTCCTGTCTGCTCTGCTTCCACTAAAACTTTTCCTGTCTGCTCTCCTGCAGGAATGACGGTTTCATCCGTAACGTAATATTTAAGTTCTACGCCATTTACATCCGGCTTTGTTTTAAAGATATGTCCCTTTGTGATTTGCAGTGCATTCACATAATCTTCACGATAAATCGTTATATATCCCTTTGCCCTTACTGCTTCTTTCCGCGCCTTACCCACATCTGCAGCTTTGATTTCCAGCCAGTCCCCCTCTGCATGTTTTATATATCCGTTATTAATAATCGTCTGTGCAAGATTGAGCAGCTGAACATAAATCATGACAAATATTCTGATAATGATATAGAAAATACCACCCTTATTGAAATTGTTAATGATGAATCCCTGTTCATCCAATTCCGTTTTTATTTCATTCATAACAGCAGATTCTTCCGGAACTGGACAAACTTTATTTAATGTTTCTTTGTCTATCATTCACTTACAACCTCCACTTCCTCTGTTGTGAGTTCAACATTATACTCATCAACAGCATCCTGTTTTGAAACAGACACATAATCCCGGAACACACCGTTCTCAAAGCTTATCTTCTGCCTTGTTTTTCTCTGGTCGAGATATGTTCTCTTTGACAATTTATTTTTTACTCTCTGCTCTATTTCCTTCTGCGTAAACTCATCATTTTCCGCATGGCTGAAATCCATAAGTCCAAATCCATAAGCTTCATCTCCATTTTCATCTTCGTAAAACAGTTCACCCGGTTCAGTAAGTGCTTCAAGTCGGAGATCCTGCTCCCAGCATGCATCTCCTGATACTATTTTAAAGTCCCCAGAGCTGTCTGCCACAGGCTGTCCATTCGGATCGAGCATTATATCTGTATTATTTTCCCCGACAATAGTCATCGTTCACACCTCCCCAGAACAAATACATCACTTCCTCCATATAATAAAAGTACAGCCACAATGTCTTCTTTTTGTGCCCTAATACTGCTTTTAACATTCGGGATCTCTGGAAAGTCGTTATCTACGTTTAATGTTTTGTCAAGAATTTTGAGAGTGTACACATATTTTTCGTTATCTGTTTTTACCTGGACAATCTTTGCATACATTCCCGCCGGATGCTGTATATGCGGATAATTTGTTTTTATTTCATTCTCAATTCCTTTCCGCACAAAAGTTTCTAACATGTCTGACATGGTACTCACCCACCTTTAAAATAAATGTACATTCTAGTCCGACCACTTGGATCACTCCTTACAATCGTCTTTTCTACTTTAACTGTCCCGGTGAATTTGGAATGTTCCACCTCTATCATCTGGCTGTGATGTATCCACGGAACTCCGAGAGTTTCTATCTCCCAGAGGCTTCCATATTTATGCAGTGAAAGAATGTTTTCACTCTCTGTAAGCACATATACGGTATCCTGCTGTGGATAACATCCCCAGTAAAAGATCTTATTGCGGAAAAAGAAATCATTATCTATTCCCCACGAACTGTTTACTTCCATAATGGCTTTAATGCCATTCTGTTTGTTAATGATAAAAGTATCTTTTTTTCCATATTCACTTTCCGCCAAAACATAATCTGATATACCTGCCTGCGTCAAAATATAACGGATCGCATCCTGTGGCGTGCAGTCTATGAATGTTGCCTTGATCATAGTCTGTTCCAGTTTTATCATGTCATCCCTGATCATGATCTCTTTCCATGAATCATTTTCGTTTTTCCTGCAATACCCGGAAAGCAAAATGTCATAGTCTTCATCATATCCAAGTTCAACAACCGCTTCCTCGTTGTCCTCATAAGATATGATTCCATCATACTGTGTTGCAAGTTCCACCCTGCACCAGTCTGACCTTGCTTCCCTGCTTGAAAAACATTCCACTTCACACCCTCGTGTTATTTCATAATGTTCCGTGCTTATTTTAAATTCAGGACTTATCAGCTTTTTATATCCCATGCTCACTCCTATAAGATTAAATCCCTTGCCATCAGTTTTGCCTTGGCATTCTGTTTCTTTCTGGTAAGAGGAAATTCCACCTGCTTTGTTGTTTTACTTTCTGTCTTCTTTTTTGCTTTACTGGAAGATTTCTTTTTAGTGCTTCCAGCAGAAGCACTGACCGTTTTAGTGGTTATTCCTGCAATCACAGGAGCAACTAATTCCAACGTTGCCGTCCTTCTGCTTTCAGCAATTACATTTTGTGTTCCAAGCTTTTTAAAATAAACCTTGGAAATTCCTCTGGCAGCACAATCTTCATTTACAATTTCCAAAAGATTGGCTTTTGTCTGTCCGTAAGCTTTAAAGAGCCTCTGCATGGCAGTGATCTGTTCATCCTGCGTCATTTCAGGCGAATCCTCCAAGATAAAATCTATACTGATCTTTGCTGCTTCATATCCCGTTGGCTGGGTTGCCTTGGTCTTTCCCTTATCATCCTCAATGTTTTCTATGGTTGCCGTCTCATCTATGCTTATTTTCTTACATTGCCCTGATAAAATGACTCCGCCAAGCTTCACAATATTTTCCTGCACTAACAGCATCTGCTCTTCCTCCTTCTTACGTTGTCGCCGGTTTAGGATCATCACTAGAGTTCTGTGCATCCTTAAGTTCATTGATCAGTTTCTGTAACAACTCAATATCCTTTATCTTTGTAAGATCCGGTTTCAGTTCCAGATGCTGAATAATAATTGGATTACCACTTTCTGTCTTTTCATGATCCGATTCCTTTTCTGTTCTTAATCTCTCGCTTCTCTCAAGTGTTCGTGTTTCCCTTCGGCTAAGCTCCGTTACAATGCTTCTTGATTCCGTCTTGTCTTCAGTGCTGCCACCAAGCTCCTCGTGAATAAATGTTTTCAAATGACTCCATAGTGCAGATAATGGCAGGATTGCCTCTGCACCGGCTTCGCCGCCTCCAAGCATTTTGTCACCAGATGCGCCAAATATCGTCGGTCTCGTCATGATTCCGCCTTCCGCATACCAATCGGTAGTGATCTTTGGTGCACTTGGTGGATTCAGGCTGAAACTTCCATCAATCTTAATATGTGGCAGTTTGATTTTTGGTGTCGGTAAATCAATTCCGAAAAGACTTTTTATCTTTTCAATTGCATTACTTACCTTTTCTTGTATAGCATCCATCTTCTCATTGAACTTATCTTTCACGCTGTTCATTTTGTCATTTACCGTGGATAATATACCAGTAAGTCCGTCCATGAATTTCTGTTTCAACTGATCTACAGAAATATCAATGCCAACTGCCTGAAGTGCCCCACAGATAACACCTAAAAATCCTTCTGCGAATCCACCAACAAATGCTAAAATCGCATCGAAACAATTTCCGAAAAAATTTTCCAGATCCTGCAACGCTGCATCTGCAAACTCACATGCCCCGGTAAAATCCCCGGTAAATAAAGCAACAAACATGTTGATTATATTTGTTGCAAATGAAATAAGATCCGAAAGGGCATTCGTCAGTGGTGTCAGGGCTGCAATCATCCCTTGTATTCCTGCCACAAACTGTGCAACAAAAAATGTACCGACAACCCCTGCAATCAATGCAATAATCTCCAGTATAGGCTTTGCTGCCTCATAAAGTTCCATAAATTTCTGCCCGACATTTTGTAGTGCTGGCTGTAATGTTTCCCATGCCTGTGTGACACTTCCTTTGATCTGGTCGAATAATCCGATCCAGAAATTCCGGAAGGCTTCAGATTTATTCCATAGCAGTACAAATGCCGCTATCAGCCCAACAACAGCAATCACAATCCATCCTATCGGAGTTGCTGCAAATACTGTATTAAATGCCAGCCAGACAAGCCTTGCTGTCTTAATGGCTGCACTAACACCGGAGACCGCTTTTCCAATCGTTCCGATCGCACCTACTACGGTACCGATCACGACAAGCATAATTCCCAACCGCAATGCTATATTCATGATGCTCTGCACTGTCTGCTGGTTATTTGCGATCCACTCCGAACCTTTGTCTATAAGATCATTGACCTTTGTAAGTGTGTTATTTACAACTGGCAGAAGATTCTTTCCAAGTTCCTCTGCATTGTTATGTATCTTCTGCCTTAAAACTTCGAATTTTCTTTCCGGAGTGTTGTCTATAGCCTCCGCCATTTCATTTGTCACACTGACACCTTGCTTCATACTGGATGCTAAGCTGTCGATTCCACCTGTCAGTCCATCAATGTCATTATAAAGAAGGTCGATCATGGCAACAGCTTCATCTGTTCCGAATGCCGATTTGATTTCCTGTTTCTCAACCGCATCCAGGGTATCTCCATACTTATCCTTTAATTTCTGCAATATCTCCGGGGTTGTCAGAAGCTGATTATTTGCATCCACAAATGACAGACCTAACTTTTCTCCTGCACTCGCTGCAGTATTTAAAAATGATTTATACTTCGTGGCTGCTTCTGATCCGCTCATTGTTGTCTGAAGCTGTCCTAAGATTGCCAGCTGTTCTTCCATGGATATCTTATTATTTGTTGCTGTGGCTCCTAACATTGAGATTGCACTTGCCATCTCCGAACCTGCTGTTTTATAGTTCTTAACCGCTGTAGCAATACCGGCTGAGAACATCTCCCCAAATTCAAGATCTGACATATCCTCATATGCACCTTTGTAAATACCATAACCAGTCGCAAATAGAGAACCCATCTCTTCTGTTGTGGACTTTGTTGCCTTACCGGTCAAGGCTGCAAGTTCCGTGAACTTTGCCACACCTTCATCGGTCAGCGATGCAATACCTGATTTAATATCATAAGATGCACTAATAAATTCGCTTTTCGTCGTTCCTGCCCACGTGTCAGAAAAGCTCTTTGCTGCCTTTTCTACCGCATCAAGATCCTGTACTCCCAGAGAGGCAAGTTCTCCGAGGGCATTCTGTGTATCAAATGTAGATTGCACAGTGCCAAGGCACGCTGTTGTCAGTGCCGTTCCTATACCCACCATGACAGCTCCAGCCTTTTGTACACTTCCAAATGCCTTGTTCAGTTTTTCAGTACTATCTGTTACCTTATTGGTCACACTTGAGAGGTTTCCAGTCATGTTATCTGTCAGTCCGAGAACAACGGACAATTTATAAACAGAATCCATTCCCATACTTTCATCACCTCATTAAAAAAAGATGCCCAGTGTACTCATCGGGCATCTTTTAAACCTTATTGTGAATCTGGATGTGCTTCCACATATCCTTTATTTACGCCCACCTCTATATCTTCAATCCTTA
>ERZ791645.1868-NODE-1868-length-11955-cov-3.769748_pt1 | contig 11955 bp, 8 predicted proteins | sample MGYA00509939_ERZ791645 | MGnify/ENA primary metagenome ERZ791645 (study PRJEB30046, sample SAMN00715249) | human gut metagenome | study: EMG produced TPA metagenomics assembly of the A metagenome-wide association study of gut microbiota in type 2... | reverse complement strand
TTCTTTTGCATAATATAAAAATGCAAGAAGCGGAAATAATACTGCCCAGCCAAACAAAGTCGCGCGTTGCGGAATTAACATATTTGCTATTATCTGTGCCCAGCGATAATTGTAATCGCCAATACTTGTCGGTGTAAAATAAAACTCTGTAAAATTTTTAGAAAAATTTACTTTGTTTAAGAAATGGATGAAACCAAATCCCCCATCGTAGAAAAATAATATAAATGCAATAAAAGCTACCGAACCTTTTTTGAACCAAAACTTAATAAAACAGTAAAATCCACAAAAAACCTGCATTACCGCAACAAGCATTGGAATAATATATGCCACTCTAAGTGATGCTCCCAATAGATACAGACTTGAACTTATACTGTCACTTAAGAACGGATATGCCAGTTTTATGCCCGGATAAATAGAATATTCCGGTGGAAATGTATGCTGTTTTGCAATGCTTGTGATAAATCCTATATGCATATTCATATCACCGTAAGTTGCCTGTCCCGTATGTAAACTTCCGTCTGAATTCAGTAATATCGTATGCGTATTAAGGCAATAAGCAAATATAACAAAACTTGCAAAAATAATTATAGATGCCGGATTTTCCCACAAAAATCTTTTCCATTCTATCGGTTTTTTATAAGTATTTATAAATCCCTGTTCCCTATTTGTTTTCAATATAACTAATATAAAAACAAGCACCTGAATAACCAAAGCACATATATGTGCCTTAACCGTAAAATCCATGAAAAAAGCAAATATTATCGGCATCCATTGAAATTCAAGTGTTCCGAAAACACTTCCCAAAAGACATTTAAACATAATACTTAACTTTTGACTATTCAGCAGTCTAAACATTATAATTATACCACTTATAACAAAGAACATATAATACAGAACCGCTGTAATATTTCCTATAATCCCCTCTGACATAACTTAAACTACCTCCTTCTTCCAATACAATGTAAGCGAAGCACAAACTATCAATATCGGTACATAGTTAGTAAAATATCTTCCGCTTGTTTCCCATAAGATTAAAAAGCATAGTATCCCAAGCATCGCAAGTCTTGGAGCTGTCGGCAAAATCGATTCTCTATATTTAACTTTGCCAACAATGTCCCTACCCGCACCAACAATAGCGAGCAGATATAAAACTATCAATAACCCTGTTGAAAATGACTGATATTTGCTATAATTTTTCCCTGCATATAAGATATAATTATGAATACCGGTTTCATTCGCCGGTGTATCGTCTAAAAAATCTGACAACGCATATGTTCCATCGCCAAAACAGATTACCGCTTTGTTAGTCCAAAGTTTAAACAGACCTGATACACCCAGTTCTTTAATTCTCTCCATAGCCTTTTTACGGCAGGCTGCTGACCTTTCATTTACATCATACGACCTTGTATATTCATAGTCCTCCGGATTATAATAACCATTATTTTGCAATCCCATCATTATCCAATGCCAATATGGTGTTTTTAAGTTCTGATATTGTTCGTCACTTATATAATTTTTATAGATATTATGATTATATATTGACACTGTTACCCCGTAAAATGCTAAAGAAACAACTAATATCAACAACGCTTTCTTCCACGGAATACAAAGAAATGCATCTATGACTACAGCTATCAAAACTATAACAACGGTAAATTTTATCATCATACCTATAGTCAAAGACACCCCCATAGTTACAAGATATATTATCTGTTTCTTTTTATCGTTTTCATCTTTTAAACACAGATACAAATAATAGAATAACACCGGAAATATTAATGATAACGAGTCTGTATAAAATGCCGCACCCATAAAATAAAACGGAAAACATAATAAAACTAAGATTAATGACATCAAAGCTGTTTTAGAACCTGCTATTTTTTCACAGATAAGTGAAACAATTACGGCAGTTCCCGTTATAAGTGCACTGTTTACAATTATTCCTACCGCAAAAAAATCTTTTATTCCAAATAATGATGCAATTTTAAATACAATATGTAAAAATCCCATTGAACCAAGATTGTTTGGAAAATAACCAAAATACTCATAAAAATTTGAGAAATTTCCCTCATTAGTCCATTGAATTGCTCCGCTATAGATTGCATCCATATCAAATGACGGTGTAAATCTCAAGAGAAATCCCATTCTGATTAAAATAATATAATATACGATTGAAAATAAAATCAACACTTTTTTAAAATGGCGGTCAATCTTTTCCTGAGCTATTTTACTTAATATAAACATCCCTATTGCCACTACAACACCGCCAACTATCATCCCCGGAAGAAGCTGAGTTATTTTATATGAATGAATTTTGTCCGCAAACAAAATATTCAATGATATAAACCCAAAAGCTATAACAAACAACACATAGCTGCTCTTTGTAAGTATTTTCCTTACACTCTTCTCTTTCATCCGTCACCTCTCCTTATCTCGTAGTAGTCGAAACCGCTTCAATAGCAACGCTTCCACCTCTGACTACTTCTATTCTGTTTATAAAAGTTTTATTAAACAAATCTATTATATCATTAACTTTGCCTTCTGTCTCCACATATCTTACAATAACCGATTTTTTTCCATAGTCAGCAATCTCAAGATGGTCAAAAGAATTTACTATCCTGAATATCTCATTCTTATCTTTCTCTGTACAACTGTTTATCTTGATATATACAAGTTCCGTCTTATGGATAGGAATATCAGAAAAATCCATAACCTTGATAACGACAACATTTCTGTTAAGCTGCTTTTTAACCTGCTCAAAAGTCACATCATCCATAGTCATCTCTATAGTCATTCTTGAAACAGTAGGGTCCTCAGTCTCACCCACCGTAAGCGTATCAAGATTGTAAGACTTGCCCGCAAAAAGACCGGAAATCTTAGCAAGAACTCCTATCTGATTTTCCACATAAAGCGAAATACAACGTTTCTTCATTTCCATATCACAATCATCCTTTCTATTTTTTCTTATTTTTTCTTATCAGTTCATATACAAACCATATTTTGTAAAATTTTCACTAAATTATATTTGTGCAATCAACACAACATAAATCTAATTTTACAAATCTTAACAATCCATAATCATATCCGCAAGCGTTTTTCCCGTCGGCACCATCGGCGATACATTTGCCTCTCTCTCTATCACGCACTCAATAAGTGTAGGTCCCTTTTTAAATTCAAGTGCATAGTCAAACGCTTTCTTTAATTCTTCCTCTTTTGTTATCCTTATCCCCCTTGCTTCATAACTCTCAGCAAGTTTTACGAAATCAGGTATATATTTCGGACAGCATTTATCTTTATTCATACAGTCACGGTTGCAGCTCTTTCTATATGTAAGGCAGGTACTTGAATATCTCTTGTTAAAGAAAAGCTGCTGCCACTGTCTTACATTTCCGAGATAACCGTTATTGAATACTACTACAATGACAGGAAGTTCATAAACCATAGCTGTCGCAAATTCCTGAATGTTCATCTGCATACCGCCGTCACCTGATATTGCTATAACAGGTCTTTCAGGATTTCCTATCTTTGCTCCTATTGCCGCCGGAAATCCATACCCCATTGTTCCGAGTCCGCCCGATGTAAGAAGCTGTCTGTTTGTCTCTATATCAAAGAACTGCGTTGTCCAGAGCTGGTTCTGACCTACATCCGTGCTTACGATAGGTTTTTCAAAGTTATCATTTATGTATTTTATTACTTTTTCAGGTGTAAGTCCCTCATATTTATCCATGTTTATAGGATATTTTTCTTTCCATTCAAGCGTCTGTTCTACCCATTTTTCTATCTTGAGCGGTGCTCCGTACTCGATAAGTTTTTCTATGGCAAGTTTTGCATCTGCTACTATAGGAATATCTACGACAATATTTTTTGAAATAGAAGCGGAGTCTATATCTATATGCACTATCTTTGCATCTTTTGCAAATTCACTTATCTTTCCCGTTATCCTGTCATTAAATCTTGTACCTATGGAAATAAGAAGATCACATTCACTTACCGCATGGTTTGCCGCATAACTTCCGTGTATTCCGATGTTTCCAAGATATAATCTGTGCTTTGATGATATTGCACCTTTTCCCATAATGGTTGTTATCGCAGGGATGCCCGTCATCTCGACGAGCTCTTTCATCTGTTCGTTTGCCCCCGACAGATTTACTCCTCCTCCGAGTAAGAACAATGGCTTTTTTGCCCTTTTCATCATGCTCACGGCTTTTTTTATCTGTCCAACATGGACACCCTCACTAGGCTTATAACCTCTTATATTTACTTCTTCAGGATATTCTTCACTTCCCATCGCAACCTGAATATCTTTCGGTATGTCAACAACTACAGGTCCCGGTCTGCCTGTTCTTGCTATGTAGAAAGCTTCTTTTATTATTCGTCCAAGGTCCTCTCTTTTTCTTACTGTTACGCTATATTTACATATGCTGTTCGTTATTCCTACTATGTCTACTTCCTGAAACGCATCATTTCCCATAAGGTTTAGCGGAACCTGACCTGTAAAGCATACAAGCGGAACGCTGTCATAGTTTGCTGTAGCAATTCCGGTTACAAGGTTTGTTGCACCCGGTCCGCTTGTGACAAGGCACACACCTGTCTTTCCTGTTGACCTTGCATATCCGTCTGCCGCATGGATAAGTGCCTGCTCATGTCTTGGCAGAATGACTTCAATATCATCCTGGTCATACAGTGCATCAAAAAGATCTATCGCCTGACCTCCCGGATAACCGAAAAGTGTATCAACCCCCTCCTCTTTCAATGCCTTTACAAATAATTCAGTTCCTTTAATCATAGTTAAACACCAAACCTTTCTTATATAAGTAGTAACAAAAGTCTGCTTTGCAAACTCAGTGCCGCTATCACTGCATCTTTCATCAAAAAAGCCCTAAACTGACAAATGTCAATTTAGGGCGAATATTTTCGTGGTACCACCTAATTTCAGATAAAATCTGCACTCATCCGATACTCAGATAAAAATCTTTTATATCGTTTTCCATATAACGTTGGAAAATCCGTTGAAGCCTACTTGCATCGGTCTGCAGCAAAACACATTTTGATACAAACATCATTGATATACGGATATATAAAATCTGCTAATCCATATCACTGCTTTCAGTTCAAAGCTCAAAGGCTACTTCCATATATCAGATACAAGGATTTTCACCATACATCCTCTCTCTAGGGAATCTTAAATATATGTACTCCTCCTCATCACAGCCATCACTTTTAAATCAATTGTCCAAATTTCATATACTATCGACCACAACCTGCCGTGTGACCGCTAATAATACTGCTTAATTGAAAAAATATTAACATAATCCTTTTTAGTTGTCAAGGTTATCATCCGGCTCGACAACAATCTTTACAGGCATTCCCTTTTGAGGACTATATCTCTTTTTTATCTTTGGAACTGCCGTCTTCATCTGCGAATCAGACTTGATATCCTTAAGTTCATCATTGGTATCGTCTGAATTTTCATGCTCACCTGTTTCTAAGGCTTTTACAGCTTCTCTCTCAAAGCTGCTCTCGTATTCCTCAGTCTTTTTGTTTTTGCCGGACCTTGTCTTAAATTCCTTTACGACCTCATCCTGTGTTTTTAAAGCATCTGCCTGTTCATCTGAGCTTTCTGTTTCTGATATATCGTTCTTTGTTTCGACATTCTCTATATCATCATCTTCTTCCGCCGTAGCTGCAATTTCTTCTGATACATTTTCCAATTCTGACATATCCTGTTTGCTGCCAGATATTTCTGCATTATCATCGTCCGATACTCCCTGCTCTGTTTCTGAAATATCTGCATTTGTTTTATCAGCTATATCATCGCTGCCGTCTGAATTTTCATCTCCGTTTTTTTCTGATTTTTCAGATGTTTCATCACTTTCCTGCTGCTTGACATCATCTGATGTTATCTGCTCTGTTTTTTCCTCTTTATCTTCATCTGACTTTTCTGCATCATCACCTAAATTTTCAAACAATTCATCTTCCGGCATTTCTTCGTCCTCATCGACAGGACCTTTCTTCATTGCAACAATAGCTGCAATTACCTTGACTGGCACGCCGATAAGTAATATCGCATCAACAATAAGAGTGATATAGTAACATTCCGGAAGGAACTTTTTGATCATAAACCACGAACCGAGCGAGTTGCCTAAAACATTTTCTATGATAACAGGTACAAATTGATATATCACTATAGGAAGTGCAATATGAACAACCACATCCACAATAGTCTTAACTATGCCAATCCCTTTATTTCTTGTTCTTCTATACCACCAGCTCATCATGAACATAGGAAGAAGTGACGCAAAAAATGCAATGACATATACAACATCAAACTCAATATGCGGCATCATGACTGCTTTTGAATCTATTGTTCTCGCTTTCTCGCCTATTGCAAGACATACAACATTTGACATAAGTTCAGAAATTACATCATTACCTGAAATTACATCAGATGTATCAAAAAGCATAGCAATTCCAACATCTTGACCCGGTACGAGAAAAGCTGCCGAAATGTAACCATCTATAGCTCCTGAAACATAATATACATCCTGCTTGCCGACTTTTGTTTTTATCCATCCAAGACTTGATGTTCCATTTGTTCCGAATATTGTTTTTCCGCAATCTACACCATCAGAATATATTTTTTCAATCTGATCATAAGAAAGGGTCTGTCCACCCGCTGCGAGATACATACTCAAAACATTTCCCATGTCTTTCGCATCTGAAACAATGCCTGTAGCTGAAACTGCATCCCACTCTTTGTCATCATTGCTCACTGCTCTTTTTGCAACCGGAAGCCCAAAAATATTATCATGACCACCCACAATATCTTTTCCTGACATTTCATCGGTAGTATATGTTGACTCAAGTTTTAATGGTTTTACAATCTTTTTCTGAATATATTCTGAATAGTCACTTTCAGACACAGCTTCTACTATTTTTCCAAGTATCGCATAGTTTATCCTTGCGTCCTTATATTCTCCCTTTTTTCCATCCGGAGCAGGAATCCTGTCACCCTTTATACTCTGTTCAGCAGTATAGCCGCTTGTCTGTCTCAAAAGCTCCTCAACTGTCACATCACTATTTCCATCAAATCCTGTAACCAGCTCAGAAACACTTGTGTCAAGTTTTAGTTTTTTTGAATCCGCAAGCTGCAATACGGCTAATGAGGTAAATACTTTACTCACTGAACCAATCTTTAAATCAGATGTTGTCTCCGGCACATCTCCAAAAGATGCACTATACACCTCTTTTCCGGATGTTACTATAGAAACGGAACCTCCCGGTATCTTTGCATTTGATAACTGTCCCATAATATATTTTTCAATATCACTTTCATGATACCCCATCGCTGATGCAGTAGTCACAAATGATAATGACAGCACAAATGCCAGCATAAATGTTAAAACTTTTTTCTGCATGGTATATTCTATCCTCCACCATTATTTTTTTGTCTCTATTCACTCCTCTGAACAGTAGCCATTTTTCTGCAAGTACATTTTATTACTGTTCGCATTAAATCTGCGAACAATAAGCATTTTTTATTTTATCACAAAACTATATGTTTGTAAAAGAAAAAAACTCTGCCATCTCACAACTAATGTGAAATGTAGGCTGCAGTTTACATAACAGATGTAATCTGCAACAAGCGCAGAGTTTTGTGCTTTTTCAATCTATATCCATATCTTCCGGTCTGCTTTCATAACAAATTATGCTGCAACGAAGTCTCCTAATTCACGAATAATCTGATTTGCTTCGGCCGGTTCACAGTTTCCTGTCATCCACATACTGTTTCTAAGATCCATAGTCATAATGCCAAGCAAAGATTTTGCATCTACATAATAACTTCCACAGTATAAGTTAAAATCAGCATCGTATTTTGAGAGAATGTGAACAAACCTGTTTACGTCAGCTACATCTCTAAACTTAATGTTTACTTTGTTCATTACAAAAACACTCCTTTTCATCTCAAAAAAATACATTTTGCAACTTTCACGCTACTATATCATCAATGAAACTTTTGTTATATACATTTTCTACTGATTTAACTACAAAAAATACTGTTTTTTTCTGTTTTTTTTCTATTTTTTCCCTTTTTGATACATTTTTCTATATTTTGCAGGTGTGATACCATTTTTTCTTTGAAAATATACACTAAATCTGCTCTGCGAACTGAACGCACAAAAACTGCTTATCTCCTGAAGAGAATAATCCGTAAATTTTAACAGATATTCGCTTGATTTTATTTTTTCATCAATAATATACTGTTTAAGTGTAACTCCTTCAAACCGGCTGAACTGTTCTGAAAGATAATTTGGTGAAACCCCTATATATCTGGCAATATTTCTTACCATAAGCTGTTCGTGTATATGAGAGAATATATAATCCTTAACCTGATGTATCAATGGATTTTTTATGTTTTTTCTATTTAAATCATGCACATCCCTGGCATAATTAAACTCGGCTTCCCTTACAACCCGTTCTATCTCTACCGGATCATTCATCTCTTCTTCTATATACATTATATATCCGTCAGCCATTGAAAATGCTTTCTCCGCATTTAATCCACCCTCTATGGCACACCTTGAAGCACAAGTTATAACCGCTATCGCAACATTTTTTATACTCCTGACCTGATTTTCCGCAAGTTTCCCTATCTCACCCGGATAAACCTCATTTATACTTGCCTTAAGTCCCTCTATATCGCCACGCCTTATACTGTCATGTTCCCTCTGCTCCTGTGCATATGGATTATGCAGCTTTCCATTCTCCTGATATTCAAATATATTCTCTGTTACAAACTTACTGACAGAATCATCAAGAACTATGTTCTTTGTCCAGAGATCACCTTTACCTATCATTTTACCCGTAAGTTTATTCCATATAAGTATTATCGCAGATGTATATGTGTCCTTGGGACATTCAAGTATATCCTGGTTGCGATTTTCAAATTCACTGTAAAGTGCAGTCTTTCCTATAACAATAAATTCTTTTTCTTGCTCATTCCACATAACACATACAACAACACCTGTATCAATAAGTATAATATATGGGAAATCTTTCCTTGACTTTTTAATAATTTCTGAATATAGTTTTAAATCTTCTTCTCTCGATTCAGATAATTGCTCTTTTACATTTCCATTTTCATCAAATATCGCAATATGAGCCCTCACTATAGGCATCATATGCATTAAGAAAAACTTATCTTTCATATATACCAGTCCTATTATCCGATAATGATAAACAAAGCGGAATCTGCTGTCTTTGCACAATATAACTCCTGCCATTTATTTTAGAAGCCGTATTGTCTTATTAATTCAAACATCATTTTCCGCTTTTATTTATAGTTTGTAATTTATTGTCAGTCAGGCAGATACCCGCAATCTGCTCTGCTGCCTGATAATGTTAAATGTTGTTAGCTAATGCTGCTGTAATGATTGCCATAGAATAAACCTCTGATGCATTACATCCTCTTGACAGATCATTAACCGGTGCATTAAGTCCGAGAAGTATAGGACCATATGCCTCAAAATTACCCATACGCTGTGCAATCTTGTATCCGATGTTTCCGGCATTAATATCAGGGAATATAAATGTATTTGCGTGACCTGCAACCTCTGATTCAGGACACTTTGTCCTTGCGACTCTAGGTGATACGGCAGCATCAAACTGAAGCTCGCCATCTATAGGAAGATCAGGGTACTTTGCTCTTGCTTTCTGAGCTGCATTTCTCATCTTGTCAACATCTTCTCCCTTTCCTGAGCCATGTGTCGAATAACTTAAAAATGCAACCTGCGGATCTACACCGAATATCCTTGCACATTTTGAAGCCTCACCTGCTATCTCTACAAGTTCATCCTCAGTCGGTTTGATATTTATCGCACAGTCACCCATAGCGATAACCTCATTTTCACCTGTAGCACTTGGTCTTACAAGTATAAAGCATGATGATACGATACTGTGTCCCGGCTTTGTCTTTATCAACTGGAGTGCCGGACGAACCGTGTCAGCCGTTGAATATGTAGCACCGCCAAGTAATGAATCAGCAACACCCATTTTTACAAGCATAGTTCCAAAATAGTTTGCCTGTGAAAGAACTTCTCTTGCCATTTCAGGCGTCATACCTTTTTTCTTTCTGATTTCACAGAGCATTTCAACCATCTCGTCCATCTTCTCATAATTTTCAGGATTTATAATCTCAGCACCTCGAATGTTAAAACCACACTCCTCTGCTGCCTCCATAATCTTTTCTTCATTTCCAATAAGAATAGGATGAAGGAAATTACTTGCAAGTAATCTTGAAGCAGCCTCAAGAATACGCGAATCCTCACCTTCCGTAAAAACGATCTTCTTTGGACTTTTCTTTAAAGTGTCTATTAACTGACCAAAACCAAACATTCAATCATCTCCATTTCTAAATTTTATATATATAATTATGTATTATTGAATACCATGCCTATTTTCGTATAATTTGATAAAAAAGTCAATATAAACAATGCCAATTTGATAAAAAAATGCAATAGAAGTATGATATGATTATATTATGTAACAGTTCAGCCATAAAAAGTTAGAACTGTTACCAGATTTAACAAAGCGAGGTATTCCTATGTCACCACAATTTCCGGCAACCATATCTGCCGACCAGAAAAATATGATATTTGAAAATATGTCAGACGGGGTCATAACCCTTGACTCTGACGGCACTATAACTTATTGCAATTCAGCAAGTCTTGAAATTTTAAGAATTTCATCAAAAAAAGATATTCTTGGACAGTCCTTTAAAGAACTTTTTATGAATAACAAAAAAAACAGAGCTTTCAACAAACTTTTCCGTGAAAGTATCGACAAGGGAAAAGTAATGCCAAAAACTTCAATAAGATACCGTTTTGGCAAAGAAAAAGAAGTACACTATTTTAATATAGATATAAGTCTTTTAAAACCATCGCAGACGGAACTGTTTGACCCCGATGCCGATTATAACCCGGACACCGGTTTTAACGGCATGGTAATACTTATAGAAGATGACACCGACAAATATAAATTAAGACAGCATGAACATGACTGTGCTTTTATTTTTGCAGGTCTTATACTCTGTATCAGTGTTTTCCTTATGACATGGAGTCTTTTGCAATTTACTTTACATATATATTTAAAATCCTCCGTTTACACTCAGATTATAGAATGTATAACCTTTTTGCTTTTTCTCGTTATAGTCTTTATGACAAGTTTTTCAATGCGTGACATAGGACTTATTCCACGGAAAAACACAATAAAGAAAACTATTGTCGAGTCTCTATCCATAGCGGCTGTCGCTTCATGCATACTTCTGCTTAGCAAAGCCATACTTATGTTACTCGGTTACAAAATAAAAGACTACTATATAGGCGGTTCACTCTCAGGTGTCTACACCTATGTATTCACCGCCTTTGTTCAGGAATTTCTTGCCCGTGGCGTGATACAGACAAGTGTAAAATCACTTATGAAAATACGCTTCCAGAAATTTTTCAGCATATTTTTAACTTCTCTGCTCTTTTCACTTATGCATATGCCGTTCGGTTTCTATTTTATGATGAGTGCATTTTTACTAAGCATGGCTCTCGGATATGTATATGAAAGGCACCAAAATCTGTGGGGATGCGTGTTTTTGCACTGGTGCTGCGGCTATCTTGCCATGTGCCTGTATTTTTAACTCATATCACTTCAACCTTATAAAGATAATCAGCAAGACATTTAACTACTCATTGTATTGTTAAGTACCTTTTTATGGTAGAATAGCCTTACATTTATTGTAACTGTTATTCCAATCTTGCATTGTGAATATCCCTTATAAATGTTATAATCTTAATACTTTACAGATGATTGTGAAAATTTCATAATATGTAATTAGATTGTGCAGCTATAACAATAATGTTAGCAGTGCACTTTGTCACCGTCAGCACTTAGTCAGCGTATTTTGCT